>OOFW01000045.1_pt1 | contig 15488 bp, 15 predicted proteins | sample 1670271 | NCBI WGS metagenome assembly OOFW01 (sample SAMEA98137918, study PRJEB22522) | marine metagenome | biome: marine biome; feature: marine water body; material: sea ice | place: Arctic Ocean | collected 07-Sep-2015 | depth 1.32 m
TAATCATTAAAAGATAAAAACATGTCTCAAACGCATGGAAATTTATTTATTCTGGCGACACCATCAGGAGACGGTAAATCCAGCTTAATCAAAGCTTTATTAGAAAAACATCTTTCAACAGATGAACATAACAATGCAATGCAAGTATCAGTATCGCATACTACCCGAGCACCCCGAACTGGTGAAATTGACGGTGTGCATTATCATTTTGTTACGCGCACAGAATTTGAGTCACTGATTAAAGAAGGTGCCTTTTTTGAACATGCAGAAGTATTTGGTAATTATTACGGTACGTCCAAGGTAGTCATAGAACAAACTCTGCAGAAAGGCATTGATGTGTTTCTGGATATCGACTGGCAAGGTGCACGACAAGTCAAAGCACAAATCCCCGATACTGCGACCATTTTTGTTGCTCCGCCTTCAAAAGAAGAACTGAAAAGACGGCTAACTGAACGCGGACAAGATTCAGCCGAGATTATTGAGCAACGTATGATCAAAGCAGTCTCTGAAATTTCCCATTATCATGAATTCGATTTTGTTGTTGTTAACGATAACTTTACTGCTGCATTATATGAGTTGGATGCGATAGTAACCACTCGACGTTTACGCAAAGAAAAACAGATTATTCATCACCAACAGCTGTTTGAAAATTTATTAGGATCATAATTGCTGTTTGCATGATCATTTTAGTTCAAATAGCTTTTAAACTGACACATTAGCCAGTATACTATGCGCCCTTTTTTTAATATTACCACCCGACGGAGATCATTATGGCCCGCGTAACAGTTGAAGATGCTGTAAATAAAATTGGCAACCGATTTGATTTGGTTTTAGTGGCCGCTCGTCGTGCTCGCCAAATTGCTATCGAAGGCAAAGAACCTTTAGTAGAACGTGGCACTGATAAGCCTACCGTAATTGCTTTGCGAGAAATAGAATTAGGTTTAGTCAATGCTGATACGTTAGAAGCTGATAATGTTCGTGATAAACAAGTACAAGACCAAGCTGAATTTGCTTCTGTAGCAAACATTCTGCAAGAGCAATAAATCCTTCTCTTTTTAGCTCAGTTTAGTTAAATCTAGCTAAATTTCAGCGAATATTTTAACGGCTTTTCATCAATCTGATGTTTAGCCGTTGGCTTCCCGCCAAATTCCCCGTATTCTAGACACATCAACAATTTTATAAGCGTTTAGTGTGTATCTTTTTGAGGGTTTAAAACAAAAAATTGAAGCTTATTTACCGCCCGATAAGGTTGCGGATACTCAGCGAGCCTTCATTGTAGCCAGAGATGCTCACAGCGGACAAATGCGTTCCAGCGGTGATCCGTACATTACACACCCTATAGCAGTTGCCGGCATTTTAGCCAATATGCGCCTTGACCATGAAACCTTAATGGCAGCCTTATTACATGATGTGATAGAAGATACTCATCACAGCAAAGAAGACTTAAGCGAACAATTCGGCGAAACAGTGGGTGAGTTGGTTGAAGGGGTCAGTAAACTAGAAAAAATACACTTCAGTAGCTCTCAAGAAGCCCAAGCAGAAAATTTTAGAAAGATGATGATGGCCATGGTTCAAGATATCCGTGTCATTCTAATTAAATTGGCTGATCGCACGCACAATATGCGTACTTTGGGTTCGTTACGCCCAGATAAACGTCGTCGTATCGCCCGCGAAACACTCGAAATATATGCACCAATTGCCCACCGCTTAGGTATTCACGAAATTAAAAATGAGCTCGAAGAATTGGGCTTTCAAGCTATGTATCCGATGCGCTATAGAGCACTAGGTAACGCAGTAAGACAAGCCCGTGGTAACCGCAAAGAAGTCATAGAAAATACCCGCAAAGAAGTTGAAACACGTTTAGCTGCAGTTGAAATAAACGCTACAGTTACTGGCCGTGAAAAACATCTGTATTCGATTTATCGTAAAATGAAAAACAAAGAATTACTGTTCAATGAAGTCATGGATATTTATGCTTTTAGGGTAGTTGTAGACTCGGTCGATCATTGTTATCGAGCTTTGGGTGCCATGCATGGTTTGTATAAACCTATCGAAAACCGCTTCAAGGATTACGTAGCTATACCACGCACTAATGGCTATCAATCGTTGCACACTTCCCTTATTGGTCCTCATGGTATTCCCGTCGAAATTCAAATTCGCACCAACGAAATGGATCAAATGGCAGACAAGGGTGTCGCTGCCCATTGGCTATATAAAGATGCAAAAGAAAATAACGACACAACTACAGCACAAGTTAGGGCGCGTAAATGGATGCAATCACTAATAGAGTTGCAACAAAGCGCCAGTTCATCTTTCGAGTTTGTTGAAAATGTGAAGACTGATTTATTCCCTGATGAAATTTACGTGTTTACCCCAAATGGTCGTATTATTGAATTACCTCTAGGTGCCACTGCAGTTGACTTTGCCTATGCAGTGCATACAGATGTAGGTAATTCTTGTGTGGGTGTAAAAGTAGAACGACGGACTTTTTCACTGAGTAAACCATTAGAAAATGGACAAACAATTGAGATTATTACTTCACCAAGAGCCAAGCCCAATGCTAACTGGCTTAATTTTGTGGTCAGCGCCAAGGCCCGCTCACATATTCGTCATTATTTGAAAAATCAACGCTCTGAGGAAGCGATTACTATGGGTAATCGCTTACTTAGACACGCCTTAGGCAGCCGTAAACTAGATGAAGTCCCACAGGAAGATATTGATCGTGTGGTAATGGAAACCAAACATAACAATTTTTCAGAATTATTAGCGAACATAGGTTTAGGTAACGAACTTAGCGCAATCGTCGCTAGGCGCTTGTTGGGTGAAAATACTGACTTGTCTGATAAACAAAGTAAGGTTGCGATCCGCGGTACTGAAGGTTTATTGGTGTCCTTTTCACGCTGCTGCCACCCTATTCCTGATGACGAAATTGTTGCAGTGTTAAGTCCAGGTCGTGGCATGGTTATTCATCAAACGGGTTGTAGTAACATTCGCAAATTAAGCAAAGAAGAGCCACACCGAGTGTTAGTTATGCTGTGGGCTAGTGATGTACTCGGTACTTTTCACGCCGCATTACGCATTGAGTTAATTAATCATCAAGGCACCTTAGCGACATTGACCAACACTGTTGCGAGTTGTGATTCAGACATTGTAGGATTACAAACCGAAGAAAAAGAAAGTAACATTTATTATATTGATATTGAGCTGACCATTAAAAACCGTCTGCAACTAGCGAATGTTATGCGTAAAATACGTACCATGCCAGAAGTACAGCGAGTATCTAGGCATAGTCAAGCCAAAAAAAATCAGGGTATTCGCTAATTCACTCACACAACACAACACAAATGTAAAAGGGAATTATTATGTCTAAGTCCGCTATCCATACTGACAATGCGCCACAAGCTATTGGTACTTATAGCCAAGCCATTAAGAGCGGCACCACAGTGTATCTTTCTGGACAAATCCCATTGGTACCAGAAACCATGCAAGTCATATCTGAAGATTTTTCCGAGCAAGCACATCAAGTATTTAAAAATGTGCAAGCGGTGTGTGAAGCGGCTGGCGGTTCTACCCATCATTTAGTCAAGGTAAATATTTTTCTTATTGATTTAGCCAACTTTGCTGCGGTTAATGAGATCATGAGTCAATACTTCAATCAACCTTACCCCGCCAGAGCAGCCGTTCAGGTCAGCGCTTTACCAAAGGGTGTGCAAATCGAAATAGACGGCGTGATGGAACTCCCTGAATAACGAATAATTCAGGGATTATATAGAGCCCATTATGCCTGCAGAAGTATTTATGTCTCCTGAGCGTTATGCCCGTATCCGGCATTTTCTTAGCCTGCGTCAATCTAACTTAACATTGTGTTTAGAGCAGTTGCACAAGCCGCACAATGTCTCTGCTATTGTGCGCAGCTGTGATGCTGTTGGTGTATACGAAGTGCATGCCGTTTGGGATGAAAAACCGCAAATCCGAAAAAGCACCGCTATGGGTAGCGAAAACTGGGTGTATACCAGAGAACATTCATGTATCGAGGACGCGGTAGGCCATTTAAAAAAACAAAACATGCAGGTGCTAGTCACAAACTTGTCTGATAATGCGGTGGACTTTCGTGAAATTGATTACACCCAACCTACCGCTATTGTTTTGGGCCAAGAAAAACATGGCGCAACCAAAGAAGCAGTCATAGCGGCCGACCAAGATATCATTATTCCTATGGTGGGCATGGTGCAATCACTCAATGTATCTGTTGCAGCGGCGCTTATTTTATACGAAGCCCAGCGGCAAAGACAACTGGCTGGTATGTATAATACCCAGCAGTTAACAGAGCAAGCCTGTCAAAAGATATTGTTTGAAGGTGGCTTCCCTAAACTACGAGAAATCTGTGACCGCAAAGGATTGCCCTATCCATATATCGATAACAAAGGTCATATTGATGCAGATGAACAATGGTGGAAGAAAATGCACTGTTAAAGTCACTTTTAAAGTCACTTTTTTTTCTGAGCTTTCTATGTAATTACCTAGTTCTGGTTGAGCAAAAAAGTTATGGAGTCTGACTGTTCATTTAGAACACTGGCTCGAGTGACTGTTGTTTAGTTTATATATTTACGATTATAAATTGAAATGTATCATTGAAGTTTCAGGTCCAATTTGTTTCTAGATAAAGCCTTAAATGAGGCTTATGACCATAACTAAGAGACCTGCTATGAAATTTCTAAAAATCGGACTGATAATTTTTGTATTTACGCTAACTGGGAACACTTACGCGTTAGATAGAACACAAATAGCTGACTCAGCACAAAATGTCACACCGCTATTAATTGGCCAATCCTCACCTAACAGTAAATTACAAACTGTAGATGGTGATCCGGTCAGTCTAAAAGCCTTTACGATGCAAAAACCTACAGTGTTGATTTTTTATCGTGGCGGTTGGTGCCCTTATTGCAATCGTCAGCTTGCTGGTTTAAAGGACATTGAAGGTCAACTTGATGAGTTAGGTTATCAAATTTTAGCGATTTCTCCTGAAACACCCGCTCAATTACAAGAACAAAAACTACAAACCAAATTTACAGTACAGTTATTAGCTGACCCTGACTTAGAGGCTATTAGCGGCTTTGGTATTGGCTTTTATGTGCCAGACGAAAAGCGCACTACATACAAGACAAAATGGAACATCAACTTAACCAGTGATAAGTCCACTAACAAAGCAGTATTACCCGCACCAGCGGTATTTATTTTGGATACTAATGGTAAAATAAAGTTTAGTTACGTTAATCCAAATATTAAAACTCGTATTTCTCCTGAATTACTTTATCAGGCTGCAAAATTGTCTTTGTAGAAAATATGGTGCTTTTTAGTAAGTCGATAACATTCGACTTACTAAACCTTGCGTAATTCTGCCAAATCTTCGAGTATACTTATACACATAAACTTGTGACAACTTGGACCTATATTTGTTGCCTAATCTGACTACACCTTTATATAACTCACACTCAACCTGCCTTGGGTGTGAGTTATGATAGGTCTAGCCCAAACATCCATTACTGAACTAAAAGGTGTAGGCGCAAAAGCCGCAGAAAAACTAGCAAAGTTGGCAATTGTTTCTGTGCAAGACTTGCTGTTTCATTTACCTCATAGATACGAAGATCGCACGCGCATTTATCCCATCTCAGACTTACAGCCACATCTGCATACCAGCATACAAGGTGAGGTGATGGCATGTGATATCCAATTTGGTCGTAAGCGTATGTTAGTTGTAAAGCTTAGCGATGGCACAGGCACTGTGACTTTGCGATTTTTTCATTTTTCCGCATCCCAAAAAAATCAACTTGAAGTCGGTAGTACAATTCGATGTTTTGGTGAAGTAAAAGCCGGCAAATATGGTTTTGAAATCATGCATCCAGAGTATAAATCGATTAATCTCGAAAATCCTCAAGCACTGCAAGAGTCATTAACGCCCGTTTATCCTGCCACTGAAGGCATCAAACAAATCACCTTGCGCAATTTAACTGAACAAGCACTTAAGTTACTCAGCAAAGGTGGATTAATTGATCTGTTACCAGAAGGCTTATATCAACACCAGATTGGTTTAGTTGAAGCCTTACACTTAGTCCACCGACCATCACCCGATGCGACCTTGTCGTTATTTGAAGAAGGTAAACACCCCGCGCAACAACGTTTAATTGTAGAGGAATTACTGGCGCATCACCTCAGTGTGTTGAAAGTGCGTCAACAGGGGCAGCAACAGGCGACTTATCCCATCAAACCCAGTGCTGATTTACTTAATCAGTTTTTGAAAAACTTACCTTTCAAACCGACAGGTGCTCAGGGGCGAGTTGTTGGCGAGATACAAGATGATATGCAACTAAGTTGCCCGATGATGCGCCTAATCCAAGGTGATGTAGGGTCAGGCAAAACGTTAGTAGCGGCAATGGCGGCGCTGTCTGCTATAGGGGCAGGTTATCAAGTGGGGCTTATGGCACCCACTGAACTATTAGCCGAGCAACATTTCAATAATTTCCGCCAATGGTTTGAACCCTTGGGCATCGAAGTAGGTTGGTTAGCGGGGAAGCTAAAAGGTAAAATCAGAGTCAAGGTGTTAGAACAATTAGCCAATAATGAAGTCAAAATGTTGGTGGGCACACACGCTATATTTCAAGAAGCTGTTACTTTTTCATCGTTAGCATTGGTGATAGTGGATGAACAACACCGTTTTGGAGTACACCAACGTTTAGCACTTCGAGAAAAAGGTGAGTCTCAAGGGGCATTTCCTCATCAATTAATTATGACCGCCACACCCATTCCGCGAACTTTAGCGATGACCGCCTATGCGGATTTAGATACCTCGGTTATTGACGAATTACCACCGGGCAGGACACCAGTGAAAACCGTTGTTTTACCTGATACTCGCCGTGATGAAGTGATTTCCCGAGTGCGTGAAGTGAGTGTTGAGCAAGGGAGACAAACCTATTGGGTTTGTACTTTAATTGACGAATCTGAATTTTTGCAAAGCCAAGCCGCTGAAGACACCGCAATTTTATTGCGCACCGCACTGCCTGAACTTAAAGTGGGCTTAGTGCATGGCAGACTAAAGTCTGATGAAAAACAACAGATCATGGCAGACTTTAAAGCCGGTAAACTGGACTTATTGGTGGCAACCACTGTGATTGAAGTGGGTGTTGATGTACCCAATGCCAGCCTAATGATTATTGAAAATCCAGAACGTTTAGGGCTTGCACAGTTGCACCAATTACGCGGACGAGTAGGCCGTGGCTCAATAGAAAGCCATTGCGTTTTGATGTACCAAAGCCCTCTTTCTAAAACTGCCAACAAACGTTTAGCTGTGCTTAGACATTCCACCGACGGCTTCTACATCGCCCAACAAGACTTAGAAATACGCGGCCCGGGTGAATTGTTAGGTACAAAACAGACTGGTTTAGCCGATTTAAAAATCGCCGATCTTATACGTGATGCTGATCTAATACCTTTGGTACAAAATATTGCTAATCATTTATGGGAGCAATATCCGGCAAACGCCCAAGCCATAGTGAATCGTTGGTTAGGTAACAAAGAGCATTTTGGCCATGCATAAGCCTATTATGCATAATATCCCAGTCACTGTGCCGCTAAACGGGTCAGCAGAATTGAGCATACTTGCCCAACAAACCGCTACAAAGTGGGGATTAACTTATCGTGCTCATATGGATTCTGGTTTAGCATTGGTACAGCAAGCTTCTCACTTAGAACTACGTCAATTAGACGAGCCCAAAGTAGGGGCAGTAAAAGTCGATTTTGCTTCAGATGCTCTTACATTTAGGCGTTTACATGGCGGCGGTAAAAAGGAAGCTATTGCAAAAGCAATTGGTTTAAAGGGTAAAAACAGCTTACATGTGTTAGATGCCACGGCTGGTTTGGGGCGAGATGCATTTGTACTTGCCAGCTTAGGTTGTGTGGTGCACATGATTGAACGCTCCCCAGTTGTTGCTGCGTTACTCCAAGACGGGCTAGAACGCGCTGCATCTGATTGTGGCTTGAGTGCTTGGTTGCCAGCTAACATGCATCTGTATCATGGTGTGGCGACAGATCTATTAGCTGTTTGGCCTCATGAAAAACCAGATGTGGTATACCTTGACCCTATGTTTCCCCATCGTAAAAAAAATGCGGCTGTTAAAAAAGAAATGCGCTTATTTCAGCAGTTACTTGGGCCAGACGAAGACGCCGACCTACTCCTTGAACCAGCTTTAGCACTGGCAAAAAATCGAGTGGTAGTAAAACGCCCATCAGGTGCGCCATTTTTAGCTAACCAAAAACCCCATATAGAAATGCTAGGTAAAGCCAATCGCTTCGACGTCTATCTGACAAATCTAACCTAATTAAATCAAACCAAACCTAGTCTAAAAACACCCACTTATTAATACTTCATAAACCAAGCCAAACGTATCGGTGTTTATAACAAAAAAAATTATTTCAATAATACTTCCATCAATTTTTTTGTTCCTTAAGAAAAAATTATTTCATTTTCTAATTTTGGAAATCAAACTAATAATATTCGCGAATTTTATGAAAAAATTTTAACGACCCTTTTTTTGGACCTGGATTCAACTAATGAGCAAAAATTTTCATTTTAAAAAAAATGATGACGATAAAAGAGATGGTGCTGCAAAGCATAGGTTTAACGCTGAATACAGTGATGAGTTTGAGCTTAACTCTAAAAAAGCAAAAAAAATATCCAAGCGGATAAACGATGAAAAACTTCGTCAATTCGCCGACTTACATTAACGAATATTCACAAATTGAGAATATGATGAAAAAAGTATTGTTAACACTAGGTTTATTATTAACGACTTCAGTTGTAGCTGATGATCGCCCCTTACCAGACAAAGTACTTGTTTCTGAACTCAAGCAATATTGCGCAGAGTTAGCAGAAGAGGACGGCACTGATGGCAAAGAATTACCGGTGTTTATATTGGATTGTGTGAACGAAGAACTAGACACGGAAGGGTATAAACTTCTGACCAAGCTAGTATAAAGTTTATAATATCTTCCAAAAGGGCGCGTTAGCGCCCTTTTTTGATTTTACCATCTGTGTAAACCCATTAATAAATTGACCTAGTCATGCTTTTTTTGTTTTTTTCAAATAAATCAAGATGTCTAACTTATGACACTTCTACAAATGTCCTTAAAAATCGAATATCTCTAAAAAATCACAAATTAATAAAGATGTATTTTGATACCCAAATGAAGCTAAAAACATACAAAAAACTTAGAAAATTGTCTAACTTAGCCTGCTATTAAGTGATGATTTTTGCCACAACTTATTTGTTCCTGTCGATTAAAATATTTAGGCATGGAATGTATTCACAATCCCAGTAAAAGAAGTACGATCCGAAAAATTTCGCCACACAAAGTGGCTTTTAACAAAAATATGTTTGGATGAATAACATGCGTAAAAACCTCATTGTTTTAAACGATAACTTTGGTATCGACAGCACTAACGCAATGGTAGTTAATTTTAACCAATATTTATCAGAATTCCCAAAGAAGGGAAGTGTCACCACCAGATTGATTAATTTATGTGATCCTACTCAATATTTGAGTCAAGGTTACTATTGTTCTCTGCTGGCAGAAGCTAGGCAGCATCAAGTGTTACCTAGTGTAAGCACAATTAACGACTTAACCTGCCAACCAGAAGGTTTAATACTGGTAATACCAAATAATGTTTCACGTATGTATGCAAAAGATAAGACTAGTGATGTCTTAGTCTATTTTGGTTGGCATAAAGACGAAAACATTCATAAAGTTGCTCAATATATTTTTGCGCAATATCCCGCGCCTATTTTAAAAATGACCTTAAACTGGCGTGATAGTAAGCTGTTTGCAACGGTTAAATTATTTGCGCTTGCAGAGCTAAGCACAGAACAACAAGCTACGTTGCAACAACGATTAGAAAACTTTACCAATAATGTGTGGCGTAGTAACAAAGATCGTAAACGTTACCGTTGGGATATGGCGATACTGGTTAATCCTGAAGAAGATACACCCCCAAGCGACCAAAAAGCCCTGAGCCATTTTGTTAAGGCTGCCAATAAATTTGGTATTAATGCTGAACTGGTCACTGTTGATCAAATCGGCTTACTCAATCGCTACGATGCATTGTTTATTCGTGAGACAACAGCTATTCGCCACCATACCTACCAACTTGCCAGACAAGCTGAAAAAGAAGGATTAGTGGTAATAGACGATGCCACATCAATCTTGCGTTGCTGCAATAAGGTATTTTTACATGATGCCTTTAGCTACAACTCAGTACCGTCACCAAAAACAAAATTTGTGTCTGATGCCTCTGTGTCCACACTGGAACAACTAGAGCAAGATTTCAGCTACCCTATGGTTTTGAAACTACCAGAAAGTTCGTTCTCTAAAGGCGTTTTTAAGGTTGTGGATCGTATTGCGTTGGAACAAAAACTGAGTTCGATATTAGCCGACTCGGCGATTATCTTGGTGCAAGAATATTTATACACCCAATATGATTGGCGGATTGGAATATTAAACGGACGCGCCATTTATGCTTGTCGATATCATATGGCTAGAAATCATTGGCAGATATACAACCATGGTGCAAAACGTTTTTCGACAGGTGATTTTGAAACCATGGCGACCTTTGAAGTGCCTCGCCAAGTATTAGAAACCGCTATTAAAGCGTGCTCATTTATCGGTAGCAGTTTATATGGAGTGGACTTAAAACAAATTAATGACAAAGTGTATGTAATTGAAGTGAACGATAATCCCAGTATCGAAAATGGTGTAGAAGACAGCTACCTTGGATACGAATTATATATGCAAGTTATGCAAGAATTTGCCAACCGTCTTGAACAAAGAGGCCGATAATCATGCTGGCCTTTGCAATTAACGAGACCCTTAGTACTGGCTTACATAACATTGAAATTCGTGAAGTCGCTACAGCAGACATTTCACAGCTACTAACCTTAGAAAAACGCTGTTTCGCAACTGATCGCTTGAGCAAACGTAGCTTTTCATATTGGATTAAATCCAACCATCGTGTTTTTTTAGTCGCTGAAAGTCATGGCCAAATTATAGCCTATGGCTTGATTATCATGCGCAAAGGCACACGTTTGGCAAGGCTATATTCAATCGCTGTAGACCAAAATATTGAAGGCAGAGGGATCGGTCGACAATTATTGTTAGCACTAGAAAATAAGACGGTCGCAGCAGGCAAGTTATTCCTCAGACTAGAAGTTGAAAAAACCAATCAACGAGCCATCAGTTTATACCAATCGGTGGGCTTCAAAATATTCGGCGATTACCAACACTATTACGAAAATAACGGAGATGCCTTTAGGATGCAAAAAGCTATCCGTCAGGCCGCACAGTTTGACAGATTTCCTTCGTACCCTTGGTACGCTCAAACTACAGACTTTACCTGTGGCCCAGCGGCACTGATGATGGCGATGAATAGTTTATCTAATAAACTTCAGATGGATCAGGCTTTAGAGTTAGATCTGTGGCGCGAAGCAACCACTATTTTTATGATGGCTGGCCATGGCGGCTGTCATCCAATAGGTTTAGCTTTAGCTGCGAAAAAAAGAGGTTTCGATGTCAAAGTATTCATCAATACGCCATTACCCTTGTTTACGTCTGGTGTTCGCCAAGAGGTCAAAAAACAGACAATTGAATTCGTGGAAAATCAATTTCACGCTAGGGCACTACAAGAAAAAATACCCCTTATGTTTGCAGACTTTGATTTACAAACATTAAAAACGGCACTAGGCAATGGAAGCAAAGTACTCACGCTTATTAGCACCTACCAGATGGATGGCTTTAAAGTACCCCACTGGGTAACCATAACAGCGATAGATGAAGAGTGCCTTTATCTTCATGATCCCAGCGTGCCTGAAGACCATACTTCAGGGTTTGACTGCCAACATATTCCCATTGCGTTAGAAGATTTCATTAAATTATCTAGTTACGGAAAGACCAAATTACGCACCGCTTTAGTGATATCTAACCCTACTTTTTAAGAGTAAAAAATGACTATTATTTTCACTACAAATAATGTTGAAGTATGCCTTTTAGGCAATACCATTAACCTAGATTACCTTAACGATAAAATTGCTAAAATATACTTCGTGAAACGTTTTCGTGACGTATTAAGTATCAGTACGCCTAAAGGGCAAATGTATATTTTTGACTATGGGGTAGCCATAAGCTGGGGAATAATTGACAGTAAAAAGACACAATTACTGGATATGGTTCAAGAACATGTTGCTGAAAAAAACTTCCTAAAAGAAACTGAAGAGTTTCATTTCCAAATAATCGAGAATCCATCAGTCTCAATTATTGACGACACTATCACCTTACCCGACAACAAAACCATGACCTTATTGGCAGTCAGCCATGCGTTGGCACAGTCAGCTAAGTTAGGTAGATTTGAAGACATGGCTGAAAGCACTATCACAGATAATGCTTATCTATCTCAAACCTTGGCAAAAACCGGAAAAATTCCATTAAATCGTAACAAACTATCCATGTTGCGAGGGGCATTGTTCAGCACAAAAAGTGACATTTTATTGCACTTTAATTTATTAGATACACCTGAATTTTTCTGGGAATACCCCGAGCAAGAGCAAAAATACCTGACTGTTAGTCAATACTTGGACTTAAAGCCTCGGGTCGAACTACTAACGATGAAACTTGCTACCATAAATGAATTACATGAAATGCTGGCGGCAGAGCAAAATCATAAACATTCATCGTTTTTGGAATGGATTATTATCGTTTTGATTGCGGTAGAAATCGTGCTGTTTTTTTTCCATTGAACAACAAGGTTGCCACTATGAAAAGACTAGTCTTGCACTATTTACGAGGCCAAGAATAAGAAAAAAAAAGCCGCAGGAAACACCTAATATGTTGCCCCAAAAGCCGCATAATCTTTGGATCTTTCGATTGCGTAACTCTTTTTGATTTATTGTTGGTTCAGAAAAAAGTTCTTGCTCTACTACCCTATGTGTTTTTTTCACTTGATACATTAAACCAACAGCAAAAATAATGTAAACACTAATAGGCCCCCACCAGCCCTGAGTAAATTCGTAACTAATAGTGAGTAAAACGCCACCAAAAATTATCCACCAAGTCGTTATCTTTCGATAACTTAATACTTGTTTTTTCACCTGCTCATTGGTCAACCTTTTAAGAAGCGGAGCCGTGCCAAACCTAACGGCCAATATAGCCACAAAAGACCCTATTATTGAGCCACCCAGAAACAGAGCTAGTTTATACACAATTCCCGATTTACTGCTTGCTGCAGCTGAACTCATCGTAGCAGCCGCTGCCGGGCCACTAGTAGTGATAGCACCGAGTACTAAGCTACTAAACCCCAACGCTGGCGAGGTACTTAACAACAGTTTGCCGTATTTACGTAATATCTGTTGCTGCAATAACTGCCTAACGCGGGACAGTTTTTTGCGAATATTGGCTTCGCTCTGCTCTAATAAATGCGCTACTTGCTGGCTAGATTGTTCTTCACGGTAATAAAGCAGCACTATTTCACGGGATTCAAAAGGTAACTGGCTTATAAAGTCCTGCAAAATCACATTAGTTTGTTCGCGGTGCATGTTGCTGTCTATATCTAGCTTAGGATCACAAAATTGCGACAAGATTAAGTCAGCTTGCTCGCCATTCACTTTTTGACGAGTTTTATTACCACGTAAAAAATTCAGCGCTTTGTAACGCGTCATCTGTCTTAACCACGGTAAAAAGCTACGATTACTTTTAAGCTCAGATATATTTTGCCAGGCGCCAATATAAACTTGTTGCGCTACGTCTTCACTGTTATCTAAGTCTTTAACAATTGACAACGCAATACTTGAAACCAAATTACGGGTTTGATTAATTAAACGGCCAAATGCTTGTTGGTCGCCGCCTTGTGACAACTTAACATCGTCGAATAAAATTTGTTCTTGGGCGTTTAAAGCCAAATTAGCCAAGACATTCATAGATGTGCACCCAGAAAAGACATGACCTGTTCCTCAAGCCACTTAGGATCGTCGAACATAATAAAGTGTCGAGAGTTTGGATCCATCTGCAATTGAGCGTTAGGTAACGCCTGCAGTTGTTGCGAATACATTGTTTGCATAGCTAATTTTTGCTCTTTTGTACTAAATCCCCCCGCTGCACCTAACAATAAAACAGGTGATGTGATGTTGCCAATATCTTGTCTTAAATCGTGACTCATTAAATGATAAAGCGCTTTGCCAACCGTCTTTGGATCTGAGGTTTGAACCATGTTCATCACTTTTTCTTTAGCCTCATCACTGCTGGCTTGTATCGATAAACTATAGCGTGATTGCTCAATGAATTGTTGTTGGGACATATTGCTGTACATATTTTTTATCTGCTGTGCCTGCACGGATAAACTCTCAACGGTTGATGCATTTGTACCCGTGAAAACGGGGCCAATAAAAGGTAAGCCATCTACAGAGATAATCGGCCCAATTTCTGAGGGAGCACTAGAGGATAACCACAAACTCATAAAGCCTCCCAGGCTGTGGCCAATTAACGCAGGTTTATACAATTTATGCATATTAATATAAGCCAGAAGCTGTTTCTTAACTACTGTAAGTGAAGGATTGCCAATGGCGGGAGTATTAGCAAACCCTGCAATATTAATAATATGCACCTGGTAAGTGTTGGATAGCACGTTCGCTAGCTCATCCCATACGCGCCCATCAGACATTAAACCCGGGATCATGATCACCGGCTTACCTGAACCAAATACTTGAGTGACAAACTGTTTGCTCGAAGATGAGGGTTCGGCCGCAAAGGCTGCATTAACCGTCGTTTGAAAGATAATACTGCCCATAAAAACAACAATGGATAAAACTTTACAAATTGAAAATACAGGTTGTGATTTGATTTTCTGTAACATAATAGCTGCCTCTTAAAGAGATATGAGTAATGAACATATCTAAGGCACGGCAAGTTGAAAAAGTGTGACAAGTTTTTATAGGTGCTTTTTACACGTGCTCTTTACACGTACTCTTTACACGTACTCTTTACACGTGCTTTTTACACGTGCTTTTTACACGTGCTTGTTTATAAAAGCGAACATGACAAATGTCATCACCTATTGATGATACTTGTGTCTAACTTACTCTCATTACTTCGTTCATAGTTTGTTTACGGTTTACATACTCAAACGAGCTAACAACATGCCACTAAAAAATACTTCTAAGGAACACACTCATTCAAATGTGATTGCCTCTGCTTATGCCTTAACCAAATCATTTGTAGGTAAAAAGGCCTTAGACAATATTGATTTAGAGATTAAATCAGGGCAGGTTTTGGCCATACTCGGGGCGAATGGTGCAGGTAAAACCACCTTAATTAATATTTTACTAGGGCGGCTTAACGCCGATTCGGGTGATGTGAGCGTATTTGGCGTAAAGGCCGGGTCTTTGCAAGCTAAGCGT
>OOFW01000046.1_pt1 | contig 15419 bp, 11 predicted proteins | sample 1670271 | NCBI WGS metagenome assembly OOFW01 (sample SAMEA98137918, study PRJEB22522) | marine metagenome | biome: marine biome; feature: marine water body; material: sea ice | place: Arctic Ocean | collected 07-Sep-2015 | depth 1.32 m
CTACAGGCATGACAGTAGCGCAATACAAGCCAACCAAGTTCAAATATTAGCCAGTCACTTCACGCCAACAGACAAACATGCCATACCCACTGGCGAGATTGCTGAGGTAGACAATACCCCTTTTGATTTAAGAGCACTAAGCCACATCAGTCAATCTCTGACTTCAGACCATCAGCAGATTGAATATGGCAACGGTTTAGATCATAACTTATGTTTAGACGCTTTTACCCCTCATTCAAAAGTAGCCCGTTATGCAGGTAAATTAGTAACAAAAAACCATAATATAAATCTGAATATATACACCAACATGCCAGGCATTCAAATTTTTACCGCTAACCACTTCGCCAACAAAGCAGGCAAAGACGGCGCACTTTATCAAGCACATCAGGGTGTGTGTTTTGAAACGCAGTTCTACCCTGACACACCTAATCAACCAAATTTTCCAAGTGCCATATTAGAGACGGGTCAGGAATTTTATTCTGTAACTGAATTTGAAGTGTTGTTTGAAGGGATTTCAGCCGCAACAAATTTTTGATTTTTTTATACCCAAAATCATCGGAGTTGCATGGCGCAAGCAAATGAATGAGACCCCATGAGCTTAGTTCACTAAGTGCAACGTCATTTATCAATTAAGGTGAATGAGGCGATGAGGTGAATGAGGTGAATGAGGCGAATGTGTGCAGCCAAAAAGCGCGCAGCCAAAAAGAGTACAGTTTCAGATATGAAGGGTATATCAGTTATTAAAATCAAAAAAGCCCGTTATAATCAAATTGTAACGGGCTTAAACTAGCAATTAAAATATTTTAATTTTTAGCGGCTTTCTTCGCTTTAGGTTTAGCTTCTGGTTTAGCTACCACCTCTGGTACTGGCTCAACTGCCGCGGCAGGATCTTCAACTTGGAGGTGTAAACTAGTGATTGCATTTTCGCTACCTTGGGTTAACTGAACTAAGCGGTTCAGTTGTCCAAGTGACATTAATACAGCGTATATTGCTCCTAGATACCCAAGTTTATGTAGCTCTAGAATCACATCACTATCTAGAGCTTGAAGGCGTTTCTCATTGATAGTTTGCATACCGTTAATATTACGTTGTTGGCCGTTAGCGTAAATAGCACGGATAGTAACAAAATCAAGTAAACCCAAATCACTAAGCTTTTTTACAAAATCGCGAGTTGCCATTTCACTGTTAGCTAAATCAGACAATAATTTTTGACGATTCTCTAGGAAAGGACTTGGTGCTTCATCAACAAAAAGTGCCTCACCTTCTTTACCAACTAGGTCAGAGTTTTCATCGATAAACACACCCAACTTGTCGCCATCTGGGCGCACATCAAAAGGATAACGTTGAATATTAAGAGGCACCACATGACCAGCCCATTTACCTTCTTGCATAAACAAGTTAACACCTTGCTCGATGCCCAACATGGCAACACTGTGAGTTGTTTCGCTTTTAGGATCTTTGATGAAGATGATTGGCATACAACTGGCAATCTGTGCGTATTCACGTAATGAAGCCGCTGCTAAATGGGTATCTTTAGCATGAGCAAAATCACCACTTAATTTTACACAAAGGTCTTTATGTTTGTTTTTATCTAGGGGGATATAATTCATTGTCATTAAAAATCCTCTAATTATTTTGATAAGTGACTTTAACTAGCCGCTTTAATTCATCGGTGCTACCGAATTAATTGGGGGTCATTATGGCTTTTACAAGCCATAAAAACCAGAGGTGTGATTTATTTGTTAATAACCTCAGTCAAGATTAGAAATAAATTAGCCACTTGAATAGCTTAATCACACTTTCAGCGTTGGTTTATTTTATTAGGTAAAATCTAACTATAAAGGACGCTTTGTTATCATTTAGTAATGACAACACCACAAAGTTTTTTACCTATAATTTTCTTTCCTATGATGTAACTCCTAAGAATAGACTATACATGCACCCATAAATTTAACTCACTGCATCAACATATTCTTGTAGTTTGGCATCAGCTTCGTCACCAAACAAAATCTCACATGCTTCTTTTAATCCCGGGGCAGAAAGAATATCTTCTTGCCTGACTACTAATGATATTTTCGATCTACGGCGTAAAAAATCTTCTAATTTAGTTACCATTTCTCGCTCAGCAGCATGTTCAATTTCTACCCTTAAGTGCGACACGAAGTCGCCTGCGAAGTTGTTTGACTTATAACATAGGATGTTGATCAAACCACCTGTGCCATCAGGTGAATCTACGGGCATGAATAAAGAGCTGCCCAGACAACGTAACGAAGGTTAGCAACTGGTAACCGGGGTGCAAATCGTGAGACAAGCACCCTCCTGATAACCATGTTCGGGTGAGTGCTAGACAGTTGGTATGGTGAAGTTAGCTGAATCCGTGATAAAGACCGTTAAGAAAAACAAGTGAAAATGGTTGATACACTTGAGCCAAAAGGCAATGTCGGGAGGCGTGTCATTTTTGGGTGGACACGCATGGCCAACAGTCCTGACCGGTCGATAGCGGGCACCTAACCCGACGTGCTTCAAAGGCGGAACGTGGTAACCCTGTACAACCCCCGAAAGGGACAGTTTACTGCAAAGTGAACCTATGGAAGTGCAGATTGGGAGAATGGAACAAGCGAATGCCATGCTGTAATTGCGTGGATACGGGTTTAAACGTTACCTGGCACGAAAGTGAGCAGACGTCCATTTGGTCTAAAATCGTGAGAAAGTTTGGGGAATCGAAATAATGAGGAAACGCAAATGACGGCTGAAGTTTATGCTGGTGCCTCCTCGGCAGGTCAACAATGGCATGACATTAATAGTCACGTCATGGAACAACAGGTCTTTCGACTGCAAACGCGTATTGCGAAGGCAATAAAGGCAGGTCGTTATAGCAAGGCGAAAGCTTTGCAATGGTTACTCGCCCACTCATTTGCGGCCAAGTATTTGGCAGTGATGAAAGTGACTCAGAATAAGGGCAAGAACACGCCTGGTATTGATGGCATATGCTGGAAAACACCAGCCATAAAATATGCGATGACGAAAAGTCTGATGCGAAAAGGATATAAAGCTCAACCGTTAAGGCGGATTTATATTCCAAAGAAAAATGGCAAAAAACGTCCGTTGGGAATTCCGACTATGAGAGACAGAGCGATGCAAGCACTTTATGCACTGGCCTTGTCCCCTGTGGCTGAAACCCTAGGCGATCCCAATTCTTACGGGTTTAGGCCCAAAAGAAGCGCAGCCGATGCCATTGTACAGTGCTTCAATACACTGTGCAGGAAAGTGTCGTCTCAATGGGTATTGGAAGCGGATATAAAAGGCTGTTTTGATAACATAAGTCATGATTGGTTAATGGATAATGTTCAAACGGACAAACGCATGTTGGCTCAATGGCTAAAATGTGGATTTATGGAGAACGACTTGTTTCACTCGACCAGCTCCGGCACGCCGCAAGGCGGGGTCATCTCACCAATATATGCGAATATGGTACTAGATGGTTTGGAAACAGTGACAAGAGAAGCAACAAAAGGACTCACCAAGATAAATGTTATACGTTACGCAGATGATTTCATCGTCACGGCAGAAACACCCGAAATATTGGAAGAACGGGTGAAACCTGCTGTAGAAGCATTTTTGCAAGCACGTGGACTCTCACTAGCTCAGGAGAAGACCCACATCACGCACATCGACACCGGCTTTAAATTTCTTGGATTCAACATCAGGAAATACAAAGGCAAGCTGTTAATCAAACCCGACAAATCAAGCGTAAAAAGTGTGTTAGATAAAGTCAGGGAGATCATAAAATCGAACCCGACGGCGAAGACAGAAAATTTAATTCGGCAATTAAACCCGATTATCCGGGGCTGGACAAATTATTTCCGTCATGCTGTTTCCAAGAAAATTTTTTCGTATGTAGACAGTCAGATATTTCAGATGCTTATGAAATGGATAGATCGTCGACATCCACAAAAGAATCATAATTGGAAACACCGGCGCTACTTTACAACTGTAGGTCTTCTTAGCCGCTGGAATTTCTTTGCCATTGGCAAAGACAGACAGGGTAAGGCAAAAGCTCACTTCTTGTTTAAAGCAGCATCGACGCCAATCAAACGACATGTGAAAATACGCAAAGAGGCGAACCCTTTCTTACCTGAGTTTGCACAGTACTTCCTTAAACGGGGAGAAAAGTCGAAATCTAAAGGAGAGAGGGACATTTTGAGTTTATTGCTGGTCCATTGCTGGACTTAAGCAGGCTTGAGCCGTGTGCTGGGAAACTCGCACGCACGGTTCTGAGGAGAGTGAGCAGCAGCAATGCTGCTTACTTATCCGACAACCCGTTTAAGTCTTTGCGCCCAGGTCATCGATTGGTGTTTTTGTGCCCGTGTTTTTTCCTGCCCTGTCGGCAAGGCTTGTTTAGTCTTATTTCGTAAGGCGGGTGTTATTGTCACGCGGTGCCGACTGTTTGGTGCAGGGCCAACCCGCAAGGGCCGCCCCGCACAAATACGCCATGAAAACGCGTCAGATTAACTCTGGGTTTGGGCACCAGTGCCGCTAAACGGGCAATAAAATCCAGAGGCTCAAAGATGGCATGACTGCGCCGGTCACCGGTGGTGCCGTCACGGTAGGGTGTTTTGAGTTGGTAACGAACCTTGCCGTAAGTCGTTATTGCCAAGCGTTTTTCTGATACCCCAGAGCGGGTAATATAACGGCACAGCCTTTCCAGTTTACACCTATCCTGTGCATTGCTCATGACACCTGCATGGAGACTGAAGCCTGCCACATTTGCGGCACAGCCTGACGCAAGCCCTTGCTCTGCCATAGGTGCAATGGTTTGCAAGGTAAAGACCTTTCGTCCTTGCTGTTTGCCTGTAGCGATACGGTAGGTTATTGAATACCCGTGAATTTGCAACATCGGATCGTCTTCCAGTCCATCCAAAGCCAGATAGTCATTATCATCATCCCTCACTAATAAGCCCTCGCGCTCAAGAAAACCCGCCACACGCTGGCTAATGCGGTGAGTAAGACTATTCAGTTCACTTTTTGTCGGGGCTTTTATCGGGTGAAAACGTGTTTTGCCATAGTTATCTTCGGCATATACGCCATCGAGGTAGAGCATATGAAAATGGATATTTAAATTTAGCGCTGAGCCAAATCGTTGGATCAGTGTGACCGCACCCGTTTGTGCCGTCTGTTTGTTGTAGCCTGCTTTTTTAGTGATATGGGTGGCAAGTGTGCGATACACAATACCCAGTACTTTTCCCATGATGTGGGGATAGCTGGCAAACAAAAACCTAAGTTGAAAAGGGAAGCTCAATACCCATTGCCTAATGGGCTCATGGGGCAACACATCATCAACCAGCAAGGCGGCGCTTTCTGTCATTCGCCGCGTTTTTTGCCATTCGCCGCGCACTGCCGTTCGGTCTGGCAGACCACGACTAAAATTCTCTGCGTGATGACGTGCAGGATGCACAAATGCCGCGGGCGCATGGATGCGCAGGAGCGGCCAACTGAACGCAACCAGGTGTTCATGGTGACAATCTTCACAACGTACTCGCAAAATCCCATATTCCAAACGGCCGTACTTAAGGTACGCTTCAAATTCTGACCGCACATACTTGGGCAAATATTTATCTTGTTGCCCCATGTCGGTCAGAAACTGCCGTTCATGATATTGCATCACTAACTCTCGCTAATTTCATAATTAAAATCTTAAAGTAGAACCTCTGATAGCATCTGTATCACGTGTGAGTTTGGTCCCTAAGGAAAAGACTACAACTTGTTATGACTGACTGCAGATCGTAAAAAACCGAAGGCTCTTAATTGCATTATTGAAAGCATTGTTTTTTAAAAATGAAGTGAATTAATAAGCCCTCTGGAGTCAAACTTCTGATATGGTTAAGTCGTATGGATTCATAGAATTAACTTCAATTTGAGTATCAAGATTTATTTGACTGGGTGTTGCATACACTTATGAATCAAATTTTTAAAATATTTCCTATAAATAATTTGTGAATTTGTAGAAAATCTAACTTGGACATCCTAAATATGTTTTGGAGTAAGCAACAATATTTAAACACACCTGCAGTACTAAAAGAGCAGGCTAAAAACGAATTTAACCAGCAGGCGTTGGATGCCATTAAAACTTACGTTGCGTTTATTGAGTTTACACCAGATGGTATTATCCAAGACGCAAATGAAAACTTTCTAAGTGCGACTGGCTATTCTTTGAGCAGCATTATTGGTAAACACCACAAGATATTTTGTGAAGCAGCCTACACCACTAGTGATAATTACCGTGACTTCTGGCGCAAGCTAACATCTGGCGAATCTTCTATTGCTATTGTAAAGCGTATTACCAAATCAAAACAAGAGATATGGCTTGAAGCGTCCTACATACCAGTGAGAGATGATCAAGGCAAGGTTATAAAAATTATCAAACTTGCCTCTGATGTCACCGAAAAAGTGGCCGTACAAAATATTCAAGAAACGTTGGTAGGTGCGGTTGATTCGTCATTTGCTACCATCAGATTTAATTGTGACGCTACTATTATTACCGCAAACGATAATTTTTTAAAAACGGTCGGTTATTCGCTCAGTGATATACAAGGGCAGCATCACAAAATTTTCTGCACACCTGAACTAGCAAATAGTCCTGAATATAGAGATATGTGGCAACAGCTAAACCGTGGTGAGGTATACAGTGGCTTAGTCGAACGCGTGGATTCTCATAGAAATCCCTTATGGTTAGAGGTCGTTTATGCCCCAGTATTTGATAAATTAGGGAAAGTCAAAGAAGTGACTAAAATAGCTTCCAATGTGACAAACCGTGTTATGTCAATTTCCGACGCCATTGCCATGGTCAAAGAAAATGCGAACACAATAAGTACGGTGTCTACTAAAGGACAGAAAGTGATTGATGAGTCGGTCGAACGAATGAATCAAATTACTCGCGACATTCAAACCTTATCGACCGACATAGAAGTGCTAAATGCAGATGCTGAGAAGATAAATAACATTGTTTCAACTATCTCTGCTATTGCTGATCAAACCAACTTACTCGCGCTAAATGCTGCTATTGAGGCTGCACGTGCGGGTGAGCAAGGCCGAGGGTTTGCTGTTGTTGCCGATGAGGTACGTAATTTAGCAGCCAGAACATCCACATCCACAGCAGAAATAACTAACGTGGTAAACAACAACTCTAAAGTGTCTATACGATTAGCGAAAAGTATCAACGACACCAAAGAAACCAGCATGCAAAGCATGCAAAGCATTACCCAGATAGAAGGTGTATTTAAAACCATAAATACAGGTATTTGCGATATGGTTGATTCTGTTGTAACACTACAGACAAAGAGCAATCACAAATAAAGATTACCTTGTCTTTGTGTTCTTGAGCAGGCTGCCTCACGATTTGCCACATCACAGGGATGTGGTTAAATAAAATAAATTTGTAAACGGTTGTAGGCACTGTTGCTTTTCTTGTCGCTACCTAAAATCTACCAAGGCGTATATGCTCACTCCAGTGATATCAACAAAGCCGAGCACTTATCAAGCAACGAGCACTTATCAAGCAACGAGCACTTATCAAGCCACTCATAACAATTTGGCTAAATAGTTTAGTGAGTGAGGCTTTGATTGGGAATAAATCAAGGGATTGATGTCATGCCCCAGCCTCGAAGTAATCAAATTAGTTTATCGGATACTCCTTATTGTGTGCCATTATATTTCTCATTGTATATGGTGTTTTTTGTGTGTGGGTTACGCCAGCCGCACTGCTGGCAGTTATGTAGGCCAAAGCTATGAACATCGCTCTAAATGGGTTGAACAACGACTTTTTCTTTTATCTTCAATATTTTTATTTTGTATCGACATATATGCTTATGTAATTCAGGTTTAGGTGAAAAATCTATGCTCATTCCCGGAGATAATGGCCAAAGACATAGTAAATAAAATTTTGAAGTGAAATGTTAATGGCGGGTATGTCTGTTTAGATGAATGTACATTTTCATACTTATTTACGCTCATCGCTGATCTGTTAGCCAAGCTATTTACCATATTGCTACACAAATAATTTTTTGTCTTGGTTATCAATAAGATATTATTCTTTTGCTAAGGCCTTATAAAATCAGTCACTCAATTATATTTGTAAAGTTCTCCGGTATGGTCAAATATCTATTAGGTTTTGCCGTTAAAAGTATTTGCAGGCTTTGGATTTCGTTATCAGTGAACATAAATTGAAATTATGTAATATATTTATGTATTTCTGAACCGTCTACGGGCCGAGCAAAAAAATAACCTTGCGCCAACTCACAGTCAAAGTGCTCTAGTAATTTTTTGGCAGCAAGCGTCTCAACCCCCTCGGCAATGACTTTTATATTTAGCTCGCGGGCTAAATTTAAAATAGCAGACACTATTACTTTACTGCTGTGGTTGCTTGTCATATCTTGAATGAAAGACTTATCTATTTTCAAATAATCAAACGACAATACTTTTAAATAATATAACGATGTGTAACCTGTGCCAAAATCGTCAATAGCTACGCTGTGGCCATAGCTCTTTATTTCTTTAATTACTTCGCTAGATTTTTCGATATCACTAATGATGGCTGTCTCAGTAACTTCGAAAATCACATTTAAGTTTGGGTTCACGTTTTTGAGAGACTTCAAAAACTTTCTCAACAAAGAGGGTTGAACAAAATGAATTGGCGACAAATTTATAGAAAAATGCCCGCACAAAGGGTTTTTTTTTAAAAATGAAAGTGATTGCGCAAACACCCATTTGTCAATTTCTAACATTAAGCCAAGAGACTCCGCTAATGGAATGAAGTTAGTGGGCGAAACCATACCTCTTTTCTTACAGTTCCAGCGAAGTAAGACTTCACACCCAACCACCTCAGCCGTTTTCAGGTTGACTATAGGTTGGAAAACCTGATAAAACTCATTGTTATTTAAACCAAAGTATAAGTCTTCTTCAAACGATATTCGTTCTTGTAAAAACTGTTCCATGCTTTGATCAAAAAAGTGAAACCGATTTTTACCTTTTTGCTTTGCGTGATACATAGCAATATCAGCTTGTTTTAAAAGGTCTCGCGCATTGTTTATTTCATTTGAAGATAAACTAATACCTATACTAACCGTAATTTTGCAAGCAATCCCACAAGTTGTGAAAGGTGCATCTAAAGCTTTTTGTATGCGTTCAGCTAAAGCAGATAAATATTTTTTATCTTTAACATCCTCAATTAAAATAACAAATTCATCGCCACCTAACCTAGCCATTATGTCAGTAGTTTGTATTTGATCTTGAATGCGTTTAGCGACCGCCTTAAGCAACATATCACCAACTTCATGACCAAACCCGTCATTGATAAGTTTGAATCCATCTAAATCAATAAAATAGACTGCACACTGTGATTGGTTTTGACCTGAGTTTAGGCACGCTGCATCTATAGCCTCTATTACACTAGCCCTGTTTGCTAAGCCGGTTAACGAATCATACAGTGCAAGGCTGACAAGTTTTTCTTCTTTCTCCTTTAACGCAGTAATATCTTTAAGTGTGGCACAAAAAAAAGGAAGTTCATCGTCATCTGGCACACACATTATACTGGCTAATACATGCCGACTTTGTGTGTTAGACGTTATTATTTCGCCTTGCCATTCACCGCTCGATTCAATTGCACTGAGCACTTTTGTTTTTAATTTAACACTTACTCGGTCTTGCCAAATTTTACGGATTGAATAACTTTCAATTTTTTCATGCTTTACCATGTCAAGCGCAGGTTGATTTGCATGAATAACAAGCCAGTTAGAATCAAATAATAAAAGGCCGTCATGTGCATTATCGAACAATTTTTTGAATCGCAGAATCGAATTGTTTTTTAGCTGCAAAATCTTGGCGTTTTTTTTAAAGGGGGCAGCAATAACACCAAAATACAAATATATTAGTATTCCTAGTGAGCAAATCACAAATGCAGCCTGAACTACTTTTAATTGATGTTGGGCATGGTCTGAGGATCGTTGTAATTTGTTAACGGCGGCATCTAGTTCATAGAGTATAAATTCTGAATCCTTAAAGAGCTGTGTCATATTAGGCTTTGAATTTTCTACAAATACATTCGCATTAAGTTCGTTCAAAATATCTATATAGTTTGCGATCTTTTGCGATAGATGTCGGTCTATATAATATTGTTGAAGGTCTTTGGTGGGTAATTGTCGTGTAATTTTTTTTTGGTTTGTCGATAATTCATCTAATGTGTTTCTTACCAATATTTTAAATTCGGGTACAGTTATTGAAACCGATGTCAGATAAGCCGCTTTTTGTGTAAGCATTCTTTGCTCACCAGCAGAATTGATGATCCCTGCATAGTCGCTTAGTGTTAAGCCAAATATATATAGAATTAAGGCTACAAATGACAGCCAAGTTGACAGAACAGCTGTGGCAAACCATATCGCTTTTGTTAATCCTTGTGTGTGCGAAACACTAGATTCCTTTTCAAATAGCATAGTGTGAGGTTGTTATAGTAGACATGGTATCGTCCAATGATTCGTGCTATTCGTTAAAATTAGCATAGTTGATGCCCATTAATATAGCCAAGTAAATCTCAAATTGTGACCAAAAAGTGTATTCGATTTATTTTTTTATAAATTTTTCGATATGCTTACAAAGCATTATGTCGGACTATAAATGTAAGGTGATTTGTTCGCGCCTTCAAAAAGCATCAAGTCATGTGATAAATCCAAAAATAAACCAGAAATAGTTCCTATGTGGACTACAACATTGTTAATGGGCTTACTAATAGCGGTGGTGTTCATTTTAGTTCCTGATTTATTTTATCATTGAATAAGCAAATGAGTGCAGAAGCAAATATGCGGCGCTGAAGGACAAATCCTTAGTATGCTGGCTATCTCATAAAATTGTATAAATGGATTGATAACTTAGTTGCGTTAACTTCATCTTGCTTTGACGGGCATTTTCCATAGCGGGTTTAACCTATTCTCAGCCGCCAAAAAAATTTTATTTTGTTACTTGGTAGATCGCACAACTCCGCTTCTCGACAGAAATATGACTTATCCGCAGATAACGCAATAAAATCAATGTCTTTTTTGATCAGAGCATCGAACAAATTATCCAGCTCTTCATGTTCAAAATAGATAGCAAACATTAACAAAACAGCCACACCAATTTAATGACTCAAAAAGTCAATTTGATTATTGCCGAATAGTTTTGAGTATGGGTTTAAGGCGTGGAAAGATGATTTTTGAAAATATGGCGATGTGCCATCATTTATAGGCATTTTGTATAGATATTTGTTAATTAACGGGCAACACTTCACTCCTTCAGATTGGGATTATATTATTTGTGGCGTGTTTCAGCCTGTTTGAGTAACACTCTTGCTTTGCCCATCCCTCGCAGTCTTTGATGATGAGTGTGGGTTTGAAATTGTTGCATCACCTTTTCGCTCCCTGCTACATAAAAAAGTGCTTTGGGATTTTGTAGTTAAGGTAAGCAATTGTTCGGTAAATAATTCGAGTTTTGTGATTATTGGAAATTCGCGGTTGTAGGTATACCCCGATTTTTCTCCTCGTATACAACGACCTGTGGTATCGACTAATTTGTAATAATATCTTAGTGAATAGTTAATGCCTTTGGGTATATCTTCTCTGAGATTACCAACAAATGGCATGATCTGATAAGACTGGTTGTTTAGTAACATGAGTGCGTTTTGGTATACTCCTATAAGATAATTCTTCTGGTGTGCTAGGCATGTTGGCTCTAATCGGATTCAAATTTACATAGGCCACACAGGCTAGGACTGCTGATTCATCCAATAAAGCGTGAGATTTGAAAACTTCCTTCCCAAAAACGACTGCTGACTCCATCTTCTTCGTTGGCCTCCCGAGCAATATACTCATTCGAATCATGCCCCCTGTGTCAAACAGCTGATGTCATATAAACGTTCTCGGTATACTTAAACCGTCTTATCAAACGTGATCCCCACCGACGGTTAAGGTCTCATTTTACCGGTGTTCTGGTTTAGCATGGTATAATAATGTAACTGATACCAAAGCTCGACTACATCACTAATTGACTAAGTAAAGGCCTTTCCTTGTTAATGTGCACCACAACATGCATATGGTTACTCATCACTGCATAGGCAAGGATGTTAATTGCTAACACATTCGTTATAAACAATAATCTGTCTTCTACCCATTCCTATCAGTAATCAAAGCTTTACCCTAATTATATATCTATGCCGCCAAACAAATGTCGGCACAACCTGAAACACAGTGGTAGAAGAGAGCAATGAGACTAACTTGAGATGCTCGATAGTTGGTCATGATTGATTCCTTTCAATTAACATACTCAAAACTTAGCTTAGTTCAAAAACAGTCAAGTTATTTTAAGTGTCTATGTAACGTCTAATAAAGCTCTGAATTTTGGCGTCATTACTTATTAAACCAATACGCTTTGGCACAACAAAAACTCATTTAGTTCAGCAATCAATAGCTAAGTTGTTGCATAGTGGGCTCCTATAATTACAAATCCTTCAGACGTTGTTTGCAAAAATCTGGATCGCCCTGCTTCAATGTTTAATTAATAGCAGATATTCTATGGTCTGCCCAATTCAAAGCCTCTTGAAATAAGAGACAAGATTGTTCAGGGTCTACTTTTATTTTTTGGCAAAAGTGCAAGATGTTTTGCGGATCTGCCTTTTCAAATAATTCACATAGTTTTAAAAAATAAGCTGATTTACCTTTACGATTAATTATTGCGTCTTTTATATCATTGTGCAGAGGTAGTTTGTCCATAAGTTCTTGAATGTCGCCATCCACCATTGCGTCGATTAAGGATAATAACCCTATTAAAAATGCAGAGGATTGAGAGTGATCTGGTAAGGTTGTTTTTACCATCAACTCACAAAATCGCCCTCTAGCTAATGCCATAACAGTCAACTCTTGGGGTTTACTTTGTGAAAATTGAGCGGTAAATAACAAAGAAATAAAACGTTTTAATTCTTCGCCTCCTAATACCAATATGGCTTGTTTTATAGTCTTAATGCTAGCCTTGCGTTTAAAGATTGGTGATTGAACATAACGCAGCAACTTAAAAGACAGATTAACGTCATTCTCGAATATGGAAGTGATCTTTTCAATATCAAGCTCGTGTTTATTTATCTCCGACGATAAGCTAACCACGGCAACTTGAGAAGGGTTAAAGGAGACTGTCTTAATGACTTCAGGGCGACTAAAAAAATAGCCTTGAAAATACTCGCATCCAATACTTAAAGCGTGTTGAAAATCAGAATAAGTTTCAATTTTTTCTGCCAATAATTTAATGTGAGGGTAAGGTTTTAAAGCAGCTATGATGTCTTGAAACTGCTGTTCAGATGTCAAAGAATAGTCAAGTTTAATAATATCTACATAAGGAAAAAAATGATTCCATATTGGATTGTGTTCGTAATCGTCTAGGGCAATATTATAACCTTTTTGTTTTAAATCAATACATGCAGCGAGCAACTTTTTACTGGGTTTGGCTGTTTCGAGTATTTCAACCATAATCTGATCTTTGTCCAATAACAAAGGATAACCATTTATTAATGAATTATGGGTAAAGTTGATGAAGGCTAAGGTACCTTGTGTCAAATTTTCCAGCCCTAAATTAAATTCTAATCCTTCAATGATTTTGGCCGTGGCTTGATCACCGTTCATTTTATTTGGAAATATATTTTCTAAACTGACCCTAAACAATAACTCATAAGCAAATAGTTTTCTTTCTCTGTCCAAAATAGGCTGACGCGCGACATAAAAACTCAAAATAATATCCTTAATGTTATTGCTACTAACTCTAAACCTTACTTTTCTTCAGGAAAATTTAGCGATGGCTAATTTTGAATATGGGAATAAGATTTCGATTAAAACTAAGGGAAAGTTTAATTTAACTCTTATCCACTCACTCACATTAGTTGTTTAAATTTTTAAGGGTAAGTCGTATAAAACATAAAAACAGCTCGAAAATAGCGATGCGTAGAAAATCAAGCATTAAGTGCAAATGAGTTTAGATAATAAACAATAGAGGCAGCGACAATTAGAACCTTTGAGCCCGACTGTCCAATGCGGAGAAGTTAATTCAACAACATTCTCCATAACCGATCCGCTCACTATAGTCATTTAATGGCAGCCGATCCCTTGGATCGCTTAAAATGTGTCTGTCTACAATAATAAGATTCACCAAGTGATAAATGGACACTCCGGTGATGTCAACACAGCCGAAAATCTGCTGGGTCAAGAACGCTTGAAATCCTGACTTAGTATTAGTAGAAAACAGCACCACTACAAAAATGGATTAGGTATTACCTAGAAATAATATCAAACAAAAAACAGGAAAAAGAATAGAGCCTTTTTATTGAGGAGGTGATAGAAAATCGATATTTTTCAAAACATCTGAATTTAGCTTAATGAACTACCTTCTATTTTAAACCCGCAGCTCGATAATTTATAGACCCAATAAAATTCTACATGTTCAATAGAGCAGATTTCTGTATTAACTTTCCTATATTCAAGTCCCTAACAAATGCGCCGAGAATAAAAGGAAAAAACTATGCACAAAATAAATAAAGCTATTTTATTTGCTTCAGCACTTGTTGTTACAACGGTCAGTGTAGCTTCAGATCTATCTGATGCCATTCAAAAAGACTACAGCAACTACCTAGTTCGGCTTTGGGAGCGTTTCCACCAAAATCCAGAGCTCTCGCTGATGGAAACTAAGACCGCTAAAAGATTAGCTACGGAATTAAGTGCAGCAGGCACTGAGGTTACCGAAAATGTCGGCGGTACCGGTATTGTTGCTATTATAAAAAACGGTGAAGGGACCACATTGATGGTACAGGCAGACATGGATGGTCTGCCTGTTAGAGAGCAATCAGGCTTGCCTGACACCTCGCAAGTGACTATGCAAGACTGGGACGGTGATCTGGTTAGCGTAATGCATGCTTGTGGTCACGATGTATAAATTACTAGACTTGTTGGTACTGCCCGGCAAATGGCAAAAATGCGTAACCAGTGGTCTGGTACTTTGATGTTGATTGGACAACCAGCGGAAGAAAGAGGTCCAAGCGCTTCGGCTATGATGGCAGATAATCCATGGGAGCGTTTTGGTAAGCCTGATGTTGCCTTTGCTTTTCACGTGGACGCTGACTCTGTCGCAGGCAAAATTACTGTTGATAAAGGATCTCCTTATGCTGGCGCAGATTCGATAGATGTTATTATTCATGGGATCGGTGCCTGACGAATCCCCACGAATTTGAAAACTTAAAAACTCGATTGTGGCCCAGCGATTAATGAATTCATTTCATCCATCGCTGCTTTCCAGTGCTTTTTTAACAGTTTGAGCTGTTTATCTTTATATGCTCGTAGTCCAATAAATTGGTTATATAGTAC
>OOFW01000047.1_pt1 | contig 15189 bp, 10 predicted proteins | sample 1670271 | NCBI WGS metagenome assembly OOFW01 (sample SAMEA98137918, study PRJEB22522) | marine metagenome | biome: marine biome; feature: marine water body; material: sea ice | place: Arctic Ocean | collected 07-Sep-2015 | depth 1.32 m
TTTGAAAAAATTTATTAAAAACACAAAAAAAATCTTAATCGATTTATTTCTATACATAAAAATATTGGCTTAGATCCTGCTTTACCAATGCTAAAGGACAGTCTGTTTTCAAGAGTCAGGGATCTAATCAAAGCGTTAATGCAACTCTTTGATTGCTATAAAAAACAACTAAAAATACAGGCAGGAAACAGATTGCTCCTAAAAGAAAAAGCGCCGGACCATAGCGGCACGGTTCGGCGCGTTTTTTAACTAAGATATTTTTAAAAATTAATTCTAATCACATTCGACATTTTAATATCAAACCAATAATAAAAACATTATTCAGCTAACATCAATATAACGATTAGCAACAGTATTATTAAGCGTTATAAGTTGACGACGAAGTATTACCACCACGCCCAGTCCAATTTGTATGGAAGAACTCACCTCTTGGCTTATCAATTCGTTCGTATGTGTGAGCCCCAAAATAATCCCGTTGGGCTTGTAATAAATTGGCTGGTAAACGCGCAGTACGATAACCGTCAAAGTAGTTAAGTGCTGCCATTAAGCAAGGTGCTGGAACACCCGTAGTAATGGTATTTACCGCAACACGTCTCCACCCTTCTTGAGCACCCACTACTGTGTCTCTAAAGTAATCATCCAATAATAGATTGTCTAGTTCGGGGTTTTTGTCATAGGCTTCTTTGATTTTTCCTAAGAAAGCAGAACGGATGATACAACCACCACGCCACATCAATGCAATGCCACCGTAGTTAAGGTTCCAGTTATATTCTTTGGCTGCTTCACGCATTAAGGTATAACCTTGTGCGTAAGACACAATTTTAGAAGCTAGCACGGCTTGACGCAAATCTTCGATAAAAGCTGTTTTTTCAGCATCGCTACCATTGAATGTTTTGGCAGGACCGGTGATCACTTTAGACGCTTCAACACGCTCATCTTTGAGTGCAGAGATACAGCGAGCGAATACAGACTCAGCAATAAGGGTTAATGGCACACCTAAGTCTAGGGCAACTATACCCGTCCATTTACCGGTCCCTTTTTGGCCTGCAGTATCTAAGATTTTTTCTACTAGTGGACTACCGTCTTCGTCTTTATAAGCCAAAATATCGCGGGTGATTTCAACTAAATAGCTGTCTAATTCAGTAGTATTCCATTCTTTGAACACTTCATGCATTTCATCGGCTGACATACCAAGTACATCTTTCATAATTTGATAGGCTTCACACAACAGCTGCATATCACCATACTCAATGCCGTTATGTACCATTTTCACAAAGTGACCAGCGCCGTTTTCACCCACATAATCACAACAAGGCGCACCATCGTCTACCTTGGCTGAGATATCTTGAAAAATAGGTTTAACTGCCTGCCATGCTTCTTGAGAACCACCTGGCATAATTGAAGGCCCTTTCAACGCGCCTTCTTCACCACCCGATACACCAGCACCCACAAAGTTAATGCCTTTTTCAGCACAGTATTTTTCACGGCGGATAGTGTCAGGGAAATGAGTATTGCCACCATCAATAATGATGTCGCCTTTATCTAACAAAGGTAAAAGCTGGTCAATAGTAGCGTCAACTGGTGCGCCTGATTTCACCATAATCATAATTTTACGAGGCTTAGCTAACGACTGAACCAACTCTTCTACCGAATAAGCACCACGAATACTTTCGCCTTTTGCTCGGCCATTAATAAAGTTTTCTACTTTATCAGTAGAGCGATTATAAGCAGTAACGGTATACCCTTTACTTGCCATATTCAGAATGAGGTTTTCACCCATAACAGCCAGGCCAATTAAACCAATATCAGATAGAGTTTTCATAGAGTTCCAATTTCATTTTGAATCAAAAGTCCGTGACGAGCGGTCAGGTTAGTTTACCCACCAATTTGAACACGCACTAAGTTATAGGTTACGCCAATATACGCAAAGGGTCATAAAACCAATATATTCTAACCATTAATCAGAAACTTAACACCTCACAAATGTATAAAATAACGATGCACACGATATCTCATTGATATAAGAGATATTGATTGTTGATTAACATTGAAACTTTATATGCAACAAATGACTTTTTGAGACTGTAATCTTCAACACTTAATAGGTGGTTTAGCTTAAAAAAACGCCTGATCATTAATCACTGATTACGTTGTTCACTAATAAGAATGATAGCTAGCACACGGCGCTGGCTAATCACTGCCCCGTAATGAATGAATTGCCGGATGATTAATGTATTTTCGCAATGGCCAATAACAGGCGAACAACGAGAGTAAACTAATAGATAACAGCGTAAAAATAAACGAGAGAGCCAAATTCCCACTGAGATAAGTATTTAAGCTATCGTTAAATCCTAAATACAATGCCAGCAAAACCAGCACACTTGTCAGCATGCCCAGTACGATCATCGAAGCATTACCTTTTACGATCAGTTTGACTACGTCCTTACGCTTGGCACCTATGGCTAGCCTAGTGCCTATCTCAAACTTTCGCATTTGAGTGGTGTAACTGAGGATCCCATAAAGCCCAATACCCGCCAATAAGAATGTAATAATGCCCAGTACACCACTGGTGATAGCAGTGGTAGATTGTCTAAACAGCCGGCTATCTCTGCGTGCATTAAGGGTCGACAAACTAAATAGTTTAAATCCACTGGATACTTGTTGTAACACATCGACAATCTTTTCACGTGTCAGAGTTTGACCCGCTATGGTTTTGACTAAAAACATATTTCTGGACGGCGATGCAGGGTAATAAAAACGCGGTGGAATATCTTTGTCACCTGGCACTTTTATGCCTTTAACCACTCCAACTATGCTGATACCTTGGTTAAATTTAAGGCCCAGTGCACTGCCTTGCGGCACTAACTGTTTAGCAAACACATCGTTGATGATCATCACATTATTATCATCAACGATATCTGCGGCTGTGAAATACTGCCCTTCCAGCAATGGCTGTTGTATCAGCTGAAAATAATGATGGTCCACATCCTTAGCTTTTATTGAATAACGCTCATCACTGTCTAAACGCGACAACGCGGTGCTGAAAAAAGGCATAGGAGCCATAGATTGGCTCATGCCAGAAACCTCAGGTAAAGCGGATAAATGACGACGCACTTGATGCATACTAGCCACTAATGCGGCGTTGTCGTCGTCCTTGGTAGGCGGTAATGACAATACCAAAAACGAAATATCATCCGTTTCGAATCCCGACGGTTCATTTATAGTACTGACTGCTTCTTTAAATAACACAATGTTGATAAACACCAATGCAGTGACAACAGCAATCTGACACAACACTAAGCTCTGCCTGATCCTTTTAGAAACCTGAATGCCCCCACCTTTACCACTGCTTTGTATCGATTGATTTAATCCCCGGTAGTTAATCATTCTCAGACTTAAGTAGGCGAAAAACAGCGCCAGGCTGACCATTAATGTTATCGCACACAGCAACGTAAATGGATTAACTGATAACTCATTCACTCGGGGCAAGTAATTATTCAATAACAGTTTTACACCGGTTAAACCTAGTGAGGCTATGTATATCGCAACAAAAGTAGACACCCCCATCAATAGTCCAGTTTCAGCTAATAGTGTCTTAAACAACTGCTTTCTGGTGGCACCCAACGCGGCATAAATGGCCATGTTTCGATGTTGTTCTGCAGTGCGTGATATAAACAGATTAGCAATGTTGGTACAGGCAATAAGCAATAAACTCATTACACCTGCAATCAGTAAATAAACCGTTTTTTCGCTATTCGATAGGATAACGGATTGCAAAGAGTGCAGGTTTATCCCAATACTCCAGCCTTTAAAAAAGGGGTGTCCCGCCACTTCTTGTTGCCAGTTATCGTTGACTAACGCCTTGAGTGTCTGTTGAATTTTCTCGGGAGTTTGACTGCCATTTAATTTTCCTAAAAACATTAAGCCACTATCATCGTTACCCCATCTTTTGCGCTGTGAAGGGGGGATTGGATTATAGTCCCAAGGTAAAAACACTTGGGACTTGACACCTATCCCTGCAATATGAGGTTCTATAAAAGCCTCACTCAACACCCCGACAATACGATAACTGACCTCGCCAAATTGCATCTTTTTCGACAATATGTCCTTATCCAAGGCAAATTGCTTTTCCCAGGTTTGGTAACTCAACACCGCAACTGGATGATAGGTATCTAATGCTTCTGTTGCCTCAAAGCTTCGTCCTATGGCCATGTCTGAACCTAACAACGAAAACCACTGAGGGGTAATAAAAGACAAAGACAACCTAGGATGAGAAGGGCTGGATAACAACACATCTGCATCGTGGTAGATCAAAGCCGAAGCACTAAAAACATTCTGTTTAGTATATAGATGCATCAGATTGGGGTAAGTGAATGCATTGCCGTCCACCTTGGCATCCATGTCAATCAACTGATGCTCCACAGTATAAAGGGCATCTTGATCAGGATAAGGCAACGGTTCAATCAACAACAAATACGCTAGGGTAAACACACAAAGTAGCGCCCCTAAAGTGACCCCCATAGTACTGACAACTGCACCCACAAAACCGGGCTGCCCCTTAAGGCTGGCCCATGCTTGTTTGATCAGATAACAAAAGTGATTCATCTAAGCTCTCCTAACGATCATCTTAGCTAGTCACTGCCGCGCAACGAATGGATTGCGGGATGATTGATGTACTGACGAAGGGGCCAATAACAGGCAAAGAGTGACAACAAGGCGATAGACAATATAGTGGTTAAAAATATGGGTAACAAATCAACACTCATATACGCTAGTAATGCTTCTGTGTAGCCGATATAAATACCCAACATCACTACTATGCTTGAAGCTATACCCAGCACAATCACCCACAAGTTGTCTTTAACAATCAAACCCACCAGATCTTTGCGTTTGGCACCAATAGCCATACGTGTACCCAACTCAAACCTGCGCATTTGTGTGCCGTAGCTTAAAATACCATACAGACCAACACTGGCTAAAAACAAGGTGATAACAGCCAGTGTAGCCGTGGTGGTGGCCGTGGTATATTGCGTAAATAATCGTCTCTTTTTCTGACTATCTAAAGTTTCTAAATTAAATAACGCATATAAACTACTGACACTCTTAATAGCGGTTACCACTTGTTCTGGTTCAATACTTTGCCCATCGCGTAATTTCAGGGTCATTTGTGTATTAGCCAAATTTGCCGGTGTATAAGCGCGCATTGGCACCTCAGATTCAGCAGGCATTTTTGCACCTTTCACAACACCAGTAATGGTGAAGGGTTCAGACTCTGCTCCAGGGGATATTTGTAAGCCTAACGCACTGCCATCGGGATTGAGGCGTTTAGCAAATTCATCGTTGACTATCATCACTCGATTTCGGTCTATAATATCAGCTTCACTAAAATAATCACCTTCCAGTAATGCCTGGCCAATCATAGTGAAGTAATTATGACTTATACTGTTATTTTCAGGTGTGAAATTCTCACCTGAAGCTACAGCAGTCAACGCCCATAATCCAAAACCATCCAATACAGAACTTGATTGCGAAATGCTTTCTACTTGGGGTAATGCTAAAAGACTTTTCTTGAGCTGAACCATAGCAGCAGCCACTTCTTCTTCAGGCGGAAACTCTGAAGCTGACACTGACAGACTCATTTGTGTCATATTGTCCACAGTGTATCCAGGTGGCTGAGTGATAGTGTCTACCGCCTCTTTAAAGAGCGTGATATTGGTAAAAACCAATACCGTTGCTATCGCCACTTGACTCACAATTAATCCTTGCCTAAAACGCTTAGACACCTGCACACCGGTGCCTTTGCCACTGGCTTGCAACATAGAATTTAATGCACGGTAATTAATCATCTTGCTGCTAAGAAAAGCAAATAAAAGTGCGAATGAAAAAGCAAGAATAATGGAGGCAAGAAAAGTAATGTAATTCACCCCAAGCTCATTGATACGGGGTAACTCAGAGGCCAAATTTGCTTGTAGCAAAGAAAATCCTAAAGATGCAACGACCAGTGCCACCAATAACGAAAGTGACATCAGCAATCCTGACTCGGCCAATAAACCACGGAATAGATGATGTTTTTTTGCGCCAAGCGCAGCATAAATGGCTAACTGTCTTTGTTGTTCGGCCGTACGCGACATAAACAAATTAGCGATATTGGCAAAAGCAATTAATACCAAACCCAACACACCAGCCAACAATTTATACACTGTATTTTGACTGTCACCGACGATCGCAGTTTGGAAAGATTCGAGTTGCATCTCGATGGCCCAACCGTTAAAAAATGGCATAGAAACCACATTTTCAACCCAGGTATCGTTCACTAATGGTGTAATGATTTGTTCCGCTTGTGCTGCACTCAGCGTATCTTTTAGTTTACCCGCAAAGTACAAAGCACCGCTGATATTGCCCCAACGCTCTTTCATACGCACATCAAGGTTGTAATCCCAGGGAAACCACATACCCACATCACGTCCAGTTTGTGTAATTTGCGGTTCTACAAAACTTTCGCCTAAAACACCTATTACTCGAAAACTCACACCACTGAAAGACACTTTTTTATCCAACATATCAGGGGCAGAATCAAATTCATCTTGCCACGTTTTGTAACTGACAATGGCGACTGGATTAAACGTATCCAGTGCCTCTGTGCTTTCAAATAAACGGCCCATCTGCATTTCTGTACCTAATAGTTCAAACCACTCTGGCGTGACATATCCTGTACTTAAGCGGGGTTGATTTGGCAAAGAAGTCAGTACATCTTGTCCATATTGGATAAGTGCCGTGCTTTCGAATACATCTTGATTTTTGTACAGGTGGATCATGCCAGGGTAAGTAAATGCCGTGGCATTTGTCTCACCAGTTTTGTCCCCAATAGCATGCACAACGCTATATAGTTTGTCTTGCTCAGGATAAGGCAAGGGTTCAACAATCAATAAATATCCTAAGGTTAGAACACAAAGCAATGCGCCTAAAGTGGTGCCCATAGTGGTGACAACGGTAGCGACAAAACCCGCTTTTTTCTTGAGACTTACCCACGCTTGTTTTTGTTGGTAAAAGAACTGGCTCATACTGCCACCTTCAACTCTGGTGTAGTTAAGATTGAACCGTCTAATAATTTAAGCTGAATGTTGGCCATATCTGCATAACGTGGGTCATGGGTTACCATACAAATGGTGGTGCCACTGTCGTTAAGTTTTTGCAGTACATCCATCACTTGATCGCCACTTTTAGAGTCCAAGTTACCAGTTGGTTCATCCACTAACAGAATGGCAGGGTTGGCAACAAGAGCACGAGCAATCGCAATACGCTGTTGTTGTCCACCGGAAAGTTGGTTAGGTTTGTGACTAGTACGGTGACTCATATCAACTAATTCTAGACATTCATGTACCCGGTCTGAAATCTCTTTGTCGCTGGGCACTTTTGTTTTGTAACGTAAAGGCAACGCCACGTTGTCAAATACTGATAATTCATCAATCAAGTTAAACGACTGAAAGATAAAGCCAATTTTGCTATTTCGTATTTCTGCCGCTTCATCGAGCGACAAGTCGGTCACGTTAGTACCTTCAATAAAATATTCGCCAGCAGTGGGCATATCTAACAAGCCTAAGATGGACAACAAAGTAGATTTACCACAACCTGAAGGGCCTGAAATCGACACATAATCACCTGATTTGATGGTGATATCGACATTTTTTAAGGCGTGAGTTTCAAGCTCATCAGTTTCAAAAACCTTAGAAATATTTGTCATTTTAATTTTAATATCGCTCATAAATAGTGTCCTTTTTAAATTAGTTTGAATTAGTTAGAAAATAAATTATTGTTAATTAATATTGAGTGTTTGACTGGTTGTCTGAAGGTTAGACAAATCTGAAATAATGAACTGCTCGCCTACCGATGCGCCTGACAATATTTGAATAAACTGTCCAGCCTGCGCCCCAAAACGAAGTTCTTGTGACGTTGCGCTTTCCTGACTAAGCAACCGATATAGTGAAACATTAGTATTTGACTTAGCACCCGCTGGGCGCTTGATGTAACTGATATTTTGTAATGTGTCGGCCACTATAGTGCCATCCACACTCAATTGAGGCCGGGCGCTAGCGGGTAACGAGGCTGGCAAGGCGATTTCGATTTCGACCGTATTATTATCAACTATAGGGTCGATGCGGCTGACCACACCTTCAATCTTGTCACGGCGGGTATCGATGATAGCCATTTTACCAATGGTGATTAACTGCGCCTGGCTTTGCGGCACACGGATAAGCGCAATAAGGTCAGTCACACTGCCGATTAAGGCAACCTCTTGGCCTGCAGTAAGACTTTGGCCTAGTTCCACAGATAAGCGCTGCAACACGCCATCAAACCCAGCTCTAACAGTTAACTTATCTAACCGTGACTCGGCGCTGCTTAAGCGGCCTTGTTGTTGTTTGATACGCTCAGACTGAATATTAATAGACTCATCGTGCACTAATTTAAGCTGGTCGATACGCTGCTTTAAAATTTCGATACGTTGTTTGAGCTGTTTTTCATCCAACACAGATTGTTGAAAAGTGAGTTGTGACACTATGCCTTGTTTAACCAGTTTTTCTTCCGCGGCTTTTTTTAATGCGGCGGTATCAAAACGTGCAGTAATTTCTGCCAAATTTGCTGATTCATTAAGGATCTCACGCTGATTATTGAGTTTCAATTGGCGTAAATTCGCCTGCACCTGAATCAATTCCTGCTCAGCATTTTCAACTTGTAAGACTAATTCAGGGTTTTCTAAACGCACAATCACACTATTAGCAATAACTTGAGCACCCGGCTTTAACACAATTTCTTTTACCGTCGCGGCTGAAAATGAAGTGATCAGTTGCTGCTTATCTGATGTGAGTGTGCCGTATCCCTCAATGATGACCTCTAGGTCGCCCTGCTGGACTGACTCAATTATCAAGCTTTCTCTTGCAACAGACACAGCACCATTTTTGGCAACCGCAAAATATATCAGCACTCCAATCACTACAATCAAACCTAATAGCATGTTGCCTTTAGTGGGTTTGAAAGAAGATGACTTTTTAGTTTTTACCACGTCCATTATATTTTCTAGCTCGGTTATTTCAGCATTGATAACCTAGCTAATACAAGAGTTGTGCCAAACAGTAAAATTCATTTATTACAGTGAGTTACAATACACTTACATAATAACAATCAACGTTTGGTCCGATATCGGACTAGATGAGTCCGATATCGAAATATACTGATAGTAAATTTAGCGCTGAGCCACATCGTTGGGCCGCAGTGACGGCGGCAATTTGCGTAGTCTGTTTTTGTCGTCATTCCTTTGTTATTCTCCTAACACATTTTATGTGGCAAGCTAACTTCACCTTTACGCACTTATTATTTAAATCCAAGAATGTATTAAATGACGTCTTACCGAATATTCTGTGTATATACTTGTTTGTCGCTGACTCTAGTGTTGTTAGGTTGTAGCCAGCCCCAATCTATTGTTAAATCTGAGTATCAATATCAATATACTCAAAGCAAGGTAGTAGACGGTAAACTCTCGAAAAATGGGCATTACACAGCCTTGCTAGATATCAATAACCTTACCCTGTGGAATAATCAAAACCGCTCAGTCGTGAGTACATGGGCAACACCTTTTAATGCGTATCACACAGCAATTTCCAATGATAATAAACGGCTTGTCATTGCAGGTAAGTTTCAAATCGCTATTTTCGAAGCGGGCAACGACCAGCCTACTCGTCAATGGGATGCACAGAGTTTTTTAGACCATGCCACAGTGACCCTTATTCAACTGCATGACTCTGGTAATATTGTCTTGGTGGGCATGTCAGATGGTGGAATTTTATTTTTCGATTTACGCAAGGGCCTACATTCAAAATTTGCCATGCACACTAAGCCATTGTCCCAATTGATTTACCAATATCCAACAGCAACTTGGTCTGTCAGTACAGATGGCAGCATTGACCTATGGCGACCTTAAAAAGGCATATTGGAACGATGACCAAAACACCTTTTCAAAGTCTTCTTTAGGTTTGTTCTTTAGGGTTTCGACTTAAAGTTAATATTGTCTCAATCTAGGTGGGTTTTAAATCTTAGGCGAAGCCAGTGCAAGAAAATAATGAGCACACAGTAGGCTAATGAGAGATAACAAAGTGGTACACCTTTTTCGCTTCTTGGGCAGACATGGCCGATGCTTAATTCAAAACTTACTCCGACAATGGCGAGAACGAAGACCAGACCCCAACCACTATAAAATACCTTGTTGTTTTTAATCAGTGATGAAAAAAATTGTGGCAGTAACATGAGCAGATAACCAATACTCACCATATAACAAAGGGGTATGTGCAGCATTTTTGGACAAGGTGCTTCCCCGGCCAGAGTATCATAGGACACATTCAGTGCGCCCCATAATCCAAAAAAGATGAGTAGCGCCAGCATAAAGCTCAGCGCTTTTATATAGACGTTGTGCATTAAAACTGAACTAAGGTATTAGTCCAGTTGCCGGTTTGAACAGATGTTTCACCGTTAATGTATTGCACAATTATTTCACTCGCGTGAGCATTACCTAATGCGAAAACCTGTATGTGAGATTGATCCGAGTTAAGCCCTTCACCTAACACATAATCACGGCGAAGCACTCTGCCATCGCTGCGTCTAACCGTTATTTTTGCCGCGATTGACGCTACTGTATCAGGAAGTTTAACTTTGAGATATTTTGCATCGCCACCTTTATTGATGAAGGCTTTTGATTTTCCCGCAACATTCACATGTACCACATCAGGATAGCCATCGTTATTAAAGTCGGCTGTTATAGGTGTGATGCTATAACCTGTGTTGATAACGCCACTTTGCTCTCCGGTTTCCGCAAATTCACCTGTTGGGGTTTGTAATAAAAAGCGACCGGGTAATCTCAGAAACGAGAGATTGTGCGGGGGGAAACCAATGTAATTTTCAGATACAACCAGATCGTCAAGTCCATCTAGATTAAAATCTTCGAAAATGGCGCCCCAAGAAAATTCATAAGCAGCTACTTTGACTTGTTCTGCCACGTCATCAAACTGAAAATTGCCTTTGTTTTTAAACATGATCCAGTCAGGATTAAATTCCTGATCGTCACGCAGATCACCTTTTACTAGGAATGCAGGTGGAGTTGTTCCAACATTGGAGAAGAAGAAGTCAACCAGGCCGTCGTCATCCAGATCGGTGACCGCTATACCCATCGGGTAGCTGTATTCATCACTGTTTGGGTTAGGAATATCGGTAAAGGTATTATTACCTTTATTCTTCCAGGTTTTTACGTGCCCAGTGTCGTGGGCAACAACTAAGTCTTCCAGACCATCATTATTTATATCTACAAAAATACCCATAAAAGTATTGTGCGTGTATCTCAAACCGGACGAATCTGTGATGTCGGTGAAGGTATTATCACCATTGTTTAACACCATAAGGCTACTACCGCCGTAACCTTCTTTATTGAAGATATTTTGGCCTTCAACTAGCTCTTTTTTTATATATCCTGAAACGTACATGTCAAAATGACCATCACGATTGATGTCGCTTAACGCTACAGACAGGGGTGTAGTGTCAGATTTAATGGGTAAATCAAGTTTCTGGGCAGTAAAACGCCCGCCTTCGTTGAGGTGCAGCCAAACGCCAGTTGTGCGGGTGATAATAAGATCAGAGTAACCGTTATTATCCACATCTAACACCGCAGCGGCAAAGGTGGCATCCTGCAATTCTGGTTTGCCAACAACGTCGCTATCCATGGGATGTAATCTGCCATCCTTAAAAGCAAAAATAGCATCTTTCTGGTTAGGACCGCCGCCAATAAAAAGCTCTTCAGTGCCATCATTGTCAATATCGATGATGGCACTGGCAGTAAATGGTAACGACTCTGCATTATTAATTTTTTGATCGAAGTCCAGAAAGTACGAGTCAAACATAGGAATGTTTATCTCTTGTGTGGAAACATCATAATCAATGTTTTTATCTATGGTGAATCTGACAAGTATAATGACGATCAAAGGCGCGATTAGAAATACCGGTATTAGTAATAGTTTTTTCATAGTTCCTTCAGAGCGCTACACTGGCGCAGTTAGTTTTTTTGCTTGAATTAAAGACATTATAAAGAACAAACCAAATCCGATATTAAGGGCAATTGGCATCATATATTTTCCCACTGCGGGAATGAATAAATAAGTCACGAAGGACAGCAGCAATAGCACTATCGGGCTAAGCAGTGCTTGCCACCTCTGGTAGTGAGAGCGGCCAGTTAACGCTAAATAGATAAAAATAACTGAGGTTGCCAATGTGGTGATGCGAACAACCGTCAGCAGATTTTCATATCGTAATTGATACAATGTGATGAGATGGTCGACATTTGCACCCAGATTTTGGGCATGGATCAATGCACCTATGCTGGCTCGCGAACTGATCCAGTCTGCACCAATCATGAAGCCGTAAGCACACAGTAAAAATCCGAAAAAAGCTATTTTTTGATTGGCCGGTTTCAGCATAAGATAAATATGCCAACTGCCTACTACATAAAGTGGTGCTGCAAATGCTCCCAAAAAATGTCCAAGTGTTTGTTGTTGATCAGAGGTAGCTAGCATAAAGCGGTAATGCGTCTCTGAATATCTCGCAAGCGGATCAAAATGTAGCAAAAATTCACCCGCCCCTACCAATATTGCAGCTAGTAAGCCGAGCAACCCTGTCAGCTTTACCATGTTTGGTCTTTGCATACACACCTCTGTTTAAGCTCTAGAGTTTGAACTTTTTGCTAATGTTTAGTTAATACTTAGTTAATGCTTAGTTAATATTGAGTTAATTACTTATTAATCATACTAGACCTAGAACACACATATAAATTTCATTTTTTTAAAAAACATAGCCTGATACTGCAAAGAGCAAAACCTATAAACTTAGTCTGCGGAGTCAAATTTACGGGGGCGAAATCTGCGGGGTCTGGTTCTGAGTTGTCCCCGCGAATAATTAAGATAAGTCAGTATGATAAAAAAAGATAAGAAAGATAAAAAAGGAAGGGAACATTCACGGCATTTGGTGATCAGATCAATCGCCAAACATCACTGATAAGTTAGTGCCATAAATGTAAATCGCAATGTGAAAAAGCCTATACAAATTGTCACTTCCATAATGCATAAAACAATTGTTATTAGGCCTGTTATTAGGCTGATTGTTATTAGGCCACCCATAATAAAATCAAATAAATAGAACAAAAATCAGTCAAATTATTATGGGTGGCCTAATTAAGGTCTGGTCAAATTATTATGGGTCGCCTAATTAAGGTCGGATGGATTGGTATAAAATGAGAGTTACAAAAGGTGAGCAAGTCTATTGGACAAACCAAACAAGCTGCTGAATATTAAAATTAACCTGACGCCATCTACGCCAAAGGTTTTTGATCAAAATTCACCTTGTATTCTAGCAACCAAAAAATCTACCGCCGCTTTAACTTTAGGCACCATATATCGATGTTTTTGATAGAGTAAGTATATGGCTAGGTCGTCATTTTGGCTGATGCTTAATGGATGTTCAAAGGTCAATTCTTGTAATTCTCCGCTTTCAATATACGGTGTTAATGCCCACCACGGCGCCATCATTATTCCCTCACCGTTCAAAGCTTTTTCCGCCAACCATTTGCCGTTATTTGATACAGCCACCTGAGGAGCTGAAACATCTTGCCATTGCCCGTCTAGCTTGCATAACCAGGGAGTTGGCCCATTTGGAGTACGATAATAGAGGCCTTTGTGTTGAGGCAACTGCAAAGCGCTTGTAGGCTTGCCCATATTAGCTAGGTAACTGGGTGCCGCTACGGGGATAAAATGATTGCTCATTAGTTTAATCGCTAAAACCCTTTCATTAGGGGCATAACCACCACGAATAGCGATGTCTACATCATCACGACTCAACGTAGACAGTTCGTCACTCAAGCTGACATCGAGGATTATTTCGGGATATAATTGACTAAATTCGTCCAAAAGAGGCAGTAAAATAGGCTCCCCAAAACCAACCATCGAACTAATATGTAGGTGCCCCATTGGCTTGGCTTGATAATGACGAACCACTTCATTGCTGTGTTCTAATTGATTCAGAATGTCACGTATCTGATTATAATAGGTCTGACCAATTTCGGTCAGTTTCACAACCCGGGTTGAGCGTTTTAACAAGGTAGCGCCGAGACTCTTTTCCAGATCGGCCACTCGGCGAGAAAGAGAAGAGGGCGGTACATCAAATACCCTAGCTGCTTGTGTAAAACTACCCGTTTCCACAACTTTGCTGAAATATCGTAGTGCGCGTAATTGATCCATGTTTGTGTCCGTTTATTTTTATTATTGCTTTTATAACAAGAAACATTAGCAATATTGACTATATATCTTAGCAATTAATATAGTAATAATGCAGTCACAATATTCTTAATCGTAAAAATAATGAATATGCTTAATCTATGTTGAGCATTCTGATATCAACACCATCAACGGAGAATCTAATATGAGTACCTACACCGCAATTAATCTTGTAAAACGCCCAGTTCCCGGCCCTATTCGCCCAGATACTTTTGAAGTGGTTGAAAAAGACATCCCTAAAGTTGGCCCGGGCCAATTTTTGGTAAAACAAACTCATATGTCACTTGACCCAGCGATGGTCGGCTGGATGAGCTCCGACACAAAAAGTTATATTCCCCCCGTAGCTATAGGTGACGTTATGCGTTCATCTGGTATAGGTGAGATTGTCGAGAGTAATCATCCTGATTTTAAGGTCGGTGAACGAGTCATGGGCATGATGGGGTGGACAGAATATTTTCTAAGTGAAGGCCCAGGCTTGAATAAAGTGCAAGAGGGTTTGGATCCATCTATGGTGTTATCGGTATTTGCCCTTCCTGGCATAACAGCAATGCAGGGATTATATGGTGTAGCCAAACCTAAAGCGGGGGAAACCATCGTGGTTAGCGGTGCGGCTGGCTCTGTAGGCTCAATTGTTGGTCAATTAGCCAAGGCTGATGGCTTAACTGTAGTCGGCGTGGCAGGAAACGACGAGAAGTGCAATTGGATTGTAGATGAGTTGGGATTTGATGGCGCTATCAACTATAAAACAGACGATATTGCTGCCAAACTCGCTGAACTTGCGCCAAATGGTGTTGATATTTATTTTGAAAATACTGGCGGCGCGATCCAGGAT
>OOFW01000048.1_pt1 | contig 15117 bp, 14 predicted proteins | sample 1670271 | NCBI WGS metagenome assembly OOFW01 (sample SAMEA98137918, study PRJEB22522) | marine metagenome | biome: marine biome; feature: marine water body; material: sea ice | place: Arctic Ocean | collected 07-Sep-2015 | depth 1.32 m
AGCCAACAATGTTCCTTGTTTATCGGTAAAGCCACTAGCAGTAAGTGATAGGCCATTAGATAAAAGGGCGTTTAATCCCATGCCTGCAGCGCTCGCTTCAGATTGAAGCTCAGTTAACTGTTGGACTATCCCTCGGTTTAATAAATTGGCTAAAACATGATTTTTTGCGCTAGATTTTGTCAATCCACTATTTAAATCAAGTGTCACTCTACCTTTTGGTTGTTTAAACAGAGCAGAATGGCCTAAGTGCACTGTGTGTCCTTCTTTTGCCACTATTTGTTTTGGTTTGTCGGTATATTTAGCAGTCACTAAATCAAAGCTTTCTGGCATTAGGCTGTTAGCTCTTGGCAACACTAAAGTAAACTGCGAAGACAGCTGTTGCCACTTTTGCTCTAGTTCGGCGTTAATATCATGCACGCTGTATTTACCAGCAAAATATTGCATGTCCTGCTCACCCTTTTGATCTTTATCTATATAAAAAATGCGCGCGTTGTCCAAAGTCAACTGGTCGAGTACTGCTTGGATCGCTTGTGGGTTAAAACGCTGATATTCGTAAGCACTGCTAAGAACATATTCTGCTGGGATGTGTTGTAAATCAGCGGCAATTTTCATCGCATAGTTATAATCGTTAGTCTTTTCCTTAAAGCGGAAACTATTACTTAGAGACTGCTTAATTTCTTTAAAATATCGGGGATCAACGCCTTCTTCTCGCAATAAAGTTAGATACTTAAGCACTGCACCCATCACCTTGTCACGATTTTTGACACCAGTTTCGGTTAAATCGATATATAAGGTGAAACTTCCTGCATTGCCATATTCATCAGCATCGTAGTTTGAATAAACTGCATCACTCAATCCGGCATCACGTAATACTGATGCTAAGGTCCCAGGCATTTCGTTGGCAAGCAAATAGTTAACATAACCATTAGGTTTAACCGCAAACTGTTTTGCATTATTTTTAATCACAAAATTTATGCGTAACTGCTTCATTTCAGTTTGGGGAATGTAATGCACCACTTTTTTCAAATGTTCAGATTTGGCTACCGTAACTGTCATTTTTGGACGTGGTGTATTTTTGTTTGGTATTTTTTCAAAATGTTGCTTGGCCAACTTTTTCATATCGGCAATAGGCAAATTGCTGATCATCGCACCTTTCATTAAGTTAGCTGAATAATAAGTGTTATACATATTCATTAAAGCAGTTTGAAGCTTGTTGTTTTCTTTATCCGCTAAAGAGTCTAAATTACCCCAGTTAAATTGCGAGATGGGATGTTCTGGGTTCAGGGTTATACCGTTAAGTTGTTGCAAAATAACCCAATCGTTAGGACCCTTCATAGTCCATTCAGAATGCACTGCATTACGTTCTTTATCAGCGTAACTTTCGTCTAAAATGGCTTCGTAGAAAAACCCACTAAAACGCGACAAGGCCTCGTCATAGGCATCATTATTCACTGCCACCATATAATTAGTATGGTCAAGCTGAGTATAAGCATTTTGACTGCCGCCGTTACGGCTCACAAACTCGCTGTAATCACCTACAGTTGGAAATCTGGTGGTGCCTAAAAATAACATATGCTCAAGATAATGAGCTAAGCCACCAAATTCTTTTGGCTCTTGCAAAGACCCAACAGCCACACTTATGGCCGCCGCTGATTTTTCGATACTAGGATCAGATACCAGCAAAATTTCCAGTTGGTTATCTAACACAATAGATGCATATTCACGGCTATCTATAGGACTTTTTACTATTTCACTCTGGGGTTCTGGCTGAGTTGATATAGCAACAGATGTATCTTGATCGGTCAGACCACAAGCATTTAACATTACACTAGCGCCAATCAAAAAGGCGATTTTTTTGCAGCGCCCGGTCAATAAGGTCATAAAGTATCCTGATGTTATTATTTCGAATAATAAAAGAGTTAAAATATACCCTACTTAGAAACATAAATAGGCATAAAAACTGTTAGGAAATGTGTTTTAAAATAGAAAAATGTTTTAAACCCACAGCACATCCAGTGCACATCCAGAGCACATCCAGTGCACAAAAAAAAAAATGCTAATTAGACTTAATATCTTTTCTTTGCGCCTGGCAGCTTTAGCAAGAAGCTTCCGTATCTTCTGTGGAAAATATCTTTCGCCCTGTTTAACTAAATCATAGGCTCTTGGTCAGCACCTTCTTTTTCTATTTCTGTAGGCATTAAGTCTTCTTTGCTGATACCCAATGTAAGGGCAACCAGACTGGAAACATAAATTGAAGAATAGGTACCAATCACCACACCAAATAATAAAGCAGTCGCGAATCCATGGATAGTCGCTCCACCTACAAAAAACAAAGCTAGCAAAACTAAAATCGTAGTCAAAGATGTAATAATGGTTCGATTCAAAGTTTGGGTTAAAGAAATATTGATAATGTCTTCTGACTCGCCTTTACGAATTTTGCGAAAGTTTTCTCGAATGCGATCACACACCACTATTGTATCATTAAGTGAATAACCAATTACCGCGAGTACAGCAGCCAAAACAGTTAAATCAAATTCTAAACCTAATATGGAGAATAACCCCAAAGTCAGGATCACATCATGGGTTAATGCGGCTACCGAACCTAAAGCAAAACGCCATTCAAAACGCAATGCCACGTATATAAGTATGCAGATTAGAGCCACCAGCATAGCGAGTCCGCCTTGTTCGGTAAGTTCCTCTCCGACGCTAGAGCTAACATAAGAACTACCACGCATTTCTGCGCTGCTGTCGGCTTCTTTTAACACCTTAATTGCTGCGTCGCCTAACTCAGAAGGCTTAACACCTTCGCGTGAGGCTAAACGGATAAGGACGTCTTGGCTACTACCAAAGTTTTGTACCACTGCGTCATTGAAGTCCGACGCTTCTAGCTGTTTGCGAATTTGTGTTAAATCTGCAGTTTGCCCATAACCCACTTCAATTTGGGTACCGCCAGTAAAATCTAACCCCCAGTTAAGCTGATTAATGGCTAAAGATGTCAGGGAGCCGATGATCAAAAACATCGACAAAAGAGCCGCTGGTTTTTTGAGCGACATAAAAGCGATAGTTTCTTTCATATTTAATAATTGCATGCTGGTGCTCCTAGATTGACAACTTGGTCAGACGTTTACCGCCCCACCATGCATTAACGACTACGCGAGTCACAACGATCGCAGTAAACATTGAAGTAATGATCCCAATCATTAAGGTAATTGAAAAACCTTTGATCGGTCCAGTACCAACAGAAAATAAAATCAAACCCACAAGAAATGTCGTAATATTGGCATCTAATATGGTTGAAAACGCACTATCATAGCCATGATGAATAGCCTGCTGCGGACTACGTCCATCTTTAATTTCTTCTCGTATTCGCTCAAATATTAGTACGTTTGCATCAACCGCCATACCTACGGTTAGCACTATGCCGGCCATACCAGGCAATGTTAATGTAGCACCAGGGACCAATGACATAATACCAATGATCATGACTAAGTTAAGGGTTAAAGCGATGTTGGCAACAAATCCAAATTTTTTGTAATAAATCAGCATAAAGATAAGCACTGCAACAAAGCCATAAATAATAGCTTTTGTACCTAAGTCGATATTCTCTTGACCTAAACTTGGGCCAACTGTGCGCTCCTCAATAATTTGAATCGGTGCAATCAAAGCACCTGCTCTTAATAGTAGTGCTAAATCATAAGCTTCCTGAGGAGAGTCTAACCCAGTCGTTTCAAACTGATTACTGAATACGCCATTGATAGTAGCCACACTAATAACACGCCTTTCCTCTTCAAAAATCAACTTGTCGTTAGCATCTCGCTCGTCCGTAGCTTTAAACTCAATAAAGACTACTGCCATCGGTTTGCCTACTGCTCGTTTAGTAAAGTTGAGCATCTTAGCGCCACCTTTAGAATCGAGTGAAATAGAGACCTTTGGCATGCCATATTGATCTACACCACTGTTGGCATCAATAATTGAACTACCTGCAACTATTACTTTTTTCTTAAGTAATTGTGGACCGCCTTTATCATAAGGTAACAGTTCAGATCCTGCAGGTACACGACCATTGATGGCATCACGCACGTCGTTTTCAAGATCGACTTCACGATATTCTAATGTAGCTGTCGCATTAAGAATCTCTTTTGCCTTAGCCGTATCTTGAATACCCGGAAGTTGAACGACAATACGGTCTGGCCCTTGTTTTTGAACAGTCGGTTCAAGAACACCAAGTTGGTTGACTCGGTTACGAATAATAGTGATATTTTGTTTTACTGCGTAATCACGAGTATCAGCCAGTTTTTGCTCAGACATACTGGCAAAAATTACCAAGCCAGACCTCTCAACAAAAACAAAGTCACGATTACGGTTTTTAAGGAAAAACTCTGCTTTATCTAAGGTTTCTTGGTCACGAAAATAAATTTCTACCCCATCAGCTAGTTGTTTTACAGTGCGGTAGCGAATACCTTCTTCGCGCAATGCGGTGCGAAAATCGCCAACCATATCTTCTAATGATTTAGACAGAGCTGATTTCATATCCACTTCCATCAGGAAATGCACACCACCACGTAAATCCAAGCCAAGTTTCATTGGCGTACCACCCAAACTTTCTAGCCAAGCGGGTGTATCAGGGGCTAAGTTCATTGCCACAAAATAATCGTCACCTAAAGCTTTTTCGATTTTTTCGCGGGCAATTAGCTGAGTATCAGAGTCATTCAAACGAACAAGTATCTGTTCGCCTTCTAGCACAATACTTTTACTAGAGATATTAGCAGCAGCGAGCTCAGCAGTTACTTTTTCAACGACAGCAGCATTAATAACAGCATTTTTACCCGCTGATATTTGCACAGCATGGTCTTCACCATACAAATTTGGAGAGGCATATAAAGCACATAGGCCGACCACTAGGATCACCATGAAATACTTCCATAGTGGAGTTTGATTTAACACAAGACATTCCTTCCGTTCTTCCAATAAAAAGGGGCCTTAAAGCCCCTACTCGCTATCCATTTTTAAATGGCTTTCATAGTGCCTTTTGGCAATATCGCTGAAACAGCGGATTTTTGAATGACTATGGTAGTCGTGTCATTCAAGCCAATCTCGATAAAGTCTTTTTCATCTGAAACTTTTACAATTTTACCGACCATGCCACCTTGAGTAAGTACCTCATCACCTTTAGTTAATGCAGTCACCAAGTTTTTATGCTCTTTAACACGCTTAGCTTGTGGGCGATAAAGCATAAAGTAAAAAATTAAACCAAACACTCCTAACATGATCAACATTTCAAAACCACCACCTGCTGAACCACCAGCATCTTGCGCATAGGCATTGGATATAAATAAACTCATAATTTCCCCTGATTTTTATAAATTTTAATTGTATTAATGCCAGCTAGTTTTTCAACTGAGGCACAGGCAACTCTTTTAATGCGTAGAATTCGGTGACAAAGGCATCGAGCTCATTAGCGGCAATGGCATCTCGTAAACCTTGCATAATACGTTGATAATAACGCAAGTTATGAATCGTGTTTAAGCGTGCGCCAAGTATTTCATTACATTTGTCCAAGTGATGTAGATATGACCGAGAATAGTTTTTACAAGTGTAACAATCACATTTTTCATCTAATGGGCCAGTATCAGTTTTATGTACCGCATTGCGTATTTTTACCACACCACTGGTAATAAACATATGACCGTTACGAGCATTACGCGTAGGCATCACACAATCGAACATGTCAATACCACGGCGTACTGCCTCTACGATATCTTCTGGTTTACCCACACCCATCAAATATCGAGGTTTATCCACTGGAATTTGGTTTGTAGTGTGATCAAGCACTTTTATCATTTCGTCTTTTGGCTCACCAACAGATAGACCACCTATGGCATAACCATCAAAACCGATGTCTTCCAATCCACGCAACGATAAATCCCGCAGCCCTTCGTACATACCACCTTGAATAATACCAAACAACGCAGATGGGTTATCGCCATGTTCAACTTTACTGCGTTTTGCCCAGCGAAGAGACAACTCCATGGAAACCCGCGCTTCGCTTTCTGTCGCTGGGTAAGGTGTACATTCGTCAAAGATCATCACGATATCTGAACCTAAATCCCGTTGCACCTGCATAGACTTTTCTGGTGTAAGAAGAATTTTTTCGCCGTTAATAGGTGAACGAAAAGTGACACCTTCCTCAGTGATCTTGCGCAAATCTCCCAAACTAAACACCTGAAAACCACCCGAGTCAGTCAGAATCGGTTTATCCCAATGCATAAAATCATGCAAGTCACCGTGCAATTTTATGATTTCAGTACCCGGACGTAACATTAAATGAAAAGTATTGCCTAAACAGATATGTGCACCTATTTCGTCCAACTCTTCAGGTGTCATACCTTTAACCGTACCGTAAGTACCAACAGGCATGAAAGCAGGAGTTTCTACTACACCACGCTCAAAAACCAAACGACCGCGACGAGCTTTACCGTCTGTATTATCTAATTCAAATTTCATTAATTTATCTCTGCTTACCAGAAAAAAGTCTAATGGCAAAATTGGTTTGTTAAGATTAGGAAGGCATTTCGCACATACATATCTAAACGCAATATCTCATTTAACAAGCCATGCTTAAAAACGATGCGGGATTATATACGAATCAGCCAGAGGTTTGAAAACTTATCACGCTTTATCTGAGCTTCTTTCGAAAGCTCAGATAAACGCAACAAATTTAAACTATAAATTAGTATCCACCTCGGGGGTTTGGGCCTCACCAGTAAAATAACGTTACAAGCATACTTAAACAAAATATTTCAACCTTAGATGCACTAACATACAGATTAAAAATCCATTATGTTAGATATACTAAGCATAAAATCAAGCAACTAAGACGGCGAAATCACTTGTCAAACGATCAGTTTCAGCAATGAGATAACCCCGAAGAAGCGCCAGAAATTAAACGCAAGGCGTTTTTCTGGATAGATTGGCTAAGCCTACCAACAAATATTATTCCTTCAGTACACAACAATATCCGCATTAAATTGTCACAAATGACACTCTCCCAATGGATGTATCTTTTTGCATTTTCCGTATTATTCCTGCAAATGGGGAAGATATTAAGCACGAGTCTGAGTTGATATGGGTAGGTGTTATTGCTGGGGTGGGAGTCATCAGAGAGCTATGGCATGTGTTTAATCGCATCTGGGAGCATATGTTAGGCAAAGCCTTAATCCTCTTTTTGTATGCCGCCACAGCTAATTTTGCTTTGGCTATATCGGCACTTAAAATTAATGTTATTACTGGCATAGAGCCCTGACCTTTTATTTTCACATTAGGATTTGCTACTTTAATTATGCTGCCGTTTTGATTGTTAGTGAGCTCCATCATGTTTTTTTCTATAGCTCTTATAGCAGATAATCTGTGGCTTATAATAGGCCTATTGCTGCGCCTAATCCGAGTTAAAGTTAAAGTGCACTGGGAAGACAAAGTATTTGTTTTTATTACCGTGATAATGAGACTAGTGTTAATACCTTACGTGATCATGTCGATTTTTTATGGCCGTGCCTTATGCCAAGTAAATCGAATTATTTGATCATCCAATTGCTTTATTAAAACAAGCATCCTCTGATAATATAAATAAAATCGAAGAACTCGACGACAAAATAAAGATTGATGTGATTGATGTGATTGATAAAAATGACGAAAAATATCACCCTCAACTTTTATCAAGGTCCGATTACCATTGCGGTAGAGGGTCATATAAAATGGCTAGACAAACTCATTGCTGGTTTTATTTATCATTTTGCAACCTATCCCAAATCGGCCTGCAAGAAATCTCGTTCTCAGCGTAGCTTACCCATGGACGAAAATTTGATTTTATTGGTCACTGCAGACGATTCTGCTTTAGGCTACCAGTTTAATGTTGGGCCTTGTGTGGGAAATTTCGCTGTAGATGAGTTACAAACAACAAACTGATAATTAAGTAGAATCTAATATACAATAAATTAATCGGTATTTAACAGCGTCTTGGCCTTCGGTGTTTAGACAAATTATGCTGAGTGTTCTACTAATGGCTTCATTTTCATCAGCTCTTGGAAGCAATCGTTATCTATAATTAAGAAGATATATGACGTTTAATATAATCACTTAGACTGATGAAGTTTTCCTTGAAAAAGTATCACCAGCACATTCGATGCAGGATTGGATCCGCTGCACACCAATGATCAGGTTACTATGCCCACATTTATCGCAAATGAGCTCACCAATTGCAATCAATTCGCCTGCTCTGTATGTTCCATGATGGGAGACATCCTCCTGCATTTCAAAAAACTCCAACTTGCTGCGATCTGACATAAGGGCAATTGTTTGCCAAATTTGATATTTGGTGTTCAGCCACCACAACGAGTTTTCTGCATCTTCGTTTATACGTTGGCTAAAAGCTTTTAAATCCCTTAACAAATAATTTTCCAGAGTATATATTTCATCCAAACTAAGGTCTTCAGCAGCTCGTAAATAAGCCTTCGCCTGATTAACCAGATCCACCATTGTTAACATATCCTGCTTAGCCGATTGCAAAATCCAATCAGACAAATTCTCCAACAAAGATTGATAACGAGATTTCTGTTTACCCATTTTAACCCACCCTGCAAAACGTAAACACAACTAACCATAATTAGATTATAGCTCTGTATCAATAAAAGGACTCTGTAACTGAAAAACCATTAAATGATGAAGGGATTCGCATCTAATTTTGCTCTGGTGATCAAAGTTTTGTTAAACATTGACTAACACTCGACTTAAATAAAAAATATACCTTAGTAATATAGTGGTAATACCGAAGAGCAAGTTATCGTAATCAAGTCTCTTAAATGACTAATACCCAATAAGAGAATTAGCTGCACTAGTTAATGTGGAGGTTCAACATAGTTAAGACTCACTAACATTTCGAAGAAATGATTATTCTCTGCCTTATTCTGATGATCAATGCAGAACAACACATTATTACTTAAGTGATATTACGCAGCAGCCAAACAACTTAAAGCTATCCAATTTTGAGTGAATTAAACCATTTGAAAGGAATAGTCTTTGTTACAAGAAAGATGATCAATGGCGCTATTATGGTATTCAATCCAATAAGAGGCAAACTCATTGCGATTGGTCCAGGCTGGGATTACAGTTCAATGAGAATCGACTATCAACTATCAACTATCAACTATCAACTATCAACTATCAAGATTATATCGATGACCCAAATAATTCGAGCCTTGTTAAAGTAATAGCTGGTTACGATGATGTAATTGATCGGGTTAAGCGTATAATCAATGAAGATAGGGTCGGCTTGTATGCGGATAATGAACTCGTCATTCAGTATGTTCTAGATCGACTGAACTTGAATAGTGACCTTAAAATAGTTCCCCAAAGTTTAGAAAAAAATGGGTGAATTCAATTTGGTAGTTATTTAATTTTGTGCTTTTTTCGTGTAACTATTGACCTTGTCTGTCAATAACCAGTTCTCATATGGATAATTTAAACATCCACATGAGAGTCTATTTACGCCATTTTTTAGCATCATTTAATTTTTAATGTTGGATTAGAACCTTTGTGCCTAATCTGCAGACATTTTAAACTTCATTGTTATCTATTTTTTTCTGCAAAAACATCGCATCGCCGTAACTAAAAAAGCGATATTCTTGTTCAATAGCTTGTCGATATGCACTTTCAATATTTTCCTTTCCACAAAAAGCACTAACCAACATAAGTAAAGTAGATTCAGACAGATGAAAGTTAGTTAACATCGCATCTACTAGTTGAAACTCATAACCTGGATAGATAAAAATGTCGGTGTCTGCAAAAAAGGGAGACAGTTTTGCCCCTACCTTAAGGGATTCATGAGCAGCCGATTCGATAGAACGCATAGATGTTGTACCTACTGCAATGACTCTTTTACCTGCTGCTTGTGTAGCTAAAATGGCATCAACTACTTGTTGAGATACTTCTGCGTATTCAGAATGCATTTTGTGTTCAAGAATATTATCAACACGTACAGGTTGAAAGGTACCTGCACCTACATGCAAGGTAACAAATTCGCTGTTTATACCTTTGTCTTTTAGCTGTTGTAAAATAGCTTCATCAAAATGTAAACCCGCCGTAGGCGCTGCTACAGCACCAGGCACTTTGTTATATACAGTTTGATAACGTTCTTTATCTGAGTCCTCGTCAGGGCGGTCAATATAAGGCGGCAACGGCATATGACCAAATTGTTCAAGTAACTCTAAAACAGGCTCATCGTTCAAAAATTTGAGTTCAAACAAAGCATCGTGTCGCGCTACCATTTCAGCTTGCACTGTGCCTTCGAGAATTAGCTTGCTACCAACCTTGGGGGATTTACTAGATTTAACGTGAGCTAGTACACTGTGCTCATCTAACATACGCTCAATCAGCACTTCAACTTTTCCTCCCGACTCCTTGTGCCCTAAAAGCCTAGCTGGGATCACTCGGGTATTATTGAAAATAAGCAAATCACCTTCATCGATCAGTTCGACAATATCAGTAAATTGCTTATGAGTAACTTCACCGCTGTTGCCATCAAGTTGCATCAGGCGACTGCTACTTCGCTTTTCAGTTGGATAACGGGCAATAAGGTGTTCTGGTAGATCGAAATGGAAATCAGATAATTTCATAGTAGTCTCAACATTATTTGGTCGACATCTTACGTATATTTTTGTATCCCTGCAATCAAGTCTGCATACCCTATTTGTATTGCAGTTAAGTTCTGTTGAATTACAATTGCACCACAGTTTGATTATTGACGTTTTCTCCCAAAACTGCCTCGCCCAGTTCATTGATTCAATGTTGCTGGGCTTTTTTTTCTATCGTTTTTTTCTTCGTATTATAATATTCATCAATCCCGTTACTCTAATCACTTGCACAATCATCAGACTCAACGAAAAGAATGAATATCCCCCTTCCTAATATGATGTTTTTTTTTATAAAAATTAACTCTCCACACTTTATCCGAAATTTTAAAAGAGTAATTTTATGGATATCATCAAGTAAATTATTATTACTCTAATGTATTTTTTGGGGAGGGATGCTGCACTCATTTATTATTGCCATTATTGACTTTGACACTGGAATAGAGCAAAAAAGCCAGCGATGTTACTGTATGGTGATTTGTTGGTCATTGCATTGGATGAAAATCAAGTAACGGACTCAGGTGGTATTGGGTTATTAGCAAACTTGATCCTGAAAATAATCCCTGCGACTTCTGCTAATTTTACCATCGCTACTCTCGCATCAACTTATGATAGTTTTTATCTGGCAGAACATATTATTCATGTATCAGAGATCATTGCTGTTTTAATCGCCACGTTAGCAGCTAAAGATACTTTATTAGGGCTTAAAGCTAACAAAATAGAGGCTTACCAAAGTTGGGAGTTTTTAGCTTTTGTGATTAGTTTATTTATGTTTTATTTAATGGTCTTGATCTTTACTTTAAATATGTTTGCTAATAAATGGTTAGCAATGCTTGTGGAGATTATGGCTGCTTTTGTTTAGCCCTTAATTACCAGCTATGCGTACATTGGGTTTGGTAAGTTTGTGCTAATAAACCAGTATAATGGAACTATGCACCTGTTATGGTTTGGGGTGCTTTTCGCGGAGTGGTTCCCACAGATCTGATACTTTTATTGCCAATAGAATGAATTACTAGTGGACAGTACAACCCATCGGACTTGGTGTGGTATTGTTTTACTAAGGGGTCCAAGGAACAATCAAACCATGCTTAGTCAACAAAACCTAATTCAAATAGGCAATTGATTAGGAGGATATGATTAAGGTTAACACACCCAAGCTTATTCTAATGGACTGCCTAAGTCGGTAAATATTTCAATGATGTCATCTCGCTCAATTTTACGCATATTAAGCACATACATGATTTGTAACAACAAATCTGCACCCATGATCCCCTTGTTAACTTTATTTCTAAGGTTGTCTGCGCTTTGATGTATCCCTATATTAGATAGTCTGTCGCTGAGGTCTTGATACTTTGTGCCACGCTTTGACATTTCAGCCTTAAGCAAACGTTGAACCAGTTGTCGCCAATCGGCAGCAAGCGATGGTATTGTACTATTTGATTTTTCATATGTTGTTTCATCATTATTTTTGGACATGATTTAAACTTTTACCAGATAAACAAACGTGAAGTATATTTTACATTTAAAACAAATAAATATCAAATGTTGAAAATATAATTTGACTTATTAACTTTATATTGACTAAACTATGCCATGTAATATCACTGATGGTTAACATCTTTGAATTACATTTTAGTCATCAGCCTTACAGGAGAGTAGCCATGACTTGGGATCTTAACCAACTTGAGACCCTTTTAGCAGACAACCAAGATTTGGTTGTCACTAATGAAGATAATTGTTTATTAGTAGCAAACAGCGACGGAATTGATGCTTGGTTAGCCATTAGTGGTGAACAAATTTTAGTTGAAACACTATTATTTGCCAAGACTGAAGTCAAAAACTGTAATGCATTAAATGAAGAAATTTTAAAAACGCACATGATATTCCCACTAACAACAGTTGGCATATCACAAGTCGCTGGTGAAGAATATTACACCGCATTTGGTTCATTAAGCTCGCAGTCAAAAGCTGAAAGTATAATGATTGAGCTAACCACCCTGTTTCAAAATGTCGAAGCATTTTTAGATGCTTACCAAGACCATTTGCAGTAACATTTTTTTATAAATTAGGAGATAGAATATGTCAGTTTGGAGAAAATTAGTCACTGCCGTAAAAGGTGGAGCAACTGAAGCGGCGCAATCTGTAGCCGATAGTCAGGCCATCCGTATTCTTGAGCAAGAAATTCGCGAAGCCAAAGACGAGCTCCGAAAGTCAGATCACGCCAGAACTCAAATATTGGCTAAGTGCAAGCTAGCTCAACAAAAAGTAGACAGTTTGCAGGCTTCCGTCGAACAGTATGAGGCACATGCTCGCAAGGCTGTGGATACTGATCGTCAGTTAGCCTTGGATTGTGCACAAAAAGTGGGGGATTTACGTGCTGAACAAGATGGCGAGCAGAAGTACCTTGACCAGTTTAAACAATCAGAGAAACAGCTGGCTGTTAATATTAAGCAAGCTAAATCAAACCTAAAACGTTTAGAACAACAGGTTGATATGGTAAAGGCAACCGAGTCCGTGCAAAAAGCTCAGGTTGCAGTGTCATCTCGTCATTTGGGCGCTAACAGTAAAATGAAAACCGCCACTGAATCGTTGTCACGTATTCAAGACAAACAAAACTTACGTAATGCTGAATTACAAGCTGCGGAAGAACTGGCAACTGAAGACTCTAGTGATGATTTGAGCAAACGTTTAGCGCAAGCAGGTATAGCTGGCGGTAATGCGTCTGCAGATGACGAACTCAGCCGTATATTAGGTAAATAATTCATTGGCATTTGAATTGAAGTAAGACAAATCACATGATGTTTCCTAAATTACGCAAAATGTTGGTTCGAGTGTTTGCTGAGATGCGCTGGTATAGTATTGTACTGGCGCTTCTTTTTTATGGAATTACCAGTTGGTTACTGATGTATCTTGCGGGTGAAGAAACATTAACCCAATCAGTAGACTTCATTTATTGGTTGGTTGTTACAGGATCAACAGTAGGTTATGGTGATTTGTCACCCAGCACCACTGCAGGCAAATATTTAGTATCCTTTTATATTATTCCAATGGGCCTAAGTATTTTTGCCCTTGTTTTGGGGCGCATTGCAAGTTGGGTATCGAATCAATGGCAAAAAGGAGCAAGGGGTTTGAAAAGTTTAGATATTGAAGATCATATTCTTGTGCTGGGTTGGAATGGTCATCGCACTATCCGTTTGCTAGAGCTTTTAATCCGAGAAAGAAGTTTCATCAAAGACGACCCATTAATAGTGCTATGTGTAAGAGCTGATATCACCAACCCTTTGCCTGGCCAAATTGAGTTTGTCAAAGTTACCACCTTTAGCAACGACACCGATATGGACAGAGCTTGCGTAGCCAAAGCCCGCGTTGTGTTAATGGACAATCCAGAAGATGATTTGACCATGACCACTGCTTTGTATTGCAGCCAGCGTAATCCCAATGCTCAAATGGTGGCTTATTTTAATGATGAAAGCTTAGTTAGTTTATTACAAAAGCACTGTCCTAATGTGGAATGTACACCTAGCGTGGCAGTGGAAATGTTAGCGAAGTCAGCTTTTGATCCCGGTTCTAGCTTGTTACACCACGACCTACTCGATATTAATCATGGTCAGGCACAATATTCAGTCAGTATTCCAACTCACATCCCACCGATAAAAGTTGAGCATCTTTTTGAAACCCTCAAACGTAAATATCATGCGACCTTAATTGGCATGTCCAAAGCAGATGAAAGATTAAATATTCAAGTTAATCCAGACTTAAACCTAATACTTTCGCCCGGTGACAAAATTTTCTATATAGCTGATGAGCGTATTATCGACTTGCATTGGCATGACTTCGTTAAAAGGTAAATAGGCCCTCTTATGTTTAGTAAATTATTTGGTAAAAAAGACACCGAAACAAAACCTAAAGCACCAGAAATTATGGGTTTGTACTTAGGCGGTTCGTTTGAACTGGATCCTCTTAAGCTACGCTTAATTGAGCCAGAACTGATGATTGAAAAAGCGGCTAGCCATCACCTTATTCAAGCAGTAGGTGAAGTAAATTTAGATACCGGCGGCAAAATTTTGCGTTTTTACACCGATGATGATGCTTTTTTGCAGGTTATCTTAGATGGTGGCGATACAGAAAATCACATCACAGATGTAAAGCTATGGTATTTTTATGAAACAAAAACCATTGGCTCAGAAGCGCAGTGGAAACAAATTATTGCTTCAGGAGTATCCAAACCTACTTATATGCTTGATGACGAAGAATATCAGCGTGTCTGGGATGCAGTAGGAGAAGAGTCTCCCCCCGTCGCTATGACAGAAAAAACATATGAAGAAGATGGTGACACCAGTGAGACCGATCAATATGGGATGTTGTATGAACGTCAGCCCGAAGAGGACGAAACTGAGACATTACTGGTCACCGCTGAGAAAAAATGTATTAATAA
>OOFW01000049.1_pt1 | contig 15010 bp, 14 predicted proteins | sample 1670271 | NCBI WGS metagenome assembly OOFW01 (sample SAMEA98137918, study PRJEB22522) | marine metagenome | biome: marine biome; feature: marine water body; material: sea ice | place: Arctic Ocean | collected 07-Sep-2015 | depth 1.32 m
AACATAGACTTACGAACAAACAACAGTCTGCGGATCCGCGATAGGACCTCGACCAACCCCATCACTGATAACTCTTCCATATCAAATAAGCTTTTACAGCCTTGGGCCTGCATTTTTGGGCCAGCTATGCCTTCAAAAGTAGCATTTGGGTAGTATTTTTTGAGTTGTTTGATAAGACCAGCAGCAAGAATATCACCTGACGCTTCACCGGCAACAATACCCACCTTGAGTGCTTTTTCCCTCACTTTTTCGCTCATAACTTAACGAACAATACCTCGAGAAGAGTTGAGAACAAATTCTGCAAGTAATTTGACTTGTTGGGTATCACCCGGAAACTTCATCAGTTTTTCAACCGCTTCAGTGGCACGATTACCATTACGATACAGAATTTTATAAGCACGTTTAATTTGCATAATCGTTTCACTGGTAAAACCGCGACGCTTTAATCCTTCAGAATTAATACCACGAGGCTCACCATTGTTACCCACCATGATATATGGGGGCACGTCAGCTAAGACAATTGCTCCGCCGCCAATAAAACTATGATCGCCAATATGACAAAATTGGTGTGCCGCCGTCAAGCCCCCCATAATAACCCAGTTACCAATAGACACGTGCCCAGCAAGAGTAGCACCTGTAGCTAATATACTATTGTCTCCAACAACACAATCGTGAGCAACGTGTACAAAACACATCAACAAATTATTTGAACCAATTCTAGTGACACCTTTATCTTGAACTGTGCCACGATGAATAGTCACCGACTCACGGATGATATTATTGTTTCCTATTATTAACTCTGTCGGCTCGCCGGCATACTTTTTGTCCTGACAGTCTTCACCAACAGAGGCAAATTGATAAATATGATTATCTTTACCTATGCTAGTTTTCCCTTTCACTACCACATGAGATTCAAGCACAGTGTTGTCGCCAATATTGACGTCGGCATCAATCAGGCAAAAAGCACCCACAGTGACATTTCTACCCAATTTGGCAGTGGGGTGGATAATGGCAGTAGAATGGATCACCAGTTACATTTTCCTCATTGCACACATAAATTCGGCTTCACATGCAACTTTACCATCAACACTAGCCACACCATGGAACTTCCAAATACCACGACGTTCCTTAATTAAGTTTACTTTCATATCCATTCGATCTCCTGGCACAACAGGTATTTTAAAACGCGCTTTGTCTACACCAGCATATAAATATAAATCGTCAGAATTACCCGATGTTTTAAAACCTAACACGCCAGCAGCTTGGGCTAAAGCTTCTAAGATCATAACACCAGGGAAAATCGGCTTACCTGGAAAATGCCCAGTAAAACAAGGTTCATTAAATGTAATATTTTTATAAGCGGATATACACTCATTAATAGTGTAATCAGTCACTCTATCGACTAACAAGAATGGATAACGATGGGGAAGCAACGCCATGATATCTTCTATTTCGAGAGTGTTTTCATTATTGGCCAAAAAGTGTTCTCCTAAACTAACCAGTCAGTAGCTAAATCACTACTGCTGCTGGTTTTTTTCCATTGTTTTGACACGCTGATTAAGGCTAGTAATATTTCTTAAAGCTACCATATTTTTGCGCCATTCTCTGTTGGCCAAAGCAGGTATACCAGACGAGTACACGCCGGGTTGTGAAATACTTTTTGTGACCATGCTCATGCCAGTAAAAATCACATTATCACAAACGGTAATGTGGCCATTAATGCCTACTAAGCCTGCCATGCTGCAGTTTTTACCAATAACAGTACTACCTGCAATTACTGAACAGGCTGCCATTGCAGTGTTTTCACCAATTTCAACATTGTGTGCAATTTGGCACTGATTATCAATAATCACGCCATCAGCCAAAATAGTATTGTCCAACGCACCACGATCTATTGTGGTGCTAGCCCCGATTTCTACTCTATTACCAATAACGACACTGCCAAGCTGAGGAATTTTAATCCACTGACCATTATCGTTGGCGTAACCAAAACCATCGCTACCGATCACGGTATTGGCTTGTACCAAACAATCTGTACCTATTATCACCTCATGATAAATAGTCACATTTGCCCACAACTTGGTGTTAGTGCCTATCTGAGCGTTTTTACCAACAAAACATCCTGCACCAATGACAACATTATCTCCAAGCTTTACTCCAGCTTCAATAACAGCATTTGCTCCAATCTTGACACCCTGACCTAATTCAGTATTTTCACCAATCACAGCCAGAGGTGATATCTCGTAAGCTGGTTCTGGAGTGGTGTCGAGTAATTGTGCCGCCTTGGCAAACCCAACATAAGGGTTATTCATAACAAGGGCTGAACAATTGCAATGGGGTAATTCGTCTGGATGCAAAATAACAGCTTGTGCCATCGTGTCCTGAAGCTGCCCACGATATTTGCTATTCGACAAAAATGAAATCTGGCCATTGCCAGCTTTCACTAAAGTAGACAAACCACTAATGAGTGTATCTTGGGTATCAGCCCCAGATAAATGTAACTGAGCACCTATGCTCTGCGCCAATTGTATAAGACTAATTGCGTGACTCAAAATACCTCCGTTCGAACCACTAAAGTGCTCTAGTTGATTTTACTAACTTGGTCTAGGACCAACTTAGAAACATCGCTATCTGGGTTGATGAAAGCCACAGAATTAGCATTCAATATTATGTCGTATTTTTCTTTTGACGCCACTGCATCGATACCTTGTTTGATCAAAGCTAACAACTTGTTTTGTTCTTCTTGTAAACGCTTTTGGATTTCTTGCTGTAAAGGTTGAGCTTTATTGGTGTATTCTTCACGTAGAGCAATAATTTTAGCTTCAAGTTCAGTCTTTTCTTTCGCACTCATAATAGCTGCATCACGTTGATTTTTTTCAAGATAATATTTGATGTCTTTTTCTAAACGACTGACCTCTTCTGTCTTATCTTTAAATTCTGCAGCAATAGAATCTTGAATGCTAGCCGCTTGAGGCATAGCCTGAAAAATCCCCTGTACATTAACCGAACCAATTTTTTGTTCAGCAAATACAGCTGAACTAGCCATGGCTGTTGTGAATAATGCGCCTGCAATTAAACTCTTAGTAAATTTTTTCAAAAGGGAACTCCTGCTTATTATTTTTTGGTTAGTTTATCAGCCAGATATTAAAATGTTTGACCGATGGCAAAGATGAAGAATCTGGAATCATCACCCACTCTTTCTTGTATTACCTTTGAGAAACTAAATACCATCGGTCCCATAGGTGATAACCATTGTACAGAAAGTCCACTCGATGCTCTATAGAGTCTTGGGTCACTATAATCAATTAATTCATTTAGAGCACCTGAATTAATACTCGCATTTTTGTAACGCTCGTAATCAAACTCAGTGTCCCACACATGGCCTACATCGAAAAACAAACTAGTTCGTACCGAGTTGTCAAAATCTGCTTCTACAAAAGGTGTTGGCACTATTAACTCAATTCCACCTAAAACCATGGCGTTACCACCTAATGAACGTTGAGAAATAGAGATTGAGTCGTTGTCATTATCGCCTAAAATAACTCTACCATTAGGATCAGTTACTACTCTTGCTGGTGTCACTTGAATGCCACGAGGCCCAACTGTGTTGTTTTCGAAGCCTCTTAGTGAATCTCCACCACCTGCGGTAAAATGTTGTGTAAAAGGTAATATTTGGTCAATACCGCCTACCTCGCCATAACCGTTACCATAACCAGCTCTTAACCTAGCTAAAAAAGACCAGCGCTGATTTCGCGACAATGGAAAATACCATCTACCGTCAAAATCTACTTTAAAGTAGTTAACATCTGAGTTAGGCGTAGTGGCCCCGAATGAGGCACGTTGTGATGACCCCGAAGTTGGAAACACACCTCGGTTAAGGGTGCTACGAGACCAAGCAACTGAAGCTAAAAAACTATCATAATTGATCGCGGCATCTGGATTGTTCTTATCGACAAATTGGTTATTAAAACGCGTAGTTTGCACAAAAGGTTGGTTCTGAAATAGCTCTACCGTGCTGTAGGTGAATCCAAAATTAATCCGGTTGAATTGATTGATTGGGTAACCAATATTACTACCTACTGAAAATTGTTTACTATTGAACTGGATGAGGTTAGCCCCACTACCATCAAATTCACTATAAGACATAGTACCACCTAAGCTGATGCCATCTATAGTAAAAAATGGGTCCGTATAAGATAGCTGTATACTTTGCTGGAAAGCAACCGTACTCAGATTTAATGCCACACGTTTACCTGTGCCTAAAAAATTATCGTTCTGAATTCCTGCGTTTAAGCTTAGTTTAGTTCGATCACCGTAACCTATACCGGCGTTGAATGCACCCGAGGGCTGCTCCTTAACTGTAAAATTCACATCAACTTTATCATCTTCGCCGGGTAAACGAACAGTTTCAAAGTTTACACTTTCCATATACGTCAAACGAGATAGATCATTTTTAGAAGATTCCAGCGTTGCGTTAGATAACCAAGATCCTTCCATTTGTGAAACAGATTGGCGAAGCACTTCATCGGCAGTGCCTATATTCCCTTCAAAATTAATCCTGCGCACATAAATTCGTTTACCAGGGTCAACAGATAACACTAGCTTCACCGTTTTATCTTCTTCATTGATATCAGGAATGGTGGTGACAGTGGGATAAGCGTAACCATATCGGCCTAAATATTTACTAATAAACTCTTCGGTATAGGTGACTGTAGATTGGTTATATAACTCGCCTTTAGTTAACGGAAGAACGAGTTTGATGTAGTCTTCAAAACCTAACAAATCACCAATCAGTTCTACTTCAGAAATAGTATATTGTTCACCTTCGCCTATATTTAGGGTTACATAAATGCCCGTTTTATCGGGTGTCATAGACACTTGCGTAGAATCGATATTAAAGCGTAAATACCCACGGTCTTTGTAATGGCTGGTAATAGTTTCCATATCGCCAGTTAACGTCTGTTTTTGATAACGAGTCTCTGATAAGAAGTCCCACCAAGGTGTGTCAAATTTCAACTCAACCAATTTTAAGAGTTCAGCATCACTGAAAGTTTTATTACCCACTATATTAATTTGTTGAATTTGAGCTGAATCGCCTTCTTCAAATAAAAATTTCAGGTCGACCCGATTTCTTGGTAAAGGTGTAATAATCGCAGTGACGTCCGCGTTATATTTACCTATGCTATAAAAAAAGTCTTTTAAACCGTTTTCAATTGAAGTTAAAACGGTTTTATCTAAAGGCTCCCCCACTAAGATATTAGCGTCGTTTAGACTACCTTGTAATTGCTCATCTTTGATATCGTCATTGTCTTCAAACACAATATTGCTGATTGTGGGTCTCTCTGTAACACGCACGAGTAGGGTATTTCCATCACGGAAAATTTGAATATTTTCAAAATGAGAGGAAGAATACATAGAACGTATAAGCTGTGAAATTCTGAAGGTATTCATCTCATCGCCTACTGTAAAAGGCAAGTAAGTCAAGGCAGCACCTAAAGCAACACGTTGCAAACCCTCTATTCTAATATCTTCGACAATAAATTCATTACTCGAGGCTGCTTTTGCCGAGCTAGAAATGAATAACATTAATCCGAAAACAACTAACTGTTTAAACTTCATTTATTAATATTCTTCCTAAACGCACACAAAATTTGTTGTGCATGGCCAAATCGACCGATAAAATTTATAAACGTGCAATATCATTTACTATCGCAATGCTCATTAATAGTAGTAGCAATACGCCACCAATTTTAAAACCCACCTCTTGGACTGCTTCTGGGACAGGACGTCCACTAACAAGTTCTATAAAGTAATAGAGTAGGTGTCCACCATCAAGTACTGGCAAGGGTAAAAGGTTAATAATGCCTAAATTTACGCTAATTAAAGCTAAAAAACTTAAAAAGTAGACCAAGCCTAAGCTTGCGCTCATGCCTGCACCTTGAGCAATCGCAATAGGACCACTCAAATTTTTAACCGAAACATCTCCCGTTATTAGCTTACCAAGCATCTCAATACTAAGCGTCATCAAACGCCATGTTTTATCTACTGCTTTAGACATAGCTTTAACGACGCCATATTGATGAACAAACACTATACCGTCAGGCCAAGGTTCGAGTGTGGGAGTAAATCCCATATATCCTTTTGTTTTTTTATCTTCCGTCTTACTGCCAATCGCTCCGCTTAAGTTTACAACTTGCCCATTTCTAAGGACCTCAACTTGAACAGATTGATTAGGTCTTATTGAAACATATTCCACAACTTGTTCCCAGTTTTGCATACTAGCTCCGTCTAGACTAACAATTTTGTCACTTGTCTGAAACCCAATAATCTGTGCTGCAGAACCTTCTTCTATAAATGCCAAGACATTACTCACTTTCGGGCGATATGGAGTAAGGCCTAAACTGGAAAAAACTGAGGTTTTTTCTGGATCGAATTTCCACTCGCTTATGTTGATAGTAGCGCTGCGTTCGTATGCGCTATTTTCATCTGTCCATTTAATAAGCATCTCATCATGGCCGATAAACGACATAAATTCATAAGCAACATCCTCCCAGTCGACTACTTTACGGTCACCCACCTGAGTTAAAATAGCATTTTTAGGGATGGTACTTTGGCTAAAGATACTGTCTGGTTCTATACCACCAACAACAGGCTTAATAGTTTGTAAGCCAATTAAATACATCACAAACAAGGCAAAAATAGCGAACAGAAAATTTACTCCAGGCCCAGCAGCAATGATGGCAATGCGCTTTAATACATGCTGACGATTAAAAGCATGGGGCAAGTCTTGCTCAGATACTTCGCCTACTCTCTCATCAAGCATTTTCACATAACCGCCCAGTGGAATAGCAGCTATGACAAATTCAGTGCCTAACTTATCTGTTCTGCGCCATAACGCTTTACCAAAACCGATGGAAAATCGTTCGACTTTGACTCCACATTTACGGGCAACCCAAAAGTGCCCCCACTCGTGTACCGCTACTAAAATTCCTAATGCGACAATAAAAGAGACAAGACTAATAATAAAACTCAAGTTCCAGCCCTCTGCAAGGAGGGTTGACCTAGCTTGCCGATAATGTTCATACTTATCCTTCTAGCAGACTTATCGCTTTCAATCACCGCTTCAATAGTGTCTAGATTGTGAGGCAATGTTTGCTGCAAACATTCCTCGTTCACCTGTACGATTTGCATAAAACCAATTTCCCCTTGTAAAAATGCATTCACTGCCACTTCATTTGCTGCATTAAGTGCGGTAGTGGCATATTGCCCAGCGTTACTTGCTTGCATAGCCAGCATTAAATTGGGGTAACGCTCAGTTTCTGGCTCAGTAAAGGAAAAGTTTGCCAATTGCTTAAAATCTAAAGGGGAGACCCCAGATTCGATTCTTTCAGGGAAAGCCAATGCATGGGCGATAGGCGTTCGCATGTCCGGATTGCCCATTTGGGCCAACACGGAACCATCTAAGTATTGCACCATAGAGTGAATGATACTTTGTGGATGTAATACAACTTGAATGTCGTATGCTTCAAGCCCAAATAACCATCTAGCCTCAATAAACTCTAGTCCTTTGTTCATCATAGTGGCAGAATCGACTGATATTTTGCGGCCCATATCCCAGTTAGGATGGGCACATGCTTGGTTTGGTGTAACATGATGTAATTCACCTAGCGGTATATTCAAAAATGGGCCACCAGATCCCGTTAAAAGAATTTTACTGATCCCTGAAGAACATAACTCGCCGTATTTGAAATCGGCAGGTAAACATTGAAAAATGGCATTATGCTCACTGTCTATAGGCAATACTTGGGCGTTATATTCGTTAGCGGCTTTAATAAACAGGTCACCCGACATAACTAATGACTCCTTATTAGCCAACAACACCTTTTTACCCGCTTTCACTGCCGCTAACGTAGGTAACAATCCAGCGGCACCAACAATGGCAGCCATCACTACATCCACCTCAGGCGCACAAGCAACTTGTTCTAGGGCTGAAGGACCCGCTAATACTTCACATGCGAGGTGATGCTCTGAAAATAATTTCTTAGCAGGTTTAAATTGATTAGGATCGGCAATCACTACATATTCAGGTGAACATAATTGTGCTTGCTTCAACAATAGTTCAATATTGTTGTTAGCAGTCAACGCATACACACTAAATAATTGGGGGTGCCTAAGAAGTACATCAATTGTACTTTTACCTACAGAGCCAGTCGCACCCAAAATGCTAATTTTTTGCATTAGGCCATCCATACGACGTAACAAAATGCAAAAACAGGAAAGGCTGCGGTCAGGCTATCAATTCTGTCCATAACACCGCCATGTCCAGGCAGTAACTTTCCACTGTCTTTTATACCCGCACATCGTTTAAACATACTTTCGTTTAGATCACCTAAAGCAGACACTCCCACCGTAATTGCACCTACTGCTATATGTAACCAGATACGGGATGGATCAACTTGGTAATGCAATGCTGCAAAAGCAATAATGGCAGAGGATGCAAAAACTCCACCCATAAGACCTTCGAGGGTTTTGCCCGGTGAAACTTCAGGACGCAATTTATGTTTACCAAATTTCACCCCAACAAAAAAAGCACCTATATCAGCAGCCCAAACAATGCCCAGCACGTAAAAAATCAGAGATGCCCCGTAGTATGGATCAACTTCGTATAAACTGGTGCGCAAGGATACAACCGCAATCCAAGTGGGAATTAGCGTTAATAAGCCAAATATCCCACGGAGTATCTTACTGGTGTACCATACAGAACTGTAGTTAGGATAGGCAATAATCATCGCCAATGACACTACCCACCATATGGCTGCAATAGACAAAATATAGGTATATAAACTATTCAATTGTCCTTGGTACCAAATTAAGTCAGTAGGCAACATGATTGAAAGTGTCAGGCATATTGCGACGACTAATACAGCATAAGCACATTTGGAAAGGGTACGGGTCATACCAGACATGCTTGACCATTCCCAAGCACCTAAACCAACCACTAAAGCTGTCATAACTTGAAAGCTAAATAGCGGTAAATATAAAATGGCAAACAATGCCAAAGGGGCAAGAATAAGCGCAGTGATAATACGTTGTTTTAACACATTCGCCTCATAAACTTTTTGTTTTTGATATAGTAATCATTATATTACCTGCTCTGAAGTCTTACCGAAACGTCTCTGCCTATCAACAAATACCTGTACTGCAACTTGAAAAGCTGCTTCATCAAAATCTGGCCAATAGTCTTCTGAAAAATATAATTCAGCATAAGCAATTTGCCATAACAAAAAGTTACTAATTCTTTTTTCTCCACCTGTACGGATTAACAAATCCACTGCAGGTAAATCTGCAACACTAGTATGACGGTTAAATACTTCTTCGTCGATATCTGCCACGTCAATTTTACCTGCTTGAACTTCCGTAATGAGCGCTTTAGCCGCATTGACAATATCCCAGCGGCCGCCGTAGTTAGCAGCAATATTCAAAACTAAACTATCGTTTTGTTCAGTCAGCGTTTCGGCTTCATTGATTTTACTGACCAGTTTATTATCAAATCGACTTGTATCACCTATGATTTTGAGCCTAACGTTATTCTTATGTAGTTTTTTCACTTCATTGCCGAGCACCATCTTAAAGAGTTCCATTAGCACCCCAACTTCTTTATCTGGTCTATTCCAATTTTCACTACTAAAAGCAAAAAGTGTCAGCACTTGCACATCATTTTTTAGGGCGTAAGACACTGAAGCTCTTACTGCTTTCACACCAGCCTTGTGGCCAAAAGTGCGAATTTTACCTTTTTTCTTTGCCCAACGCCCATTGCCATCCATAATGATAGCAACATGCTGTGGCATGGTATTTTCGACTGATTGTTCAGATGAATTCATTTATCAAATACAACTCAATCACACTTCCATTAAGTCTTTTTCTTTTGCCACCAAAATTTCATCGACTTCTTTGACAAAGGCATCTGTTAGTTTCTGTACCTCGTCTTCACCCCGACGGCTATCGTCTTCACTTATTTCTTTTTCTTTTAGCAACTCTTTAATATCGCTGTTAGCATCACGTCGAATATTACGAATAGCCACTTTACCTTGTTCAGCTTCGCCACGCACAACACGAATTAAATCTTTACGCCGCTCTTCGGTCAAAGCAGGCATAGGAATGCGCATAACAGAACCTGCACTCATGGGATTAAGCCCTAAGTCTGACTGCATGATAGCCTTTTCAACCGCTTTCGCAGAACTTTTATCAAAAACAGTTAGTGCTAAGGTACGCGAATCTTCAGCAATAATATTAGCTAACTGTTTGAGTGGTGTATCTGTGCCGTAATAAGGAACCATAATGCTATCTAGTAAACTAGGATGCGCGCGACCCGTTCGAATTTTCGAAAGTTGCCCCTTTAATACACTGATACTTTTTTCCATACGCTGACGCGCGTCATCGTTAATTTCGTCAATCACTGTAGTTTTCCTATTATTATTTTATTTCTTCAGAGTGACAGATCAAAGTACCTACGTCTTCACCCATCACAACCGCCTTCATACAACCAGGTGTATTCATGTTAAAAACACGGATCGGCACGTTATGATCTCGAGCTAAAGTAAAGGCTGCTAAGTCCATCACTTTTAATTCTTTGTCTAAGACTTCGTTATACGTCAGTCTTTTGTATAATTTAGCATCCGGGTTTGTAGCGGGGTCGTCGTCATATACACCATCCACTTTTGTCCCTTTTAATACAGCATCAGCTTCTATTTCTATTCCACGCAGACATGCAGCTGAATCGGTAGTAAAAAACGGATTACCTGTACCAGCCGAAAAAATAACAACGCGCCCAGACTTTAATAGACTAATGGCTTCAGCCCAATTATAGGCATCACATACTCCGTTAAGTGGTATTGCAGACATCAAACGAGCATTCACAAATGCACGATGTAATGCATCACGCATAGCAAGTCCATTCATAACTGTCGCCAGCATACCCATATGGTCACCGACCACACGGTTCATTCCTGCCTTGGCTAACCCTTCTCCCCGAAAAAGGTTACCACCACCTATAACCAAACCCACCTCGACTCCCAATTCAACTATCTCTTTGATTTCTTGAGCCATGCGTTCTAACACTTTAGGATCGATGCCGAAGCCTTCCTCTCCCATCAGCGCTTCACCACTTAGTTTTAACAATATTCTTCGATAAGCGGACTTGGGTGCGATACTCATAGTTTGATATTTCCGTAGAGTGATAAAAGGCATCTATGATAAAATGCATTAAGCTTATTTTACACATACCCATATTGTCTCAAAAGCAAATATTCAAGACAATATGAGTATATATAAAAAAGCACCTCAATTTGAGGTGCCGGTATTATACCCAAACAACTTTAGAATGCATGTTTCAGCGTGAATTAAAATTGACATTAGTATTGGCATTCATGTTAAGAGTGCATTTATTTTTTAACAGCTGCCATTTGAGCAGCAACTTCAGCTGCAAAATCTTCTTCTTTTTTCTCAATGCCTTCACCCACTTCAAAACGTACGAAGTTTATAACGTCGGCACCTTTTGATTTAAGTAAATCAGCCACAAGCATTGAAGGGTCTTTCACAAAAGGCTGACCCGTCAAACTAATCTCACCAGTGAATTTTTTCATACGACCAGAGACCATTTTCTCTGCAATTTCAGGCTTTTTACCCGATTGAACGGCTATATCGAGTTGTATTTCTTTTTCTTTAGCAACGACTTCAGCCGGCACATCTTCAGGCTTCACGAACAGTGGGCTTGAAGCTGCAACATGCATAGCTATGTCTTTGGCCAGCTCTTCATCCCCGCCTTGTAAAATAGCGATAACACCAATACGCGAACTATGAACGTATGCTCCAAGATTATCACCTTCAACGGTGACAACGCGACGAGGACTAATATTTTCGCCTATTTTAGCGACTAAATTGTCACGTAAGTCAGAAATTTTAACACCATCAACCAAAGTATTATTTAGAGTGTCCATGTCGTTAATCTTATTTGCAAATGCAACTTCAATTAATTGTTGACCAAACTTTATAAAACCATCATCACGAGCAACGAAGTCAGTTTCACTGTTAACTTCCATCATAGTTGCTATACCGTTAGCAACTTTTGTTAAAATGACACCTTCAGCAGCGATACGACCTGCTTTTTTAGCTGCCTTCGCTTGACCATTTTTACGCATATTTTCGATTGCTAGCTCGATGTCACCATCGGTTTCAACCAAGGCCTTTTTACAATCAAGCATGCCGGCGGCTGTACGCTCGCGTAATTCTTTAACTAGGGCTGCAGTCACTGCCATTTTCGTTTCCTCAGGAAAAAATTTGATATTTAACATTTAAAAACAGGGGCTAAGCCCCCGTATAATTTATTCGCTTTAGGTAACGTGATATGTATTACCTATTGTGTCATTTGTAAAGTATCTGATTACTCAGCAGCTTCTACAAACTCACCTTTTTCAGCTTGTTCTTCTAGGTTTTGATCACGACCACTGATAACAGCATCAGCTGCAGCGTTCAAATAAAGTTGAACGGCACGAATAGCATCATCATTACCAGGTACGATGTAATCAACACCATCTGGGTTTGAGTTAGTGTCAACAATTGAAACAACAGGGATACCTAGGTTACCAGCTTCCGTGATAGCGATGTGTTCATGGTCAGCATCAACAACGAATAACACGTCTGGTAAACCACCCATGTTTTTGATTCCACCAAGACTAGTCTCAAGCTTGGTCATTTCACGCGTCAACATTAACACTTCTTTTTTAGTCAGTTTTTCAAACGTACCGTCTTGGCTTTGTTGCTCAAGCTCTTTTAAACGTTTGATAGACTGGCGAACAGTTTTCCAGTTAGTTAACATACCACCTAACCAGCGTTTGTTAACATAAAATTGGTCACACTTGTCTGCTGCGTCTTTAACCGCATCACTTGCTGCGCGCTTAGTACCAACAAAAAGGATTTTACCTTTCTTAGAAGCTACGCCGCCAACAAATTTAAGTGCATCATTGAACATAGGAACAGTTTTTTCAAGATTGATTATATGAACTTTGTTTCGCGAGCCAAAAATGAAGGGTTTCATTTTTGGGTTCCAGTAACGAGTTTGGTGTCCAAAGTGCACGCCTGCTTGAAGCATGTCGCGCATAGATACATTTGCCATTATAAAGATTCCTTAATATGGGGTTAGGCCTCCATACATCCCAATTCTCGATCCGCTCAGGACAAACCTTTGCAGACACCCCGAAAAGTGTGTCGATGTATGTGTGATATTGACGCTAATTTTACTTAGCTACTTCGCGATAATTACTTGGGGTTATACCCCCATCAATTTCAGCGGTGCGTTTTATAGCATGAGAATAGATTGCATTCAAGTAAAGTATTGTTAACTACTATTTAAATCGACAAACAGTCTCTATCCTAACTAACAGATCTAATTGTAAAAAATCAGAATTTGCCATGAATATATATAAACGTAAAACATTCACACAATTAATATCAATCTCCACTTGTGGGAAACTCGCTGATATATTAATTTCAGCAAAGACTACCTTACCTTGGTTATTAGCCAGTTTAGGCGCGCCAACATGGATCATATCTATGTTGGTACCTATACGAGAATCTGGGTCTCTGATCCCGCAATGGCCGCTCAAAAAAAAGGTTAGGCACATCGAAAATAGAGTAGTTATTTGGAGATGGGGGATTGTCATTCAGGTTTGTGCTATTTGTTTTATGATTGCTTCAGCTCTATTCACAGAATCTTTAGTAGCAGGTTTACTGATTTTATTTTGTTTATTACTTCTGAGCTTAGGACGCTCTCTCAGTTCCTTGAGCATGAAAGATATACAAGGATTAAATGTTGAAAAAAGTCAGCGAGGTAAACTGGTTGGCATTGCTTCATCAATGTCTGGTCTATTATCACTTATTACAGCTGGATTACTAATTTTTTCTCCACAAGATATGAGTATCACGGCAATTCAATTATTGATTACCTTTTCGGCCTTTATACTATTTATAAGCTTAGTTTTATCTATCGGATTGACGGCAAATTTAATTGATAACAAAAAAGATTCAAACGACGGAAAGATTCTTCTTAAAACGATCAACCAACAAGCAGATTTAAGGCACTTAATTATTAATCGTTGTTTATTGCTTCATGCTGCACTGATTGCCCCATTTTTTGTTAGTGCAACTGCAACCAATAACGATTCTTTTCAATTGCCCTATTTCATCATAGCTAGCGCACTCGGCTCATTTCTCAGTTCGTACTTATGGGGTAAAATGGCTGATAAAAGTGCAATACAGACAATGTTTTATGCGACTTTAGTTTGCGTATCAGCCTCAACAGTGTTTTATCTTGTTATTTCGATGAATAATTGGTGGGTTGATGTGTTTCTTTTTTTTATACTCAACCTTGGGTATGCAGGAATACGAACAGGCCGCAAAACTTATATGTTAGATATTGTGCAAGGAAGCCAACGAACAATTTATGTTGCCGCTGCAAATACTATGGTGGGTTACGTTCTTCTAATTTTAGGGGGGCTATATGCACTACTTTCTATTGCGATGGGCAAACACATAATCATAATTATGATATTTTTTATGGCGGTCGGTTTAATACATACTCTGAGAATGAAAACAGAAAAGTAACAGTGAAACTCACCTCACTAGACCTTGACAATAATATGAGCTGTTTCAACAGCATTTGTAGGTTCATCAATTTAGAAAACCAAGTCACATAAAATGTCATTGCTTAATAACAATACCTTAATTCAGTTGCCCATCAAGTTTTCTTAGTTCTTTTAGTTCTTTTAAATAGTTTTTACGAAAGTTTTATTAACAATCACTGCGATTGGTATGACTTGCAAACGACTCACAATATTATCACTATACAGCACTCTAAAATCAACTATCTAAATTATCATCTTCATAATACTAATACCTTTTTTTATAATAGTTATTTAAGCAATAAGACTAACTTTCAATAATAAAAATAACGGTA
>OOFW01000050.1_pt1 | contig 14895 bp, 10 predicted proteins | sample 1670271 | NCBI WGS metagenome assembly OOFW01 (sample SAMEA98137918, study PRJEB22522) | marine metagenome | biome: marine biome; feature: marine water body; material: sea ice | place: Arctic Ocean | collected 07-Sep-2015 | depth 1.32 m
ATTCAAGAGACTACAAAGCGATATTGACTATGCAATCAAATAGAACTATGCAGTACGGTCGAAAATCGCACAACTTAAAGAGAGAGAAGGTAGTGATGTAATTGCTACTAGTTTAAAAGAAGATGAGAGTCGTCAGTCCACTCCCAGTCCAGTTGCAAGAAGTACGAGAACATTTTCCCCTGCACCAGTCAGTAGCCCTTCTCCTGTTGCTGTGATGCCCATTGCAACTTCCCAAAGGCAATTAGATATGGTTGGTATTGCTCCTAGCTACAGGGCTGCTTGCAAAGTCACTTTGTATCATGTCTTCTGAAAGCATTTAAATGTCTTCATAATATTGAAAAAAAAGAGTTGAAATATCTTGCTCACAAATTGATGAAGATGCTTTCATATGACAAATCCAATGTAGTAGAAATGAATCCAAAGTTTGGGGGGAGAACCACTGTATGGGTAAAGATTACTCAAAACAAAGGAGATACATCTGGGACTGCACTATCATGACAATCCAAGCAGTTAACCACTGTTATCCATTATCCAGGCAATGAATACAAATGCAAACACATTTGTCAAAGATAAAGCTCTAAAGAAGGTCCATTCAAAGCACCACAGCAAACCACTCTTTGTATTTAGAAAGAACAAAGTGTTGATCACGCCCAATCCGAAATTGTCAGTACATCGCATTTGACAACATGTTGAAAGACGTCACTGTTTTAGTGTTTTGGATCAAAAGAATACGCTGGCTAAAATGGTGGAAGGAATTATGTATGACTTTACTGTGCATAATCTGGCAGTCATTGTTAACAAACAACAAGCAAGACGACAAGCATTCCTTGTTGATAGGATTAACGATGTGGTACTGTAGTGTATTGTTGCACTTTATGAGAAAGGATTGCTTCTTGACTCTTCTGTTTTGACAACTCTTGATGATGACTACATCATTGTATGGTTTGGTGGCCACACAGGGGGTACTTTCATGAAGTTTAAATTTGTCTTAACTATCATGAACAGTGTCAATGTTCATAGCCCTGACGCGTTCGAAATCTTTAGATGCGTCAGATATGTACCACAACTTATGTGTGCTATTTGGTAATTACAAGGAGGAATTTGATTTCTATTTTAATACTATCCGGTCTCCTCGACTGCTGATGGTACTTGACGAAAACTCGGATGACGTACTGTGCTCAGCAACGTACAATGAGGTGGAGAAGGGACTCTTGGACACTGCATGGGATGGCATGCAAGAGGTAGAGCTGACGGACGATGATTATGCTCGCTCCATGGGCGGTCCCATCCAAATCCGAAATGATGCAAAGCTCGAAGCATTGTATGCAAAAGAAGGAAAGCCGGTGTGGGGATTGCGATTCTTGAATGTTGGTGACAATCAGAATGACCCGACGGTCATCCGGTTCAAAAAGCCGATCGAATTGGTGTCACCATTAAGTATGGTCAACCGTGGCCTGTACGTTGTTGTTGGGGGCGACATTGAGTTCCTCCACACAATTCTTGGGTTGCAGGGTTGCTCCGCAACATATCCCTGCTTCGTCTGCGAGACGAAGCTGTCGGATCTGCACAGTAGGCAGAAAGATCCCACAGTGGCAACTGTACGGACTCATGGTCGCATGGTAGACCAGCTTGAAGCGGTAGAGAAAGCAGGGACCACCGAAAAGGCGAAGAAGGAAGCTGCGAAAAAGAATGGGTCGAAGATACGCGCTCACCTACTACCAGTCGAGACGTGCCGAATTCTCCTCCCCCCTTTACATATGATACTTGGTATAGTTATGAAGCTTTGGTTCAATCTAATTAAAGCTCTTCAAGGGGTTGACGAGAAGAACAATATCCAGCGACGCTTGCTCACAGCCGTACGCGATATGATGATGCGGCATGTTGCGGTTCTGGAAGAAGAAATCCGACACGCAAAGCAAACGATTGAAACTTTGGAGAAGAAAAAGAAAGAGGCATATGAGAATCTGGCAAGGGCGACAATGCAAACAACACAATCGGAATATAACCATGCGGCTTACATTGAAGCAAAGAAAATCCACAACGAGGCGTGTAAAGCATACAAAGACGCCAAGGACACATGGAAACAATCGTACAACAAGAAGTACATTGAGTCAGTAAAAGATGTTTTAGATGATCTTAACATCTACCTGAAGAATCGACAAGGTAAATATGAGAGCGTTCTTGAAGAATGCATTTCATCAGATCCAATAAATGTGAAACACAATCCATTCTACAGTGGCAGCTTCAATGGAAATGACTGCCAACGTCTGATGCACAATTTCGAATTACTCTTTGATTGTCTGCGCACAGAAGCGAATCAAGCAATGTCTGAGGAAGAGAAGGAAAGCGTTATTGACATTTCAAACAGACATCAAGTGATCTGGGATGCATTCAATGCAATCTTACCAGTTCTGCGGTCTAAAGAAAAGATTGAAACAGAAACTGAGATCCAAGCAATCCTTGATGCCATCAATGATTTCTGGGTTGCATACGTGGACAATTGCGAAGGATCAGTGACAACGAAACTGCACCTTCTAATCGCACACGCGAAGTGGTACTTACTAACATATGGAACAATCGGGTTTTTCACCGAAGATGCCCTTGAATCAATCCATGCCATCGTAAACCGGCTGGCAATAACATATGCCGCACTGGACAAAACTTGGAGGGGCACTCAGATTCTGAGGGCAATGGCATCACGCAAATCTGAGATGCTGGATCGTGTTCAAGGAGAAACCAAGAAATATGGAGAAAAAGGGAAAACACGAAAACGAGCAAGACAAGGGTCAAAGCCGAGTTTGCAATGTCCCAGAGAGGAGAGCGAAGTAGAGAAGGCGATTGATGAGGCGCTTGAAGATTTCTTTGGAAACGACAAGACACAAACATAACTTACCCTTCAACTCACAGAATCTGATAACCCATTTGAGTATCCATCGGATACAGCCTTGGTGGAGTACGAGCTCTGCCGCTCCAGATTGAGCCAAGACGTTTTCATCCCGAAAACTCTATCCAAACTCCACCATCTCGTTGTGCATCAAGAGGTGGAGGACAAACAAAAGTCAACAAGTAAGAAACAAAAATAGAATAATTGATTGCATCATTTCATTGGTCCGTTGTTCCCTTTGTTCGTACTTCAACAACGTTCAATCATCCTTCCGTAACGCACCTTCACCTTTCGATCTGATGATGGTATCAATGTTTTGTTTTATGGCAGCGAAAGAAAACAAAAGAAAACGCGCGAAGTCACCTGGAACTTGGGGAGCTGCCCCTAAGAGGTTGTCAAGTGGGCACTAAAGTTGTCCCGGACGACGTACGGTCATTTTTCACGGTATCGAAACGATTTCCGCATCGTGGAGGGGGAGTGGTGGCGGAAAAGAGTGTAGCAGCACAGACAGACAGGATAGGATGCCGCAAGAAGTACGTACGGATAGGAAATTTCCGTTGAACATGTCGGCGCGGAGGGGTGTTAAAATGTGCCCAGACGACGTATATTTCATTTGCCAGGACGGACTACGTAGTACGGAAACGAACAGATACAGGAACAGTAATATGAATAAAAATTTATAATCGAAACAATATCGTATAAACAAGGGAAGATCACGGATACACACAAAACAAGTCGCCTCCGCAAAACCGTTATTATTACATTACATGTGAGAGCGGACAGCCGCGCGACCGTTCAGAGAAAAAACCGTTAATTCAATCAAACCGGGGATAGAACGGAAAACCCACAAAAGGAAACCGAAAGTTGGCAGGATGAATGGCATAATTTACGTTCCTAGCAGCGATTCAGACGATCACGAATACATTAACGAAGACGAATACGAAGACGACGAGACGTACGACTCAAACGAATACGAAGACGAAGACGAAGAGACGTACGATACAAATAACATATCGGAAGACGACAGTTCCGAATCCACTTCGTACGAAAAAGAAGACAGCACGTATTCGGAAGAAGAAGGAAATAACGCGGATTCCAACAGAGAAAGACATAACAGAGAGGAAGATAATCCTCTACAAGAAGAAACAGAAAACGAAATGGAAAGAGCAAATGCCGCAAATGCTGGAGGAGTTTATGCAAATATCTCGAATTCTATCGACTTGATGGGAGACGATCAAATCGGGCAGTACAGAAGTGGAAACGCGTACTTTAGGGAAATTATCGCGAGAATGAATGAAATCCGAACAAGAACCGTAAACAACGATTTCCACCAAATCCTAGAAATGATGACGAATCTGAAGGAAGATGATGAGTTTCTCGAGAAATATAGCAATCTCAGGGGGATATACGAATTCGTATTCCACATGTTTGATATTTACGAGGTTCCATTGGACGGAACAGTACCACCACAGGACGACAGGTTGTTACGAACAACAATGAAGAAGGCAGCAGGTAAGAAAATATAATATCATCAGAAAATCCGAAATGCCATCCTAACCCCTGTTCAGTGTATTACAGCGATGCAAGAAAGGAAACGAGAGACCCACTCGCACCTGTTGATGGCGTGCTCCACAGGGATGTAAGATACATGGAGTACCTTTCGGCGAATGGGTATACACTTACTCGGAGAAACATATTCACACGGTGGTTTCCGAGTGATATCCAGGAAGTATTCGAGATATCGACGCAATCGAAACATATAGACAAGGATTTTGACGGCATATTGACGTTGATCTCACTTGCCGGAGTCGCAATTGGAGACCACGAATACTTGAAACCAATGTTGAAATTAGGTTACGGAATAACTGGAAGAAATATGACGAGACAGTCACAACGGAATCTAGCATTTATGCTGATGGGAGCCGTGACGGATGATGTAAGTGAATTACGTGCTCTATGCTCTGTATCTACGTGTACTAACAATAATTGTTTGATCAGTCCGTTCGTCTACTGTCAGACGTACAAAAATGCTGCCATAATGATTTTACTTTCCAGAACTTCATTCTGAAAATCAGTTCTCAGTATCCGAAAAAAGAGTCGGCCGTATTCTTACAGCTTATTGCCATCGGCACGTTGTTCCGAACATCGATGATGTTACTGAATAAGCGGAAAGCGAAAATGTTTGAGCAATTGGACAATAATGTACGGAATATTGATGCTGCAACGAACGCAAGGCACAGAAGAAAGATTGTGAGACTCGTCGACAGTTTCTATCCCGCAGAAACCGCAAATGGAGAAAGCAACCCTAGACAAGCATATGAACAACTTGAGCGATGGATTGGTCTCGATCTGCTCCTGAAAGCGATCTGCCGGAGATCCACAACTGCGAGTCATGACATGCTGTATGTCACCAGCGGAGTTTTCTATCCAAGAATCATATTGGAAGAGTTCCAGGAACAATACGGAAATACAACGCATCAACAAAGACGGAATTTAGACAATGACAATGACGATGACGATGGCAGTGACAGTTTCGATGATGATCCAGATGACGATCCAGACGAGGGCAAGGCAGTGAAATCCGGAAAAATGGTTAGACAGACGAGCGGAAAAGGCAAGGTCGCAACGAAACCTAAGAGAAAACAGCCAAGCCGACGGAGTACGAGAGATTTCGGATCATATGATGATCAATCTCCGGAGCCTAGAAACGAAAATGCGAAAGTCGCACGGAAAAGGACGAATACAAACTCGGAAACCCAACCGACAAAGGAAGACTACCAGAAGATGTTCGAGGAGAAGCTGTTGAGGGATAAGGAGGAGGAGCTGTTGAAGCAGAAGATGTTTAGGGAATACATGGCAGCGAATCATCCCGATGTAGAGATGGACGAGGATACGAAACCAGCAGCTACGGACACAAGCACGATCCGACGTAAACAGAAAGCGGAACGGAAACCGAGCGCATCTTCAAGTCAGAGCAACAAATCGCAACCAGCAACAAGGAACATCGATGGTTACACGGATTTCAGGAAAGCCGTGAGAAACGCCCTCCAGCCGGGACACCCCAACACCGGAATCGGATCACCCATCAGAGAAGATGAACGGCCCAGAAAAGCTACAGCGGAATCTAAACTGAAATCACCTCCTTCAGCCTCACGATCTAAACTGAAATCACCTCCTTCAGCCTCACGAGAGAAATCCGGAACGAGGGTTAACCTTTCGGCAAACGATGTCTACCCTACTTCGCTAACGTCGTCATCAAGCGAGGAGGACGAACCCGTCAAGAAGAAACAAAAAAAGAATAAATCGCCATCTAAACAGAAAGCATCTTCTTCAGCCTCACGAGAGAAATCCGGAACGAAGCCAAGCCGTGATCCGTCGTCAGCAAACGAGAATGAAGAACCCAGGAAGAAACATGGCGCATCAACGACGGAATCAAAACAGAAAGCATCTTCTCCAGTCTCAAGACAAAAATCCGAAACGATTCCAAACCTTGCGGCAAACGAAACTTTGCCACTAGCCTTTTCGTCGTCGGAAAGCGAGGACGAAGCCCACCCGGATACTAGAGCCAAGAAGAAGGAAGAAAACACAGTTTCCGACCACGACCAACGACATGCTCGAACCTCTGAAAAAGCCAGGACAACCAATTCGAGGAATAATAAGGTTCAAATGGTTGAAAGTGTCATAGATGTCGACGATATCGAATCCGCAAGTGATGGAGGCGCTGATGTCCCCAAAGAGACGGAAAGAATTGTGGTTAAAGAAGAAAGAAGGTCGAAATTCCGTAATATAGACGAAAGGAAAACGGCGGAACCAGAAGAAGACACGGAAGAGCTGGATGAAGACTTTGTAGATGACGCGATTGACGAAGACGGTGGATCCGACGACGACGAAAACGGTGGAACCAACCAGGACGACGATGTTGACGAAGACGACAGGTAGTAGTTTTAGGAACACAGGTAGTCACAATAATACATAAATTTAAACAATATTTCAAAGATGAACTTTGCATCTACACAGAAAACTATCAAAGTGAGACCAACACCTAACCAGAAGATCGCAAGGAAGGAAATCCGAGTTGGTCTTTTGCGAAATCAGATGGTTCCTGAAACAAATACATCTTTTTTGCAAATGCGGGATATTTGACGTAGAACTCGTCATTAAGAACGTCGGATTCACAAGAGGCTTTAACAATCTCTTCAATATCGTCGTCCAAAAAGAAAGACTCCATGACCGGACGTTCCTCCAAGGTGCGATCAACAAGCTTAATCTCCTTTGGAGGAAAAGTGGTGCTTATCTTCGACATGAAGAAGTTTTGGAGTACACGAAGTCCTTCTTTACGTGTCTCAACAGTAGATTCCGCGCCCTTTGGGTAGCGGAGTAACCAAATACGAGAATACCCGTCGCCGTCTTTAAGATTCTCGTTTCCGGGAATCTCGGTATCGCGCTTCATTTTTAGACCGATGAAATTCGCATCCGTGAGTTCATCCACAGTAAGTTCACCCTTGCTCCACAACCTGTATTTGTGGGTGAATCCGTCTTTGTTTGGTAGGACAGTATATTCATACACTTCGGCACAAATAGGATCCGCGAACGCATGCACGCTGATCGTTGGATCGACCTTTCCCGTCTTCTTTTTCAATTTCTCCCTCATATTCGGAACCTGCTTCGCCTTCTTCGGAGAAGCAGGCACAACCTTTTTCATTTTTGGCGGCGGTGCTTTGGGCGACATCTTGATCATGAAATTATGAGATACGAATCGTCCATCAAAGCAAATAAACGATTCGAAAAAAACATAGTTGCTTCGCTAATCCACAAGAAGATATACGGAACAAGCAAACAAGGTTATCGCTCAACTACACATAGAATCCCGGAACCGTCGAAATTGAATTCCGAGATACTGCCAGGAACACGGAAATTAAATCGCCAACGGAAAACACTTATGTTCGGAACACGGAAATACAATCGCTCAAATACATAATTAAGGAAAAACCACATTTTCCGAACGGAAAAACAACAATCAAATTCAAAATTCCGAACACCTCTGTGTAAGTGCAAAAACGCTCGAAATTATTAACACATACCTCACCAGATACTTAATGCAATGATACAAACATATCCATTGACTAGTTTAGACTATCAGAATCTGCCGAAAGGCGAGACTCGGAAATCGCAAACAGCATTCCGTCACCATCATACAGACGCAAAACGATCACAAATTCATCATGTTGCTTACGATTCCGACCGATATACAAGTGAAGAAATTAACAAAAGACTTCCTAGACGACCTACAGTCCTTTACTGTTTCAGACACGCTAACAAATGAAATCAGACCGGTTATCTGTTGCGTCTGTGATTCAATACCTACGGAAGCCCAATGGAGCACTTACGTCCATGTGAAAGAGTTTGAACATCTATGTGAAAGAGCCAAGCTTCGGAAACAAGATGCTTACACGGAATACTCAAAGATGCTCCAAATGCAGTACACCGCGAAGGATGAAAGACTTTCCGCCTTTATTTTATCGCCGGAAACTTACGTGAATCGCCAAGACGAAGTATTGGTTTGCAAAAACTGTCTTTCCTGTCTTCGAAAGAATTCAAAGCAAAGCAAGGAAGAGCGGCGCGGTCCGCCTCCCGGATCCATCATCCGAGGATACATGATAGGAGATGCGCCTGATGTCCTCACTTCTCTTACTACCGCGGAGCTGTCTTTGATTACATTAACAAACACGCAATGCCAAAGTTGGATCTTTTTTGCAGGGTGTCATCAACACATAAAAGGATGGCACACCTTCTTCAAAGGACGTCCCGGAGAGAATGTGGCCAATATGACATTACTCACCACAAGTGGATGGAAGGGTAATATCCTGGTTGTTCTCTGTGGGCCCTTTACGAAAGAACAAGCGACACTGACAAAAGCAAGAATGAGTGTATCTCCCAGCAAAGTAATCAGAGCTTGGGAATGGTTGAAAGCAAATAATTACAGGTATTCCGAAGTGGTCGTACCCCATGTTTCTGACATCGCACTTCCCTACATCATGGATGACGAAATGTAAGAAAAAATACCTACCCAACTAGCTCTCTATACATATATGTTATCTAAATATTCGTTCTAGTTGCATAATCGATTCAACAGCAGGAAACGCAGTTATTGAAAATCAAATGAACATCACTGTTGTGTTTCCCGACGCATCGTTGCCAACTCCCACAAACGGAGGTTTCGAAAACCAAGAACAATTCCGAAACTTCGTTGTCGAACACCAGGACGGAAAATGGAATTCAGAATTTACTTCAAGACCTACGGAAGAGCGAGTGCCAGATTATATCGACGATACCATCGGAGATGCTTTTCCTCTTCAGTTTCCGTTTGGTCACACTGGTCTCCGCGGTGACCCGGCCGTTAACATTCTAAAAGAGAGACCTGCCCGTAAACGAATTGACGTATTCCGAAAATTACTTCGTCACCGGAAGCCCTCTTTTCACTATCCGCTATTCAATCTGATAGTTGAAAATCTAATAATGAGAGACACCGTATTTGTTCAAACACAGATTCTATGCAATATGAAACACTCAGATACGACCTCAATGGGGGAAAAATATGGAGGCATAAAAGCAGACGAACTCATAAAAGCCATAAACGATTCGAGAAAAAACAATTCCGTCAAACACTCGAATTCAGGAGAGCATCAATTTCTGAAATCGATTGTGTCAATTTGCGGAAAACTGCCACATTCAAACGAAGCATGTATGGATGCAAGACGAACATACTTTTCGTATTTGATACAATTTGGTATTCCCGCAATCTTCCTCACAATCAATCCCGACGATCTTCGCAATTTCCGTATTGTCGTATACTCCTTGGCACAACACAAAGTTTCCCCATATGGAGAGGTCGACCTGAAAACGTATGCCGAAGCCAACATTCTAGCCGAATTCAACGTGAGAGAAGATGCACGGGCGAAACACCCTGGTTTATGCGCAGAAGAGTACCAGCGTATCATGGAACTAGTTATCAAACACTTTTTCAAGTGGGACACCAACACACAAGAGAGCAACGATGTAGGTTTATTCGGGAAAGTTATTGCCTGGTGTTTAGCGACCGAGGAACAAGGACGAAAATCACTGCATGGACACTATCTTGTGTTCATAAAGGATTGGAATCGAGTAATGAACGTACTACAGCGAATGAAAACTGAAGATAACAGCGACTCGGAAAAACCAACTCAATTGACATACAAGGATGCTTGTGGAGAGGCGAAGGCAATGTTTATTAATGCGTCCAGTGCACGATTATTTTCCGACTTCGCAACTGGCAAACCCCTCTCCCAAACTCCCGTTTTCCACCATGAGAATTGCAGAAGCGAACGCATGCCCAAAGAGATGCGCTACACAGTAAAACCAGTAGAGAACCAGAAGCTACGCGAAATGCGTCACAAAACGAAGTGTTTCGAACTCAAGGGACATATCGCTACCTGCCAAAGATGTTTGAAGCCTTTCAGTATGAATACAATTGTCGAAAATGCACTTAATGTTCATCTCGGACTCGAAAACTATTCATTTGCATTCCCGGAACAACGATGCAAACCACTAGATCGCATTATTTACGAGATGGGAAAGGATTATGCGTGGATTGAAGGTGATGCAACGGAAGAATCGCTTCGATATTTTGCCGGAAATGCAATTACGAACGTTCATCTAACGACACATGCCAATCGTTGCTTCAAAAAGGGTCCGGAGTGTTACGCCAACCTCCCAGACGGTGTTTCCGAATCAGAGAAACTCATTTACAGTGAAGAATACGACGTGTGGAGTGACTGGCGCGGAAACAAAGAAAAACGTCGTATGCTCCGTTTTCAGCCCAAACGACTGATCGAAGATGTCTTCATGAACGTGCACAACCCAACGATAACAAAGATACTATTATGTAACAACAACGTTCAAATTGGAATGAACGGAAGAAGTGTTCTATACAGTACCGGTTATCAAGTAAAGGCACAACAAAAGGAAGAACGGGCTGCCTTTGAGAAGGTCTCAAATGTCTTATGCAAAGTAATCCAAAACCAGGCAAGTACAGGAACTGCTATTCCGATTATCTTTTAGTACAGAAATACATTTCTAACCGACGTTCTCTACAGGCCGATTCGGACGAGCCCCTCCCGGAACATCAGCTAGGTTTCCGCCGAATCCTCGCAGGGATCTACACACACACAAGTGGACATCTTGTTGCTGCCCCAATGGCCCATTTCAACGCAATAAACGGGTCGAGGTTCAAATATTCGCACGACACTTCGTACCTACCGGTGCATGGGCTGGCTGGAATACTAAAGAAAGAGATTGTTACGATGCGATTCCGTTATGTAAAAGGAAAACAAGTCAGCTTCCACAAAGGCATAAACTATCTATACCGTCCAACAGAGATGGAAGAATTAGCATTATACTGGTACTATCTGCTGACGGAATTCATACTGATATCAAGAGCAAACCAACATTATTTCGAATACACAGAAGAACATCTATTCCGCAAAACAGAGGCAGTGATTTACCGCAAGAGAAAGGCAATACCGATATTTCCATGGAACTACCTATCCTCAACAAGTTCATTTCTTGGTTCCATAATGGATCCAGTTGACGAGAATGCGAGTGACCACGAAAAGAAAGAAGAATACGCGTTCCGATTCATGCTATTGTTTATACCCTTTCGAACTCGAGAAGATATCCAAGTCGACGGCTCATACCAAAAAGCCTTACAACGAGCACACGCAAACGATAGAATCTCAGAGGAAACGATGCAGATCGCGGAGAACATACAAACTATCCACAACTCTTTGGCTTCAGGTATTCCGGAAAACTCGTTAACAGCACAAACCGTGCTTCTAGAAGCCGCTGATTTTGACAATACGAAACCAAAGGAAGACGACAGCTACGAGGATATACTAGCAGGTATCGGAGAGGTGTTTTCAACCTTAACAACGGGACATGGGCTAGAAGGGGATTCCAAAACATTTGATATAAAATTCGGAAATCGTCGAAACGAGACGAAAACGGTACCAGAAACACGCCTGGAAACCATAATCGAATTCACCGAACCCGTCGACAACAATAAAGCAAGAAGAAACAATACAGAGAAAGGAGTTGATAGATGGACAGAGACAAAACAGGCCTTCAATACTCTGGCATTGACAACCGTTATAACAAGATCACAGGCTAGCGAAGATCAAAACGATACAAGAAGAACGAAAATAAACGCAAACGGAACATGGCAATCAATAGTGAAATGGGGCGAGAATGATGGATTAGATGCGGAACAACAGACAGCGTTTGAGATACTTGCTGCGACGTACGTATTATCTTTCTACGACGATGCAACAACAGCAACAGTCGATTCCGAGAATTATCAAGCCTTCAACGAGGGAGAGAAACATCTCAACAAGCTGGCTAGAAGGGAATTCCAAAATGGAAATCCGCTCGTTATGTTCATAACAGGCCCTGCGGGTGCCGGAAAATGTAAGTCGAAACGGAACCATGATTCGCATCAGTAAACCAAAATACATGTCCTCACTCTGCATGAAAAAGCCAAAATTCTGGAAGGGCTTGTTGCATACGCAAAGCAGTTTAGTCAGAATATCGGCCACACGTTCACAGATAACACGATTTTTCTAACAGCCATATCGGGTTCGGCTGCAACGGAAATCGGAGGCTGCACGACAGCTTCGGTAACCCATTATATGAGAAATAACGATAATGCAACACCCGATGATCTCAATTCTTTCCGAGATACCAGACTAATTTTTATTGACGAAATCTCACTTGCGGGATACAAAAGTATATTGAGGAAAGTAAGCGCAAATCTAAAGAACTTCACGGAATGCCGAGACAAGATATACGGAAAACATCCTATATGCTTCCTGGGAGATTTCTGTCAACTCGAACCCGTCGGAGGAGACCCGATATACAACACTCGAAACGGAATCTATTGGGAACAAGCCCTCAATTGCATGGTGGAACTAAAAGGCACACACCGTTTCAATAGCTGTCCACATATGAGACGGATCATGCCCAACCTACGCAATGGCGTGTTGTCCGAAGAAGATCGGAAAATCTTGAACAGCCGTGTTATCAACGGAAGAGGGGTGAAGAAACCGGATCCCCTTACAACAAAGTATGCTGTATCTCGCAATATCAAGAGAGACGAGATCAACGTCGGTGTATTCCGAAATTATCTTCAGACATACCACAAAGGCAAATCAGAATCCGAAATCCCACTGAGTGCTATAGTTATCATGTCAACAACGAAATGGAACAAAAGCCAACGTGCACTGTCATTCGATCAACGAAAAGTCCTGTTCGAAGAATGTTCGGAATCCCATTGTAGAATCCAAACCCAGATGTGCAATCCATTTCTTTGTCTTTTCACGGGATGCAATCTCATGGTAACAAAAAACATAGAAGTTCTAATCGGAATTGCAAACGGAACTACATGTAAAGTACGGAAAGTGATCCTGAAAGCCAATTCGGAAATGAAAAAGATCAAGGTATACGACTGTTGGGTAAACTCAGTATCTATAGAAGATGTGGAACAGATCGAAGTGGAGTGGCTCGATTGCGATAAATTCGTCGGCACATTCCGGCTAACTTCGCAAAAAGGCACCTTCAGAGTGCAATACCCCATTTGCGAATTCGGAATAAACCAGAGAGTCAATACAAATATCGAATTTCGATATTTTCCGGTCATCTCGAATCACGCCACAACCGGCCACAAACTGCAAGGCAAAACCGTCACATCATTGGTCATCGAAGAATGGTGTAAAAGAAAGAATTGGGCTTATGTTGTCCTCTCACGTGTGAGAACACTGGGCGGCCTTTTCATGACACGACCGATACCAGAAGATATAGACTTTTCTCCACCCAGCAATTATTTGGACATGATGCAAAATTTGAGAGACAACATTCTTGCAATCCCGGAACAAGTATCAGACTTAAAGCAATCGATGAACTACTCACAGCCAGCATTTGCGATGTAAACACAATTGAACTATACCTATTCCAAAATTAACTATTCCGAAATTATGCATACCACGGAAAACAAACGGAAATCGTAAACAGTATAACAATAGCTTTTGTGAACCATATGCGAAAACGCTCTTTTTCGTTCCAAAACCCACAATTTATGAGAACAACAAGCTGGTGTGTACCGTACGCACCGGTAGCCTAGAGGCTACGGTGTACCCGGTACTGACTGTTACCTGAAATAGCACGACGTCGGCATCTACTAACTACGTACTTGGAGTACTTGTTTACCGCGCGCGCCAGGAGAAACTAGCCTACCGTACTTTACGACCATCCTTGGTACTCCATTACGACTGTAACTATTGTGATACGTACGATTGTGGATACAACAGGAGTACTTCGGAGTACTGCTGTATGGCACCGGTACCGTACACCGTACAACTGTGCTGCGAGACTATGTACTGCACAGTAGATTTAAATTTAGGTTACCAAGTACCAGGTAGAAACGGATACCGTACATATCCCTTTGTTAACGATAAATACAAGGCAAGTCATTATTGCTACCCGTTAATAAACAAAGAAAAAGACATTAGTCATGGGTTTTATGTTTCATAAACAAAGAAACGGACATCAGTCATGCATCAGCGTGATGTCCCACGATAATCCATGCCCGAGAACTCTGATAACATTATGCCAGATACCCAAAGCATTATGGCGAACGCTTTTTAGGTACGTTCCTCACGCATTTGACTCGACCAACCGTAGGGTATTCTGCTGATATTCTTGAAAGTTGAAGAAAAAACTTAACAAAAGACCGAAAGGTACCCGGAAAAGAGAACATGAAGAACTCCAGACCACTCCAGTGAACAAAGGTCCAGACCTTGGATTGGGTTAGATGTGATCCTTGGGAAAAGAGGATTGCAGCGATATACGAGACTCGACTTGAATCTACGTAGAAAAATACAAGGTTTGTGACATTTTCAAAGGTACGGTACGTGTCGCAGCTA
>OOFW01000051.1_pt1 | contig 14829 bp, 9 predicted proteins | sample 1670271 | NCBI WGS metagenome assembly OOFW01 (sample SAMEA98137918, study PRJEB22522) | marine metagenome | biome: marine biome; feature: marine water body; material: sea ice | place: Arctic Ocean | collected 07-Sep-2015 | depth 1.32 m
ATACCCAAAATCATTGGAAATGCAGTTAGGCGACAAAGGAGCGAAGACCCATGAGCTTAGTTTACTAAGTGATTGCGGTTCGCGAGTGCAGTCAACAACGCTGCAGTTTCAAGGATGACGGGTATAGGCTTTGGTGTCCCACAAAGGCACGGTAGAGAGGCTGTGTTTAAAACTTCCAGATGTTTCTTTAGTTGAGTAAGACACATACATCAAAGTTTGATTTTGTTTGTCAAATACCCTGCGGATTTTCATACTCTTAAAAAAGATACTTTTGGATTTCTTAAAAACCACTTCACCTGATTTTGACTTATCAATAGCGGCTATCATCTCAGGACTTATTTCTCCGGTTTGTCTACAGGCTATTGAACTATCGGAAGGATCAGACAAACTTAGGTCCGCCTCAATACTAGCCACATGGCAAGTCACACCCGTAATAACAGGGTCAACCAAAATATTTAATTTTATATCTTGTGTCGTAAAAGCGCCAAGTGAAATATCTCCCACTTCGTTTTTATCACAGCCTAACAATAAAAAACCGATCCCAAAACATGCGTATAGTTTTTTCATTACTTATCCTTTCAGTTTATTGTAATTTTTTTCAATTACCTTTGAACTTTTACCCCGAATTGACGACTTAGTATTGGCAGCCTAGTGAACTGCCTCCTCCCTGGGCCGTTTAGTATGAATGCTATGCTAGCGGCTTTTTACTCTCTGTCAAAACTTCTGTGTTCCAAAACAATTACTGTAATGAAAGAACATATTTGTGTACACAAAAACCACAAACAATATAACTTTTTAAGCTAAAATGCTGTATATTCCCGCCTCGCTTTTTGCAGTCGCACAGGAACACTATGAAATTTTCAAATTTAGGTTTAGCCAATGAAATCCAACAGGCCCTCGAAGTCTGTGGTTACACTGAAATGACGCCTGTGCAAGAGCAAGCGATAGTCCCTGCTCGCAGAGGCAAGGATTTATTGGTTAATGCACAAACAGGTACGGGTAAAACCGCAGCATTTGCATTACCCATTTTGCAACAAATCTTAGACAAACCTAAAGACACCTTGTCAGGTAGTCCCCGCGCATTGATTTTAACGCCAACTAGGGAGTTAGCTGAACAACTCGCCAATACTATCGGCGCCTATGCGCAATTTCTACCTATAAAAGTAACAGCACTTTATGGTGGCGTTAAGATGGGTGGTCAGTCAAATAAACTAAAAGATGGCGTGGATATCCTGATTTCAACACCAGGGCGCTTAATTGAACATTTAGAGCTAAGCAACGTTAATTTAGCCAATGCTGAGTTCGTTGTACTTGATGAAGCAGATCGGATGTTGGATATGGGTTTTATTGCAGACGTACAAAACATATTGCAATACACGGCTAAAAAACGTCAAACCTTATTATTTTCCGCTACCTCATCTCCTGCAGTAAATGAACTGTCACACAAGTTACTGAACAATCATACGGTGTTACGGGTGACCAAAATTAATGCCACGGCCGAGACAGTTTCACACGTTATGTACCCTGTGGAAGAAACACGAAAAATTGATTTATTCAAAGCTTTATTGAAAGAGCAAAACTGGTTTCAAGTTTTAGTTTTTACTAGCACCAAGCAACAGGCAGATGAACTGATGGCTGCGTTAAAGCGAAGCAAAATTGACGCTGCGGTTTGCCATGCAGACAAAAGCCAAGGTGCTCGTCGACGTGCGATTGCCGATTTTAAATCTGCAAAACTACAAGTATTAATTGCAACAGAAGTGGCAGCTCGAGGGCTAGACATCCAAGGATTGGACTATGTGGTTAATTATAACCTGCCTTATCTACCTGAAGATTATGTGCACCGTATTGGTCGAACTGGCCGTGCAGGTAAAGAAGGTTATGCAATATCATTCGTTAGCCGAGAAGAAGAAAATTCTGTTGCTCGCATAGAAAAATTAATTGGTAGCAAAATAAAACGTATTGTTAAAGTAGGATTTGAAGTCAGTAACCGCATAAGCTTATTAAAAAGCGTGGCAAAAAACACTAGAAATAGCCGCAGTAACAAGGCCAGTGAGACGCAAATAAGCCACGACAAATCTTCGCCTTATCAAGCCAAGAAATCCAAGGCAAGAGCTTCAAAGCCAAATAAAGGTAAAAAATAAAATCCGGCTACCGAAACAGCTTCTTAAGCTTGATACAAACAGCTAGAAGCTTGCAGCTTGCAGCTTAACTATTCTCCCGATAAAAAGTGTTTAATCGCATCTTTATAGTTTCGACTGACTTTTATTTTTTCAAATTCACTTAGTTGTAAAAAGAACTCGCCTTTTGTGTGGGGTATAACTTTCTCAATAAAATTCAGGTTAACTATGGTAGAACGATGCACTCTTTTAAAAATACTATCGTCTAATTCATCTAGCAATTCTTTAAGAGTACTGCGCTTAATATGAGTTTCACCTTGTGCATGCAAGCAGACATAATCTCCCGCTGCATCTACCCATTCAATCTCAGATTGTTTCAAAATAGTGATTTCATCCCTATCCTTTATCACCACTTTACGTTCAACCACACTCGCTATCTGTCGCACCGATGGGCTAGCAACAGCTTTACTTAATGCGAACTCATTATGATTGATCGCATCTATAGCGCCTAAAATAGGACGCTTATTCACTGACTTGTCTGTTATATTTAGACGTTTAGCAGCTCGCTGAACAGCTCTACCTATACGGGCATCGTCTATAGGTTTTAATATATAGTCCACGGCTTGAACATCAAAGGCGTCTAATGCATATTGTTCGTAGGCGGTGGTAAACACAATTAACGGTAAAATATCACTCTGTAAGCCTTTGACCACGTCAAAACCATTCAACCCTGGCATTTGAATATCTAGAAAAATCAAATCTGGAGCTAGGTCTAAAGTTGCAGCTATTGCCTCTCGGCCATTTTTGCATTCACCTACTATCTCAACCTCAGCAATTTTATTTAATTTAGCCCGTAATAATTTTAACGCCAAAGGTTCGTCATCAACTATCAGCGTTTTTAATTTGATCATGCTTTGTACTCATCTTCTAACAGCTGCTCTTGATTGGCCATTGGATAACCACTGCCCGTGCTGCTGTATTCACAGGGGAGCTCTATAGTGGTTCTTAATCCACCTAGTGGCAATAGGTCAATGTTCACAGAAAAATCGTTTTCATACAGCGCTTTTAATCGCTCATTGGTATTGCGTAAGCCCACCCCTCTGCCCTTGGAGCTTTCCATTTTACTTTTACCTATTTTACTGCCACTGCCGGTGTCACTTAGTTGCATGATCAAGCGTTGGTGTTCCACTTTTGCCAACAGTGTAATGGTGCCACCTAACTCATTTTGGGCAATCGCATGTTTCATGGAGTTCTCAATAATAGGTTGTAACAAAAGGCTGGGTACCATGGCCAGTCTAGCCTCTTCATTAATTTGAAAGTCCAAACTCAATCTGTCTCCAAATCTTGTTTTTTCGATTTCCAAGTATAGGTTGAGTGCCTTAATTTCATTTTCCAGTGAAAGTTTAGTATCCGGATTATTGTCCAGAGAATGGCGTAAAAACCGGCTCAATTGCACAGTCATGCTTTGTGCTTTTTCAGATTCATTCACTTCCACAAGAGAGCTGATAGCATTTAAGGTGTTGCATAGAAAATGGGGATTCAACTGATAACGCAGCATTTTTATTTGGGCATCTCGAGCAATCGTTTGAGCTCGCATTCGTTTCATCTGCTCTTCGCGGGCTTCAGCCTCAACTTTTAGCATGATCCTGTGTTCAGTTTGTAACAAGTCGTTGTAACGTATGCCATGAAATAGACCCGTCCAACATAAAAATATAAACATACTGGCAAAGTGCCAACCACCAAATTCGCCCCATTCAGTACTGATCGAAGTCAAACGTATAAAGGCTTCGATTCTAGATAATGTCCAGATCAGCGACACCACCAATACCATCAAAAACCCTATAGTGGCACGATAAATAAAACGACTATGCCATATAGACATAAATCCCACGTACAAAAACAAAGTAAGTATCATCCCTAATAGTGCCTGGAAAATAATATGTACGATGTGAGTCCACTCATAGGGTCCGTACCACAGAGTCAAAGAAAAAAAGCTGATAGTACTGACAAATGCCCAAAATCCTAAATGTAATAAACCAAAATGGTAGACGCTGTAAGAGCCAATCATAGTGGGCGGACGTTCAAAAAATGATGTGAGCATGGCTTTCCTATTTTGCCAACAGCGTTAGCATTCGTTTTAGAATTCATTTTACACTTCGTATAAGTTGCTAGCCAGCAGTTCAGTCCGTACTATCGCTAATGAAGACCATCTTGTCGTAATTTATAATCTTTCTGAGCATATTAGTCTAGCGTGGCTAGCCTAGAGTGAATAACATTTATCAATAAAACCACATTACAGGCAATAATAATGAAAACAAACCAGCCTCATACAATTTTCTATGTATTTTATGTATCCATCATTGTGGCCTTAGGCGGATTCCTAATGGGTTTTGATGCATCAGTGATATCAGGTGTTGTTAAATTTATCGAACCAGAATTTAACTTATCTAAAATTGAATTGGGGTGGGCTGTCGCTTCGTTGTCTCTCACCGCAACATTTGCCATGATAACAGCCGGCCCTTTAAGCGATAAATATGGCAGAAAACCAGTGCTTAAATGCGCCGCTGCGCTATTCTTTTTCTCGGCTATAGCCTCTGCTCTGGCCCCTAATTTTCTGACCCTAGTAATTGGCCGTATGTTGGGTGGGTTGGGTGTTGGTGCAGCGCTAATTATTGCTCCCATGTATATTGCAGAAATTGGCCCTGCTAAATATCGAGGTCGTATGGTATCACTCAATCAGCTAAATATAGTGTTAGGAATTTCGGTGGCCTTTTTTACTAATTTTTTAATATTGAGGTCCGCAGAGTTAGACCACGATTGGGTACAAACATTGGGACTTGAAAAGTGGAACTGGCGATGGATGTTAGGCATCGAGGCAATTCCAGCATTATTGTATTTCCTGTGTCTCTCGATAGTACCAGAGAGCCCTCGTTGGCTGATGATGAAGGGCCGCAGTAAGGAAGCATTGCTAATACTCCAAAAAGCCTTAGGCGACAAAGCAGCAGATAAAGAAGTGTCACAAATTAGCCAGAGTATTGACCAACAAAAAAATAAAACAAAAGGCTCGTTTTTAGACCTACTCAGACCTTCAATGCGCTTAGTTATGATAGTGGGTATTTCTATCGCTATTTTACAGCAAATCACCGGTATTAACGCGGTCTTCTTTTATGCCCCTATGATATTTGAACAAACAGGTCTAGGCACTGATGCGGCCTTTATGCAGGCTATTTTGGTGGGCTTGACCAATGTTGTCTTTACCTTAATTGCTATAGGATTAATTGATAAAATAGGGCGTAAGTCTCTATTAGTGATGGGCGTTTCTGGCATAGTAGTTTGTATGTTTAGTTTGGCCTATCAGTTTAATGCGGCAACTTATACTCTTACTTCTCAGGCCATCAGCGTCTTGCCAACAGGGATAGATATAGCGGCTTTACAGAACATTGTGGGCTCAACCTTCAACAGCGATTTGGCATTTAAAACAGCCATCACAGATACACTAGGTGCTGGAGCAGCAGTTCAATTCGAGTCAAATTTGGTGGCTGCAGCTATTCAGATGAACGGCACCATGATATTGCTAAGTATTTTGGGCTTCGTTGCTTGTTTTGCTATGTCCCTTGGACCTGTTATGTGGGTGCTGTTTTCTGAATTATTCCCCAACAGAATTCGGGGTATCGCCATTTCATTTGTGGGGCTCATTAACTCTGCTATTAGCTTTTTAGTGCAGTTGATTTTTCCATGGGAACTCGCCAATTTAGGGGCAACCTTCACGTTTGCTATCTATGGCGGTTTTGCGTTTATGGGGTTAGCCATAATCCTCAAATATGTACCTGAAACCAAAGGAAAAACACTCGAAGAATTAGAAACGTTATTAGTTAAAGTATAAAACTAGAATACATAAAGGTACTGATTTAATGGCAATACAATCAGTACCTTTGATGCATAAAAACTCAAACGCGATAAAACAGTTTTGAGCAAATAGCTTAATACAAATGTTAATGTTTTTATTAAGGCTTCCACTTTAGATACAAGGCACATTATTACAGCGACGATTTCATGGCGAAATAACCGCAGGTTCAGAGGTGTTCACACAGTCTGATGTTATAGATGTGGGATTTTAACACGTCATTCCTGCGTTTATTGATAGCCGCATTTATCAAAAACCACCTTAAATTGTGTTAACAACTTACAGTGACTAAAGATTACTAGAGCAAATGTTTGATGATCTGCGTATACCCTCTGCGTTGCTCAAAGGCATAAATATCGAACAGATAACATTAGCCTTTCCCAAGCATAAAGATAAGTTTTCGCCCATAAGCCTAGACAGGTTCTCTGAACTCATCTCTGCATCTTGCCTTATATAAATGGTGCTATATTAAATATTGTGCCGCTCAAACGGCGTAGGTCGAATGTGATCAATATGCGCCGATATAATATTTTAATGGGGCCTGCCAACTATCAAACATCTGAGTAACTGCCCATTTGACCCTGCGCTATCGGCGCTTGATAGAGGGCAGCGATATTTAGCATGCAATTAACCATTATCACTAGCTGAGAGTTAGAGCTCTCCACGTCTTACAATTAGCTCTTCTTTAATTTTGTGCGCAGTTTCTTCACTTAAATCGTATTTCCACATAACTATAATAGCTAACCCGGCGGTAACTGCGGGGATCACAATATCGGCAATTCGCAAATTGGTCATTGTCTCTATTGATTGCGCCTCTAATCCAGCATCAAAACCGACGACTTTTAGAACTACACCGCCTAGTATCAATGATAAGGCTTGACCGAGTTTGACCATTAACCAATAGATAGCGGCGAATGTGCCTTCTCTACGTGGCATACCATTTCTCAGTTCGTCCATGTCACAAACATCTGCGGTCATACTTAACATCAGAGTAAATAACCCGCCAATACCAAAAGACATCAAAGGAATTGGCATAAAAATCAGCCAAGGGTTTTCAGGATTAAAGCCATACCATTTAAGCCCATAACCAATAATTGATATCATGGTTGAAATGATGAAAGCGTTGCGCTTACCCCATTTATTAGCCATAACAGTTACAATAGGAATAACCAGAAAAGCGGTGACTAGGGCACTGACAGTAGCATACCAACCAGGCCAAGAACCGGTTGCGCCATAGTCGCCATTAAACATATGAAACACAATGATAAAAAAAGCGAATGATGCGACTAATTGAAAACCATTAAAGACTAAAAAAGTCGCACCACACAAGCGCACAAATGACGTGTTTTTAAACGCCTGCTTTATGCCTCTGAAAACGGCTTTGAGATTAGTAAACATAGTACCAAATGAAATTTCAGCTCTATTCTCAATATGAGAGCTGTCAATGCCTTTACAGAATAAACCAGGGACAATGCCTAATACTATACAAGTGCCCGCTACATACAAAGATAAGGTCCTTACGCCTTCAGCCTGAGTTTCAAACAGGTCGGGGTCGGCAATCAATACCCAAAACCAAGGCACAATCATCCAAGCAATTTGGCCCATTACTTGAGAGAAGGCCATTAAGCGAGTGCGTTCGTTATAATCAGAGGTCATCTCGTAACCCATTCCCACAAAAGGTGTCGCGTACATAGTGTTACCGATGGTAAACGCCATGGAAAAAAGTAGGAAATACCAGAACGTATAATCTTGTGATGCCTCAGGATTAAGCTGCCACAAAAAAGCAAAAAATATACCGCTCAAAATCGCACCCACCACTATATAAGGTCTTCTTCTGCCCCACTTAGATTGAGTGTTATCAGTAATGAAGCCCATAATGGGATCGGTAATGGCATCAAAAAGTCTGGGTAACCCTGCCAATAGCCCAGCTAATAATGGGTCTACACCAAAAGCGGTTATCAAGAAAAAAGCGAAAATCCCCAAGGAAGCAGGCAACAGGTTAAGTACAAGTGTGCCTGTACCGTAAGCCGTTTTTTGTCCCAGTGGGACACGATCTTTGTCGATGGTTTGATAATGGGACATATTATTTTTTATTCAGCCTTGTTGTAGTAATAGTCAAGATGCTTGATCCTATAAATATTTAGCAACGTCTGCTTTAGATTGTTTTTTGTAAATGCAGCACATTTACGTTGTTAATAACTAGCAAATTTTAATTCAGGGTAGACGTAATACATCTCAAACCCATCAGTTTTATATCCAGCATAATCATGATTATCATCAGTTGAATGATAACAACATCGTGTTATGTCTCAGCTCAATATTTGCGTTGTATTCCGATTCTAACGACACCTAGATAATTAGCCTTAGTAACATTTATTGAACGAAAAACGATTGTACAAATTCAAAACCATCAATGGCGATCTTGACGCCAATTTCACGACCAGGCAAATCGTCAGCGGGTGGGTGGATCCCTCCCCAAATACGCGACAAACTGCATTGATCAGATGCGTCTTGATAAGTTGCCCATTGCAAGGTCATACTCACACTAGGACCTTGTTCAAACACCAGAAAATCATTAGCAGTCACCTCAAATTCACTCATTCCACCTGGGAAATAAGCGGAACCTGTAATAAACATCATCAAGTCTGCAGCGGCTCTTGAGAAGGTTGAGTGACCTGAAACATAACCAGCAAAAGGAGGAGTCACAAAAGAAGGTCTTTGATATGGCCACCATTGTTCTGCCAATATCCAGCCCACACCTGCTTGCTCAACCAGAGTATCGCTCACGTAGTCTGGGCCTTTCCAAGCGTAAAGTTTAATTTTACCAATATGCAGTGGGTTATTGATGGCCAAGGGATCCATTTCTGTAACCAATTCAATGTAACTTTCAACCAAGGGCAAACCATTTAGGTTATATGAGGGTAATAGAGGGTCACTACTTTGTCCTAGATCAGCCATAGCGCGAATAGCAGATACTGGGCGTATATAGTCATAACGCCCTTTTATTCCCCATGCGGCTACTGCTGCATCGTGCATGGTGCCACCCATAGCAAAATAGGACTTAATATCCCATTCAAGGGGCCCTAAAATCTCTCCTTGACCAGCCCAACGCTTTTCAAGCAATTCGTGGTCGCTGACAGAATTTAAAATAACAAACCAGTGTCCAGGAGGCGTTTCTGATTCTGGGCCATCAGCCCAGAATTCAGCTAATACACGGGTGTAATCACCTCTGGGCACAATTTGTTCTTCGTAAGGCTGATTGGTTATTGGATTGAGTGCATAACCGGTGCTCGTGTCGCCACCCTCAAGTTGCTTATAGAATTCACCAAATTCTGTAAAAGATTGCGGAAATTCAGCGATGTTGCCAATGGTCTTTGGAGAGATATCCCACATTACGCCATCATTTTGATCAAGATGAGACGACCAGATTGACACAAGAGAAAATCCCCACTTGTATTGCTCACTTAAGGCACCATCAATCAATGGAGGCAGACCAGGATCATGATAAACCTGATAATCAAAACCATCACGTGTAAACACAGACTTATCATTTTCTGACAAAGCAAAAGGTACCACTTGCCCCCATTCAGGGCTCAAAAAGGCCAGAGCTTCATCAATACGGTTACCTGCTTGATCAATAAAACCGTCTATCGAAAGTGGTTGCCAACGGTTCAAATCCAAAATAGACGGATTTCCTATGTCAGTGCTGCTTAACACTAATGGGGGGTTAACTGGCTGATAGCTTTTATTAGCGTAGAATTGTTGCTCATTTGAACCATCTTGCAATCCAAATTCAATGTAACACTGGGCAATATAATTACCCAGTGCTACGGCTGAGCCTTGTAAATAATCCAAGGACTCATCATTAAGATCATAACCTAAAGTCTCCATTAAGACGTCGGCAGCAGCCATAGTTTCAACAGATCCTGGGGAAGAAATAAATCGATGTTGGATCATTCGATAAACAGCGAAACTTATAGCTTGTTCCTGGTCTGGCAAAACATCGGTTGGTAATTCGATGGTGGCTGAAGGGCATGAAAATCCAGCAACCTCATTACCGAACAAAAAACTTTGAGTTTGTGGATTATAAACCGACCATGCATCAAACATAGCGGAAGACATATGAAATAAATTTCTGGCATGTATAGTGGGGCGTGCAAAATCATTACGTATAGCTAGTAATAATACTTCATTCCACATACGAGCAACAGATTCGCCATCCCGCTCAGAAGTTAAAACCATCGGTAATGGCCTATCAAGAACAGGGGTTTGGTTTGTATCTGAGCTACCGCCACATGCAATTAAGATCATGCTGGTAGATATTACAACACTGAATTGTTTAAGCGTTTTTATTAAATTTTTTTTATAATTAGTCATAACACCAATATCTAAATTATCCTGCTCAGCCAAAAAGCATATACATTCAATACTTTCGCTAAACATTATATAATTTTTTTGTCTATGGTATATCAACATACAACTGAATATCCACAAACACGGATCTATGGTTTAGATTGCTGACTAAAATGAGTTCCATTAATTCCAATTAACAATATAGTGTTTTTCACAACTAAAGAGTAAAGCTTTGTCTTTAGTTAACTCGGTGAAAAACAAAATCTGGCAGACAGCAGTCTGCAAAATACTAAACTTTAATAATTGACTATTTATAAGTCAACTAACCATAAGTTAATTGCATAACCTGTTTAGGTGTGCGGTCAACTTTAAACAATCCCCAATGTTTCTCTGGTTCTAGTGGGTCATCGGAGCCTTTCCAAGGCTCATCAAAAGCTTCAAATACAAAAGTAAGTATTCGCTCTTTTGTAGTCCACTCTAATAATTGTGCATAATAAACCGCCTGTAATTCTTCAGATGCGTTCCATGCGTCAATTCCATGACCGTTTGACTGAGTAGTCCACCCAGCTTCAGTAATAACGATAGGTTTATCTGGGTGACAACCCAAGACTTCATGATAATTCTTTTTGGTATATTCAAGGGCATCATCAATATTCTGAAATTCCCATACTGGATAAGTATGGATTGATATAAAATCCAACTCATGCGCTAAAGGCGCTAATTTATTGGTCCAAGGTACGTAGTTTTCACAGAAAGTAACAGGTTGTGAAATATTAGCTTTTATACGTTGCACGTATTTTACCAGACTGTCTACCGGCACCATATGATCGGTCCATTCCACACTGGCTTCATTGCCTACAGATACGGAGAACACAGATTTCGGATATTGAGCGGATAAAGCAATAAGTTGATTAATTTGGTCACTGTTATGCTGCTTATTTTCAGCTAATTGTTCATCGCTAAAAAAAGCCCCCCAAGGACAGTTTGCATTACTCACCTCTGCTGCCATATCCACACCTAACATCACGTGAAAATTTAGATGCTCTTTTTCAATCACATCAAGCACTATTTCAGCATGTTTACTACAATCATAGACACGTAGAAATGACCAGTTATCTGCCAGTAGCAATAAATCTTCTTTTACTTCTTGATAGCTTGGATAAATCCCAAAACGGGGATTTTGACCATCTCTATAACCAGAATAACAAATACTATTTCCATGTTTCAGGCCCGTCATTTTTTCAATGGCAGATAAACATTCTGAGTTATTTGGCATATTTGTGGTTACCGTCTTTATCTAGAATACCCCAATAGGCACCCACATCGCCCTCATCAGCGACTTTCCAATCTTCATCAAACGATGAGAAATAGAATAAATCAATGCCTTCTTCCTGAGTCCAGTGGTAGGAGTCGACAAAATAACGAAGCGCATTCTCGTATGATGGGATAGAGCCTCTTTCAGGAGTACCTTGGTCTGGCCAGCCAGTTTCACTGATAATTACCTGTTTGCCAGGCGCTACTTTCTGAGCTCTGTAGTACATTTGTTTCATATAAACCAAAGCATGTTCAGCTGGGTAGCCTTCCCAAAAGGGATAACAATTAGCAAAAATCACGTCACAAGCATCTGTCACTTTCTGGTTGTCTTCAAATAAGAAATACGCATCTACGTAACCCACTGGTACACCAGGGGCACCTTGTTTGGCGCGGTTAATATAATCTATTAATTGCTCCTGAGACATTTCTTCACGCAGCAGCACTTCGTTGCCAACAGCAAGTAAATCAGCATAACCAGCTTGAGCAACCTTAATAGCATTAGCTAACTCTTTTTCATTATTTTCTAAATCGCTTTCTAACCAAACACCTACCAAAGTTTTCAAGCCATATTCTGCGGCTATTTTAGGAATTAATTCATTTCCTTCGGTACATGAAAAGGTTCTAACCCATTTCACATGAGGTGCAATAAGTTGCAAACGCTGGTGAATTTGTTCTTCGGTAATTTGGGTACCAGGACCCTGTCCAGAAATATAAGGACTAAAAGACAAACCATGGATCTTGTCAGCCAATAATCTACTAGCTTCAGCTTGTAATTCTGTTACCGACAACTTACCAGCATGGAGTAAATTAGCGCGATTTCTATAATAATTTCCAGACATAATGACCTCTATTTTATTTACAACAACACATCGCGACATTTAATCACTTAGCAGTTGACTCGTGTTTAAAATAATATGAATTTGCTTGATGAAACCCGTTCGGTTAAATAACGCATGGCTGTAATCACCACCTAACGTTATATTGCTAAATGTAACTTGTTTTCCATCTGACAAAGTGAGTGTAAGAGTGGGCATACTATTACTCAGTTCGTATATGACAGGTACTTGACACCAAGTAAAACCGATGCCGTTTTGAGGAATAGTTGTATTTTGCCAATCGTTTTTAACATCCAGATATCGGAATGTTTTTTCATCGGCTACAAATTCACGACTGCGCAACAGTCTTGGTTTAAACTCAACCTCACCATTAAGTACATGAATACCTAACTCACCAAAACGGCTCAGGATCTCTTCTTTCACTTGTCCCGTCATACCTGGTTGTTGTGCACCTGCATGCTTAGGAGTATGGGAGTATGGATCACAAGGAAATGCACCATATTCATCAGGTGATTTATTAAAACCAATGCCACCGCGCACTCGATAATAAAGAGTACCTAATCGTTGAATTAACTCAGGTTGTGCATCTTCTTCAACAGCAGCATAAAAGTTCTCTTTTAATGCTAATAACAGTTTTGATACCATGTGCCAATAAACACTGCCTAAACCTTCGAAGCCAAACATGCCTCCAGATCTGCCGGTAAATGATTGGTGATTAAACACGGTTTCATATAAAGCTTCAATTTTAGACACCATGTCTTTATCCAGCCCAGGGTAATCGGCATGTAATTCATTAAGCTGAATAATCAATTCACCATTATTCTTTATATTAGGATTAAAACGATAACCACCTTGTACGTCACGCATGACGATACTTTCATCAGCAGCGGCGACCATTTGCGCCAATATTGGCACCTTATCGAACGCAGTTAAAGTGATCACATTTTTAGCTAAAAAACGCGTCTGTATACGGTCAGGATATAGCATAAAGGTTTTCTGATCTTCGCGATAAACATCACTGGCAAATAAAGCATCCACTACATCTGCAGCCTGTTCAGGTTTAATGGCCCCAGAACTGATAGCCGCCACTTGACCTTCGAGCATAGGATAGAGATTTTCTACCGTAGCTTGTTCATCACCTAAACCTAATAAGTTATAGGATTGATATAAACCATCATCGCCTACATTAGTCTGGATAGTATGGTCAATGACAACCAAGGCTTGACTAAGTAATAGATTAATCACTTCCACCGAGCATTTTTCTTTATGACTAAAACTCTGAGTTTTATATACCGCTTGACGATAACGCCATGCTGCTTGTCCTAAATCGCGTAACACTTCAAACCTGAGGGTGTCAGATACTGGTGAGCCGTTTAATTTTGGACTTAAGTTTTTTAATATTTCGGCGGTTTCTTTTAGCCACAATGCCACTTCATAAGACAACTCCGTCGTTTCTGTCTGATTTTTCATCAAATCTTGAAAGAAACGTACATAACGTCTGATATAATTTAGGGTTACCATAGACAGGCCTTGACCTACCAAGGCATTGTTAGCATCGTTCCACTCAGGTCTCTGCGCGTTTAACCAGATACCACCGTCGACAACCAAATTACCCAGTTTACACAGCAGAGGAACTAATAGTTTTTCTAGCAAATTGACTTGGTAAACATCGCCGTTTTTGTTCAGAATTAACTTCCCGTCAGCACCAAATTTTTCGACTTTTTCAGCAATACGTTCTGCAGAACTTTCGTCATAGGTAACTGTACTTTTTGCGTTGTTCAACATATCTTCAAATGACTTAATTCGGTAAGGAACGTTGGCATAACTAAAAATCGATTTTTTCAGTAATTTTACTAACAAATCAGGATGAAATTGTTTAGACAATTCCAACATTTTTAATAAATAGATGATTTGATGATCACCCCAATAACCAATATAACTCCATGGGTCATCTGGCTCTTCCACTTCCCAATCTATTCCGCCTTTGGTGATACGATAAGGGTTGTAACCATCGATAGTGGATGCATTTACAAACTTAGCAATAACAGATTCAATAAACTCTGGATAACTAAAGGTAAGGGCTTCCCAGTTTTGAAAAATATCACGCCAGTTACCCTGATATGACAACAGGCGGTGTCCGGTATCATCTTTTAATTTAATCTCAAATTGGTTCCATGGTCGACTGGGATCACCATGTCTGCGTCCAAAAGTGATAGGTAAATATTCAGAGGCTAATCGTTCTAATTGTTGATCATTAATAGATGTTATGGTTCTGGAAAAGTCCTGCAACGCAATTTGCTCTGGC
>OOFW01000052.1_pt1 | contig 14769 bp, 13 predicted proteins | sample 1670271 | NCBI WGS metagenome assembly OOFW01 (sample SAMEA98137918, study PRJEB22522) | marine metagenome | biome: marine biome; feature: marine water body; material: sea ice | place: Arctic Ocean | collected 07-Sep-2015 | depth 1.32 m
AGATAATAGTTTATAGGTAGCTAAACCTTGTCCCGATAGTAATAACTTAAGTATTTCTTCAAATAACCTGGCAGGTGGAATATTAACTATCAATGGTGCCATGCGTTTAATAGGTTCGGCACTTTCTTCACTGATATGCATATCAAGCTTGGCAGCAAACCTAACAGCTCTGAGCATTCTGACCGGATCTTCACGATATCGAGTTTCAGGGTCGCCTATGAGTGTAATTTCTTTATTTTTGATCGCTTGCATACCGCCAGCAAAATCACTGATCGAATAATCAGAGATATTGTAATACATAGCATTAATTGTGAAATCTCTGCGTTGTGCATCTTCTTCGATACTACCGAATACGTTATCGCGCAATAATTGACCGTGGTCGCTTTGTTTACTGACTTTAGACTCACCTTCGCCATTATTCTCATGATGACCTCGAAAAGTAGCCACTTCAATAATTTCTCGGCCGAACACAATATGCGCTAACCTAAACCTTCGCCCAATCAATCGGCAATTACGAAATAGCCCTCTGATTTGCTCTGGTGTGGCATCAGTAGTAACGTCAAAATCTTTTGGTTCTTTGCCTAGCATTACATCTCGGACACAGCCACCAACTAAGTATGCTTGATAACCACTATTATGCAGACGATAAAGGACTTTAAGTGCGTTTTCACTCATTGAATCACGAGAAACAGAATGCTCTGCACGAGGAATGACAGTCGCTACAAGCCCGGCGGACTCAGGCTTGCCTAAGGTTTTAGTGCCAAGAGCACTCCTAACTTTGTCAATTACGCGAGAAATAATATTCTGTGCTCCTTGTTTGAACCTGTTGTGCTTTTATCCACCGCCGATTTGAGTGGAAAATTCGGCGCTAATCATATACTGTCTGCTTGCCCAATTCTATTGTCAATACACTCTGTTTTAGCGGGTATGTGACTCAAGTCCCACTCACAGATAGCCCAATTCAATATATTTTGTGCAGATTCTCGTTCGAACTCTTTTGGTAATGATAAACCAAGAAATCTAAGCGCATTCATCAAGTTAGTACAAACTTCATCGGTGTTTAGTTCAATAGCATGATTTTGTTTGCTCAGTTTTTTCCCTGGTTCGGTCACCACTACAGGAAAATGTAAAAACTTCGGAACGGGACTATCAAATGCTTGGTACAACGCAAGCTGAAATATTGTCGCATCTAATAAGTCTGCCCCTCTTGCCACTTCGGTTATTCCTTGTTGTATATCGTCAACCACTACAGCCAACTGATATGCAAACAAATTATCCTTACGCTTAACGGCAAATTGTGAGGGTATGTTATGTTTAGAAAGGTCAACTTGGCCCAACAGCTCATCATAAAACTGAGGTTGAGCATTATGATATTTAAATCTTATCGCACTATTTGCGATTGCTATATTCTGATTAGCGCAACCACAAATCTGCTCAGACTTCAGATTAGTTAACTGGGCCCTACTGCAAGTGCACTGATAAGTTAGTCCTTGCTCAGTTAAATACCTAATTTTTTTATTGTACAAATCGAATCTGTGGCTTTGATAAACAACTTCATCGTCCCAAAATAAATGGTGCGCTTCAAGGCAGCGCAAAATAGAATCACTCGCACCTGCAATTTCTCTTGGCCGGTCAATATCTTCAATTCTGAGTAACCATTGTCCACCTTGACTTTTCGACTGCAAGTAACTGCCTAACGCAGTAACTAAAGAGCCAAAATGTAGGTGACCAGATGGAGATGGTGCAAAACGGCCAACATAGCTATCTGTGGGTGTTAAAGTTTTCATATGAATAACTTTAGAGCAGTAGCCATATACCCAGAACTACCTCCTCAAGTAGCTGATTAAAAAATTAGTAACCACTTGAGATAAAGTTCAAATCTAGCCCTGAAGTTGCTTTTCTTTAATTTCAGCCATGGTTTTGCAATCAATACACATATCGGCAGTCGGCCTTGCTTCCAAACGACGCACGCCGATTTCAATACCACACGCATCACAAAAACCAAAATCATCTTCGTCAATACGCTTAAGGGTTTTTTCTATTTTTTTAATTAATTTACGTTCTCTATCACGGGTACGAAGCTCAAGGCTAAACTCTTCTTCTTGAGCTGCACGGTCGACAGGATCAGGAAAGTTTGCTGCTTCATCTTGCATATGGTGCACAGTACGATCTACTTCTTGACGAAGTTGGTCGCGCCAGGTTTTCAGTAATAAACGAAAATGCTCCATTTGCTTTTCATTCATATACTCTTCGCCTTTTTTCTCCACGTAGGGAGTCACACCGGCTAGGGCTAATAATCCAAGTGTTTTATTCGTTTTTGCTGTTGGCATCTGCCAATTCTCCTAAAATACGGCATGAGCTGTTTAGTGCAAGCGGCTATGTATTAAAAAAGCCATGACACAGGCAATTACTTGCTTTTAACAACTTCCGTTACAGTGAAAACAATTTTCTAGCTAGGCAATATGGAGACCTTGCAAAAAAAATCAACGTCTATTTTATGAAAAAAATGGTAAAGATTGATTTATATAGATTTTTTCTGGACTAATTTTGCAATCGTAGCATAAAATTTGCACTCCGCTTAGCATAGCTTGTTTTAGCTCTTTAGCGTAATCAGGGTCAATATGCTTCGCCACTTGTACCGATTGGATACCTGAATGTTGCACACAAAAAAACAACACGGCACGTTTCCCTTGTTTAGCAATAAGATTTAACTCTCGTAGATGTTTTTGCCCACGTAAAGTTTTTGAGTCAGGAAAATAACCTGCATTATTATCTAACAATGTGACCGATTTTACTTCAACATAACAGTCTGATTTTTCAGGATCCGTGAGTAAAAAGTCAATACGACTATTTTCTTCACCAAACCTTACTTCACCCTGCAAGGTTTTGTAGCCTGCCAACTCGGCTATGTTTGTTTCTTGTATCGCTTCTTTGACTAATATATTAGCTTTTTGAGTATTTATCCCAATCCAATTAAGTTGATCCGTAAACACTAATTCCCATGTAAATAACAGCTTACGTTTTGGGTTATTACTTGGTGACAGCCATACTTTCCAACCAGGTTCGGCACAGCCGGTCATGGCACCGGTGTTGGGACAATGTGCGATGACGATAGAACCGTCAGCCAATTGAATATCGGCTAAAAATCGCTTATAACGCTTAATTAATGTGCCTTGAATAAGAGGAGTCGAAAACTTCATGGTAGCTACTTAAAAATTATGTTGTGGTAAAGACGCCATGGTATTCTACTCATATTTCTTTAGATGGAGTAATTATGTCTCGATTATGTGTTTTTATTACCAATGAAGCCGTAGCCGACTATTATTCGGCTGATACTGTTTTGACTGTCGACGGTCATAAAGCAAAGATTCACTTGGTAGACCCCAAAAACAATCTGCACCTTATTAAAAAAGCGGCTCGTAATCTTGATAGCTTAGGTGTCATCCAGGTTGAGTTGGCCGGAAGCTGGGAAATTGAGCAACAATGGGCTTTCGCTCAGAGCTTTACTACTACTAAAAAACAGCACCATATCCAGTGGTGTGACGATAACAATGCAAATGAATTATCTAATCGTTATCAAGCCATGATCTTTACCCGTAATCTTACCAACGCTACGCCAGAAGATTTATCACCAGAAATACTAGCTAATACATGTGAAGATTGGCTCTGCTCACTTAGTGCAAAAGGCATAAGCTCTAGAAGGTGGGTAGGCGAAGCACTCAAAGAACAAGGCTGGATGGGTATTTATCATGTTGGCCGCGGCAGCACACGTCCCCCCGTGTTAATCGAAATTGATTATAATCCAACTGGAGATGATAATGCGCCTATTTCAGCTTGCCTAGTGGGTAAAGGCATTACATTTGATAGTGGTGGATACAGTATTAAAAGCAGTGAAGGTATGCTGAGTATGAAATGTGATATGGGAGGTGCTGCGACAGTCACTGGTGCGCTTGGCTTAGCCATTCTGCAAGGCTTAAATAAAAGGGTTAAATTATTTTTATGTTGTGCTGAAAACCTTATCAGCGGACATGCTTACAAGTTAGGTGACATAATTACCTACAAAAATGGCACTACTGTAGAAGTGGTCAATACCGATGCTGAAGGCAGATTAGTATTAGCTGATGGCTTAATGGCTGCCACAGAAACGGGCGCTGAACTGATTATAGATGCGGCCACGCTTACAGGTGCAGCTATGGTAGCTTTAGGTGAAGAATACAATGCTTTTTTTGCATTAGACAAAGCTCTGCAGCAAAAAGTTTTAGAGTATTCAACACAAGAGTTTGAACCTTCATGGTGCTTGCCTTTAGAAAAATGGCATCAAAACAAGTGTCCATCTGCTTTTGCTGACACTGCAAATAGCAAATCACAAAAAGGTGGTGGCGGAGGCGGTGCGTCTAACGCAGCTGGTTTTTTATCCAGATTTGTTAACGAAGAAGGAAACGGTTGGCTGCATATTGACTTGGCGGCAGCATACAACGCTAGCGGTACAGCACATATGCCTATAGGCGCAACAGCTCAGGGAATTAGAACGATAGCTCGAACATTATTAGAAATGTAAAATAATATTGAAAGGTCGGTAATTAGCACAACCGCCTTTTCGATGTTTAGGGCCGCTTATAAACCTCCTAAACGCTCAGCAAGTACCTTATATTTTTCTACCCCTTCTTTTTCAAAAAGTGGGCTTCCGTTAGCATCTTTCTCCGCAGCAAGTAGTAGACTTTCTCTTTCTAACCTCTCTACTCTCACATTCTGAACACCAAGAAATTCTGCGACTTGCTCCACAGTCATCATACTCATTCGTCAATCCTCTTATTCTTTAATTTTTTTCTCAATAGATTCATATTAAAGGTTAAAGCTTGAGTTTTACTAGTAAAACTCACCACTAATGATAAAGCAAAAGGTACTGAGTGATTTTTGACTATCATCAAATTATCAAGTTATTGAAATAAATATATATTTTAGTAACAAAGCATAAAATATCATAAACTAAAATAGTTAATTCATATCCAGTGGTATTATTCTGTTCTTAAGTTATTATGAAAATGGTTTCTAAGTAACCAAAATGCGTTACAAAAATAACCTTCGGTGAAGAACCATTTATTTTAGTCCTAGCCACACCTAATATTATGGTTTGTCTGTTTCATCGCCACTCACATTTTTGTACAAATTCAGCATAACCATATGTTAGATTGGATTGTAATGCTCACAATGGAAGTGAACGTCAGCGACTATCTTAATGCTGTCTGACATCTTCCTCAGACTTTTAGGAGCGATAGTGCTAACCACCATAGAAAAACAAATTGACATGGTTGTAATTTATATCTGAATAGTTGGGACGGGGGGGGGAGGAAAATATTATTCAACAGGGTGACTTAATCATGAGCACCTTTGCTTTTGAGCTAATATCATGCAGTGACTAGCTCGTAAAAATATTAATGAGGGTGATTTTGAATAAAAAACTAAACATATTCCAACAGGTTAGAGAATTAGAAGGTTGGTATGCAGTGGCCTTTTCAGCTACTCTTTTAGAGCGAATGTTACCCAATTACGTGCTTTTTTGTGACGCTACAGGATTTGCTGATCCTGCGCAATACCGCAACAGCTTAAACGCAATTTGGGAATGGTTAGCTGTACCTAAAGCCAAAATAAATTTTGCAGCCCAATTAGAAAAAGTTGAAGACGCAGTGCCTGATGCCATAAACTTTGATAACTATGGTGTGTATCCAGCAATCGATATGGCTATGTCACTGTCTGCTACCATTCTACTGATCCAAGGCGAAGATCCACAGGGAGCAGTTGTCGTCAGCAAACTATCTCAAGGTGGGGTAGAAGCGTTTATCGAAGCAAATACTTCAGAAGACATCACCGACCAAGAGAATAAACAACACCCATTAATGCAATGGGAAGTCGAAACTCAACAAGAATTATTAATTTTTTTGTCAAAATGCGCAAAAAATGCAGAGAGCTGTAAACAGTTAAAGCAATTAGCCACCGCAGAAGGAATGAGCAATATAGGCATAGAAATCTAAACAAGTTCAGCTATTGCGTTGATAAACTCTGGCCAAAATCTGCAAGCTACGTTTTTCTTTAATAAGCTGCCAGTTACTGGGTACTGAATAACTTTTCCCCTGACCTTCGCATTCGATGTAAATAACGCCATCGATTGTTAACAATGCTTTTTCGACAATACGCTCAATCGTCAGGGGCAGCAGGTTTTGATTGAAAGGAGGATCTAGAAATATCAACTCATATGGGTCACTCAAGGTAGTTAAGGTATTCAACGTATTGCCTTGAAAAATTTGCGCCTGATTTGCGGATAATTCTAGCAATTGAATATTATTAGCCACTTTTTTAGCTACTTGTTTATCTAATTCTATAAAAGTGCAACTCTTCGCATAACGAGATAAAGCCTCAAAACCCAATCCACCACTGCCGGCAAAAGCATCTAAACACCTAGCATTTAGGGTGTAGGGCATCAGCCAGCTAAATAACATTTCCCTGTTTTTATCTGTAGTAGGACGCAAGCCCTGAACGTCGAGAACCGGCAGTTTACGTCCACGAAAGCGCCCGCTTATGATCCTCACTGTGCCACTAGGTTTTGAGCCACCAGCAACGCTGCTGTTTGATGAACGTTTTTCGCCTCGCTTCATTTGGTATAGAAATGCTATTATTGTGAACTGATTTTAATAGTTTACCTAATTACGTAGGATTTCTCACCGGTATGTCAAAGTTTCTCAAATGGCTCAAAAAAGATAAGCAACAAAAAGAGTCTTCTGGCGTTAATGAAGACTCCCTTCAAACAATAAACAAACAAGTCAATTCTGAACCGGAGCTAATGAAGAATAATAGTCCAGCTTCTAATAAATCTGATACAGAATCTATTGAAACAACTCAACCGAAACCAGCAAAAACAGCAACCGATTTAGAGCCTGGTATCAATATTCATGAGGAACTAGAATCAGCAGCAAAAATAGAAAAAAATAATTTTTATGCAGGTGACACCTCAGAGCCTGTATTAGAAAAGAGTAAAGAACTTGTTGAGCCCAAATCAAAAACTGAAGCATTTGTCACTGAATCTGATACTAACAATACAACACCATTAGAAAGTGCGTCACAGGCAAATGATGAGCCAACATTAAAACCACTAGATAAATCATCTGATAAACAACAAGACTCTGATAAAACTGGTTTTTTCAATAAATTAAAACGTGGCCTTTCCCGCACTAAAGAAAGTCTCGGTAGCGGTATTGTTAGTTTATTTCGTGGAAAAGCCATCAATGATGAATTATTTGAAGAATTAGAGACCCAATTATTAGTGGCTGATGTGGGTATGAACACCACAATTAAAATTATTAAACAGTTAACCGAGAGTTCAGACCGTAAACAGTTGAAAGACGGCGACGCCTTATATCAGTTACTAAAAGAACAAATGGCTGATATTTTAAGTAAAGTAGAGTCTCCTTTAACCCTAAAAACTGAATCGGGACCATTTGTAATTTTAATGGTTGGCGTAAATGGAGTAGGTAAAACTACTACTATTGGAAAAATGGCCAAACAATTCCAGCAGCAAGGTAAAAAGGTGATGTTGGCTGCAGGTGATACGTTCCGAGCAGCAGCTGTTGAACAACTGCAGGTTTGGGGTGAACGTAATAATATTCCAGTGGTTGCCCAACTAACGGGTTCAGACAGCGCGTCGGTTATTTATGATGCATTTCAATCAGCCAAGGCAAAAAATATTGACGTATTGATTGCAGATACAGCTGGCCGTTTACAAAACAAAGAACACTTGATGGAAGAATTAAAAAAAATAGTCCGCGTTATTAAAAAAATCGCACCTGATGCCCCTCACGAAGTTATGCTGACTTTAGATGCAGGTACCGGACAAAATGCCGTAAGCCAAACTAAATTGTTCAATGAGGCAGTAGGCTTAACTGGAATAAGCTTGACTAAATTAGACGGTACAGCAAAAGGCGGCGTCATTTTCGCTATTGCTGACCAATTTGATATCCCTATCCGTTATATCGGTGTAGGCGAAGGCATTGACGATTTGAGACCATTTAATAGCCAAGATTTTGTAGATGCTTTATTTATAGAACCTGCCAGTCAGCAAGAACGAACGAACTAAGCTATTTTATGATTAAATTTGAGCAAGTCAGTAAAACCTATCCAGGCGGTCAACAAGCCTTAAGAAAGGTCGATTTTCATATCGAACCAGGTGAAATGGCATTTTTAACTGGGCACTCAGGTGCTGGGAAAAGCACTCTGTTGAAACTGATATCTATCATGGAAAGACCCACTGTAGGCAAGGTCTTCATTAATGGCCATGATTTAAGTCACATTCAACGCAAACAAATTGCTTATATACGCCGCGACATTGGAATGATTTTTCAGAGCCACCAATTATTGATGAATAAAAGTGTATTTGACAACGTTGCGCTACCGTTAATTATTGAAGGTTATTCTCATAAAGAAACCGCGAAAAGAGTACATGCTGCATTAGAAATGGTAGGTCTAAGAGATAAGGTCAAAAACCTGCCTGCTCTGTTGTCAGGGGGTGAACAACAAAGAGTCGGCATTGCCCGTGCAGTAGTAAACAAACCACCACTATTGTTAGCAGATGAGCCAACAGGTAATTTAGATCCTAAATTATCAATGGAAATCATTCGTTTATTTGAGGATTTTAACCAAGCAGGTGTGTCCGTATTTATTGCTACTCATGACCTTGGACTGATTGCACGCATGAAATATAGAACACTCACACTCAAACAAGGCCAGATGATAACGGATGGTCTGGCTGACGAAGTTAAAAGTGACGACCTCTATGTCTAACTTAAGGTTTACCTCAGTCTTAGCATCCCTACTAGTGGGGTTAAATAGGTGAGTATTTTGTTTAATAGTCGGATACGAGGGGCTCAAATCTCTCAAATATCTACTTACCAGCGTTTTTTGATGTTTTTTGTTAATCATTTCAGACAGGCATTAGGTAGTTTGGGCGAACTATGGCGATCGAAAGTCGCCTCACTTATGACAATAGGTGTATTAGGATTAAGTATCACTCTACCAAGCACACTTTATATCATGGTAAAAAATGCTGATAATGCTAGTTCTGGCTGGGAGCAGGCGTCACAAATTTCATTATTTTTGAAAGAAAATATTAGTCAGGGAGACATTGAACAATTACTAAAACGTATTCAGCTTTGGCCAGAGATTGATTCAATCAACTATATTTCGGCAGACCAAGCACTTGAGGAGTTTAAACAGCTGTCTAGATTTGGAGATGCCATTGACTACTTAGATCAAAACCCACTACCAAATGTAATACTGGTTACACCCACCAGCCGTAATGCAAGCCCCATTGCAGCTCGTTTACTGTTAGACCGGTTAAAAGATGAAAGAGAAGTTGATATTGGCAAGCTAGATATTGAGTGGCTTGAACGCCTGCATGCTTTGCTAAATGTAGTCAAAGATTTGGTGGCAGTCATTGCTTTGTTATTATTTCTAGCTGTTATTCTAATTATTGGAAATACAATAAGGCTAAACATTCTTAACAAAAAAGACGAAATTTTAGTGATGAAACTGGTGGGTGCAACAGATGCATTTATTCAGCGGCCTTTTATGTACACTGGGTTTTGGTATGGCTTTTTAGGTGGATTGTTAGCTTGGATAGCGGTTGCTTTACTTTTATGGTGGATGAGCAGCAGTATTAGTGCGGTAAGCGAGTTATATCAAAAGAGCTTCAACTTAACCGGTGTTGACCTCTCTACCTTCCTTGGGATGTTAGGCCTGTCAGTTTTTCTAGGGCTGATTGGCTCGTTATTATCAGTAAAGCGTCATGTGAGGGAAATAGAAACTAAGTAGCCTGTATTTTGAATAAAAAGGAGGGTTTTCAAAAAGGAGAGCTTTCAAAAAAGAGATCTTTCAAAAAGGAGGGTTTTAAAAATCAATTTAACAAAGGTGCAATTAGACGCTCTGTAGCCGTTAATCTTTATCAGTTAGCTGTACTTTTTCGAAAGAGGATTGGCAGTTTTGTGTCATTAAATATTGTATGTTTTTTACATTCCCATCAGTGCTAGCTGGTTTTATCTTCAAAGCGCAGGCCAATAAACCATATACTTCTATGTTATCAAACGGTCTCGCTGTGATTTTTTTCTTAAATGCTGGGCCACTAGCAATAAAGGTAGCGTGCATTAAGGGATCTTGGTTATCGTAACCATGGGTGGCAATAGCTCGGCCTAGTTTAAGCATAGATTCGGGCTGACGTTTATCTCTACTAGCGTAAATACTCCAACCAGTATCAGCCAACAACATTAGGTCAGGCTCCCTTTGCGGGTGGTCAAAATGGTAATTAGCCGGAAAAGCCCCTCGACGTAACACCCGCATTTTGGGATGTGCCTTATGTAATTTTTTGTATGCTGCGTCCACCAGTTTAGGTTCTGCATACAAATTCAGGAATGGGGCATGTACCGAATTTCTATCATTTAACCAATCGGGAACTACGAAAGCAGACAAATCTACCCATGAGTCGAGATTTATCACTCGTTGGTCAGATAAATTAGCCATACCATGATCGGATACAACCACTATGTTTGATCGCTGTTTAAGTCCCAACTTATTCAGTCCCAGTAACAAATCACCAATGTGTTTATCAACCTCAGCGACGGCTTCTAGTTCTTGCTCCGAATCAACACCAAATTTGTGCGCTGCACTGTCGACTGCAGAAAAATATAATGTAATTAGCCTTGGACGCTGTTTTTCAGGAAGAGCAAGCCACCCTAAGACCTCTTCAACACGTTCAGCATAGTCTTTATTTTGTTGATATGGTTTCCAAAATGATGGGCGAACCCCATCAATTTCTACCTCTGAACCCACCCAAAAATAAGTCGCCGCTTTAACCCCTTGCTTTTCAGCGGTTATCCAAATAGGTTCACCGCCCCACCATTTAGGATCCCTTACGTCTGTTTCACGGTTAAATTTACGCCCTAGTTCTCGGTCATAAGGGTAATTGGAAATAAAACCATGATGTTTTGGATGTAAACCAGTAGCTAAAGAATAAAAGTTCACAAATGTTTTAGTCGGCATGGCGGGGATCATATTAGCCCTTACACCATTATCTGCTAATAACTGCAAATTAGGTGCATATGTGCGCTCCAATGTATCTGCTCTAAGCCCATCAACGCCAATCATAATGACAATAGGATCTTCATTAGCTTGTGCAAAAGAAGTACTTAAACAAATCAGCAAAAAAGTAGTTATATAGCACTTAAAGTAGATGTTCAAAATTTATACTGGACCTTATTGCGTAAAGTAAAAAGCGGACTAAGTCAAAACATCCGCTTAATAGCAATATTGTTATTAAAGAAGTGAACCTGAATCATTGTTATCGATTGGGTCAACTTCATCAGTTTGAGTGAAAACTACCCCGGTTTTTTCAACTTCTATTCCGTCTACTCGCTGCAAACCACGAGGTAATTTATTGCCTCGTCTACCTCGCTCTCCTTCATAGTGAGCGAGATCAGCTGTGGTTAAAGTCATACCTCGTTTACCCGCTAAAATTTTAACGTTAGCTCCTTGTGGTACCACAGCTAATAAGCTGAGATATTCTTCTCTGGATTGTACTTTTGCTGACGGGATGCTTAGCAGTTTGTTACCTTTACCTTTACCTAAGCTCGGTAAATCTCGTAGGGGAAACATTAACATTCTGCCTTCATTAGAAATAGCTAGGCACCAATCAGTTTTAAGATCAAACACAGGCTGTGGGCCAATAATTTTAGCCGCTGCGGACAACGACAAATAAGCCTTCCCTGCTTTGTTTTTGCTAACCATATCCCTAAATTTGCCAACAAAGCCGTAACCCGCATCAGATGCCATAAGATACTGTTGTTCATCTTTGCCTATCAACAGATGTTCAACATTTTCACCGCTGACTATATTAAATCGGCCAGTCAATGGTTCTCCTTGACTTCGAGCTGAAGGTAACTCGTGAGCATCACAGGAAAATGCTCTACCTGATGAATCGAGAAAGACAACTTGTTGATTACTTCGTCCTCTAGCACTCGCCTGATAGCTATCACCCGCTTTATAGCTTAAGCCTTCCACATCCACATCATGGCCTTTGGCACACCTAGCCCAGCCTTTTTCCGACAGCACCACTGTGACTGATTCTGAAGGAATCAACTCTTTTTCAGACAAGGCTTTCGACTCACCTCGTGCAACAATAGGTGAACGCCTGTCATCGCCATATATTTCTGCGGCTTCTAATATTTCTTTTTTTATCAGCGTTTTTAAACGTTTATCAGAACCTAATAATAACTGTAGCGCATCGCGTTCTTTGGCTAATTCTTCTTGCTCACCTTGGATTTTTACTTCTTCCAATTTAGCAAGGTGACGTAATTTTAAATCGAGTATGGCTTCAGCTTGAATATCCGACAAATTAAACTGAGTCATTAATTGCTGTTTAGGTTTGTCTTCAAAACGAATAATGCGAATGACTTCGTCAATATTCAAAAAAGCAATCATTAAAGCTTCAAGAATATGCAGTCTGGCAAGCACTTTATCCAATCTGAACTGCAATTTGCGTATAACGGTGTCTTTTCTAAAGCTCAACCACTCGGTTAATATCATCCGTAGATCTTTGACTTGAGGTCTGCCATCTAAGCCAATCATGTTGATATTAACTCTATAACTCTTTTCTAAATCTGTGGTCGCGAATAAATGCTGCATCAGTTGTTCTACATCCACACGGTTTGAACGTGGTGTAATCAACAAACGAGTTGGGTTTTCGTGATCTGACTCGTCACGCAGATCACTGACCATAGGTAACTTTTTTGCTTGCATTTGTGCAGCAATCTGTTCAAGAATTTTACCACCCGATGCTTGATGAGGCAAAGCGGTAATAATAATGTCACCGTTGTCTTCAACATATACAGCGCGCATTCTGATAGAACCACGGCCGGTTTCATAAATCTTAGTTATGTCAGCCTTTGCTGTAATAATTTCTGCATCTGTAGGGTAATCAGGCCCTTGTACAAATTCTAATAATTCGTGTAATTCGGCTTTGCTGTTGTCTAACAAATGGGCACAAGCGCTGGCAACCTCTCGCACATTATGTGGTGGAATATCAGTCGCCATACCCACTGCAATTCCAGTGATACCGTTCAATAATATATGTGGTAATCGAGCTGGCAGTACTTTTGGCTCGTCTAACGTTCCATCAAAATTTGGTTGCCAATCAACCGTACCTTGACCTAACTCGGTGAGCAAAACCTCACTAAATTTAGACAAACGAGATTCGGTATAGCGCATCGCAGCAAAAGATTTAGGATCATCCGGTGCACCCCAGTTACCTTGACCATCAACTAAGGGATAACGATAAGAGAAAGGCTGCGCCATCAACACCATAGCTTCATAACAAGCTGAGTCGCCATGAGGGTGAAATTTACCTAATACATCGCCAACGGTACGTGCTGATTTTTTGTACTTAGCTCCGTTATTCAAACCCAGCTCAGACATGGCATACACAATACGCCTTTGTACCGGCTTCAAACCATCACCAATATGCGGTAATGCCCTGTCCATAATAACGTACATCGAATAATTTAAGTAAGACTCTTCAGTGAATCGACGCATCGTTAACTGTTCGATTCCGTCTTTATTGATAATGGTTTCTTGACTCATGTTTGGCTGTTTTTACCGCTTATTCTTGTTTTAAAATATTAGTTAATAATGAGCATTGCATAATACCGCACTACATTACATCCTAGATTACCCTATAAATGGCAACGATTACATCATCTAAGCTCATCTTTACCCATCAAAACAAAGCTAAGGTTTGCCATACGCATAAGTCAGATGTTTTAATGTCTCTAATTAACTCCCACACTGACTGAATTTGATGTTTCTTCGTGTCTGCAGATTTTTTCTTCTACCTTTTTTTTTGCTACCTTTGTTAGCAATCGCGCAAGTGGATATTCAGTTAATTACCACCGACGAAGTTATCAGGTTATCCCCTCGATTAAAGGTATTTCGAGAATCAGATAAGCAACTAGGGCTATTCGAGGTCAAACAAAAAGTAGATGAGTTTGCTTGGCAACCCAGTAACAATCCACACTATGGCTTCTCCGACAAAGGAATATGGCTGCATACTACTATTAGCAATGTTACCGAGAACAAACAATGGGTAATTGATGTTGCATTTACACAGCTAGAAAAAGTGGACATCTATGTATTGCTAGGCAATGAAGTGCTGGGTCAAGCCAGTCAAGGTAAAATCCGCCCGAGTCCCAAATATCGTTTTCCTACTTTGAGACTAGACATACCCTATGCACAAACAGTCGACTTATATGTGCGTATAGAGAGTCAACAATCTGCGTTAGTGGCACCAATTGATATTCAAACTGATGCTCACCACGAACGAATTGATTTTTATGACAACCTCATATGGGGTCTATTCTATGGCGGACTTATCATGTTGGCCTTTTATAACCTTATTTTGTATATCGGATTAAGGGAGAATAGTTTACTGGCTTATGTGGCTTACATTTTTTCCGTACTAATATGGCAATTTGTTTGGGGTGGCCATTTACACTTATTGATGCCAGGCTCCATCACAATATGGGTCAGCACCCATACAGATTTAATTTATGTAATCATTGGCATTTTTTCTGGGTTATTTACTATTTCTTTTTTAGACATGGCGAAGTCGGCTCCTAATTCTTTAGTTTATGTAAAAATTTGCATTGGCTTAATAATGACCCTGGGCCTGTTATCTAT
>OOFW01000053.1_pt1 | contig 14725 bp, 10 predicted proteins | sample 1670271 | NCBI WGS metagenome assembly OOFW01 (sample SAMEA98137918, study PRJEB22522) | marine metagenome | biome: marine biome; feature: marine water body; material: sea ice | place: Arctic Ocean | collected 07-Sep-2015 | depth 1.32 m
GATAAATTATCAATATTAATTGACCAATATCTTGGTCGTTAACCTAATCTTATGAATTTAAATATTATGAATAATCCACGAAAAACTATTATGAACAAGTGATGCAATAACCTATGTTGACCTCTCCAAAAAGTGATACGTGGCTGGTGACACCTAGTGGTGAACCTAGAGGCTATATTTCTACTCATGCTCTTAGAGAGCTTTGGTTTCATACCGGTACTCGCTGCAATTTAGCCTGCGATTTTTGCCTAGAAGGCTCGTCACCCAGTGATAAAAGACTGCAGTCTCCTAAACTTGCAGACATCATTCCTTATATTGATGAATCATTAGCACTAGGTACTCAGCAGTTCTCATTTACTGGTGGCGAACCTATGCTGATCAAAGATATGGTGGCAATACTGAAATATGCGTCTCAGTACAAACCTTGCTTGGTACTTACAAATGGTACGGCACCTTTGCTTAAACGATTAGCGGCGTTAAATGCACTTGGCACAACCTGTCACCCTATTGCTTTTAGGATCAGTTTAGACTCACCTGATGCTAAGACTCACAATGCAGGAAGAGGTAAAGGACAATTCGAAGAAGCGCTGGTGGGAATGCGTAAATTGTATCAAGCAGGCTTCCCAATATCTGTCGCCAGACATATGAAAAAAGGTGAAAACCTTGAATTAGTTACCAGGCAATACCAAGCAGTATTTAAGCTAAATGGTTTACCTGAGGACATCAACATGGTGGCTTTTCCTGACTTTTTGCCTCCTGGATCACTGCCTAATGTTCCGCACATTACTGAACATTGTATGACCACTTATCAAACAGAAGAGCAACGTCAGGCATTTATGTGCGCCAGTTCGAGGATGATAATCAAAAAAGACGGCAAAATGCAGGTGTATGCCTGTACGTTGGTAGATGATGATCAAGATTATGACTTAGGTGCAAACCTGACCGCTAGTTTAGAGCGCAAAATTAGCATGAAGCATCATAGGTGCTATAGCTGTTTTGCCTTTGGCGCGAGCTGCAGTGAAATGTAGTTAGGCTTAGTTTGGGGCAATAGATCCTATCAGGAGCTTAAAAATACTTATTCATAGATTAAATTAAGCCCTAATTCTTGGATATAGATACGCTCTTGCTCTATATCGGCACTAAAAACCGGTTTTTGTTCTAACCAACCTTCTGGGAAATGGACATACAGATTATTATCTTTTGCCTTTAGGGATATATCCGGCAAGATATCATCTTGGCGTTTCATGTTAAGTAACACCCCTAAACGCAACAGTGATATTAGTTTATATACTTGTTCTTGCGCCAGTATTGTGAATTCTGGAATTTCTACTGCTTTGATCTTCTTGCGATGAAATCTGGCTAAGGTAGCTAATAGGTTTTGTTGCTCTTGACCAAATCCAGGTAATTCGATGTTTTGTAAAATATAGCCAGAGTGTCGTTGAATACCCCTAGTGTTTATTTGTAGACCAACTTCGTGCAATAGTGCCGACCAAGCTAGTAGGTTTTTGAGCTCTGTATTTTCTATCCTCCAATTTTTTTTGACCTGCTGATATAAACCCATAGTGGTGTTCAATACCCGTTTTGCATGCTCCACATCAACGTCATATCGGGTGGCTAAGCTCTCAGCACTTCGCTCGCGAATATCTACATGTTTCAGATGGTCTTCCATTTCATATAACACTCCTTCCCTAAGTGCCGCTAGAGAAAACTCCATTTGGTCAATTTTTAGACTTTTGAAAATGCCAATAAGTATTGCCAGACCCGCAGCCAAAACTGATTGTCTGTCTTCGGTCAACCCTTGGAGTTTTAGGTCTCGGCTGTTACCCGCTGCACAGCATAAGTCTCTTAATATATATAGATCACTCAAGCACACTCGGTTTTCTCTATTGGTGCTGTCAAGTTGTGCGGCTAGCTCGATGATCACCTTGATTGTACCCGAAGTACCGATACAGGTTTTCCAACCTATTTGTTTATATTGTTTGTCGATCATCTCCAACTCTTGCCTGGCCGCTGTAATCGCTTTGTCGAACGCTTTAACTTTTAGTTCACCCTGTTTAAAGAAACGATTTGTGTAGCTGACACAGCCCATTTGTAGACTACGCAGAATCTTAGTGTCGAAGTCTTCACCAATAATGAACTCGGTTGATCCGCCGCCTATATCGATTACTAATCTTTGACCATGTTGATGGTTTGTGTGCGCGACTCCCTGATAGATAAGCCGTGCCTCCTCAGCTCCAGAAATGACATCAATGGGGAAGGGGAATACTTTCTTAGCAGCATTTAGAAAATCTTTGGCGTTAATGGCCCTTCTGAGAGTATGGGTAGCGACGACTCGCACATTCTCAGGTTCAAAACCTTGTAAGCTTTCTGCGATGACACTCAGCGTGTCTAGGCCTTTTTGCATCGCGTCGTCAGATAATATGCGGTCAGTACCTAAACCATCGGCTAGGCGTACTTTCTGTTTGACTCGATGAACAATCTGCACTGACCCAGCTACGATGCGTGCCACAACTAGGTGGAAACTATTAGAACCCATGTCTAAAGCCGCAACTTTGCTGCTGTCGCGTACTTCAACATTATCAAAAGTGGAATCAAATATGGTTTGATTATTAGGCATTTTTGTCCTTTTCTATAGCCTTTAAATAGCGATAGGTTTCAATTTGCGAACGTATTTTTTTACGGTTTCCTCTGGGCACATATTGATTGGTCTGTTCTATGTCAATAACCCGGGCTTTGAGCGTGTCTTCTAACTGCAAATTTAAGATATCTAGAATTTTTGTTTTGAGATCTTCATCATAAATTGGGCATCCCACTTCTATACGAAAGTCCATATTGCGAGTCATCCAATCGGCTGATGAAATAAACATCTTTTTATCGCCGGCATTTTCGAACACCATTACCCTCGGATGTTCTAGAAATCTATCAACAACACTGATAATACTGATATTTTCACTTAGCCCCTTCACACCTGGAACAAGTGAACACATTCCTCGAATAATGGCTTTTATTTTCACCCCTGCTTGACTTGCCTTGTATAGGTCATCGATCAGCATCTTGTCATCTAGATTATTGATTTTTAAAGTTATTTCCGCCTTTAACCCGCTATTGGAATTTTGTATTTCTTGACGTATTAATGCCTGAATTTTAGTTCTTGCATTAATAGGCGACACCTGTAAATGCTGAAATTTCTGACGTCTGTAGGGTTGCTGAATAAAAGTAAAAACGGCTTCGGCTTCACTCGCGAGTTCTTGATTACGGGTAAACAAACTAAAGTCTGTATATATTTTAGCTGTTTTTTCATTGAAATTCCCTGTACCAAAGTGGGCGTAATTGACTAATTCTCCTTTTTCTTCACGGGCTACAACGCATAATTTGCTGTGAATTTTCAAGGCTGGCATGCCAAATACCACTTTAACGCCAGCATCAGTTAGGGTTTTGGCCCATTCAATATTCGCTTCCTCATCAAAACGAGCACGAAGCTCAACCACTACAGTCACCTTTTTGCCATTGTCTACCGCATCAATTAGCGAACTAATGACCCGAGACTGGCTGGCGACACGGTAAATATTCAAGCGGATATGTTTTACGTTTGGGTCAAATGCTGCTTGGCGGATAAATTCTGTAACGTGTAAAAACCGGTGGTAAGGATAATACAGCAAGATATCTTTAGCTGTAATGGCATCGAAAACGGTATCGTATTCAGAGAAGTCTTTACATGTCATCGCAGGCAGTTTTTTGTTTTCTAAATAATCACGACCTATATTGGGGAAACTAATAAAGTCTTTAAAGTTGCGATAAGCGCCACTGGCAATCAGGCTGTCGTAGGAAGAAATTTTCAGCCGCTTCCTTAAATCCTTTAACATTTCGCTAGGCATTCTGCTGTCGTACACCACACGCACCGGCTCTGCGATCAAGCGCTGTTTCATGCTCTCAGACATTTTATCCACATAACTTTCATCAATTTCATCATTGATAGAGTATTCAGAATCACGTGTCATTTTAAATGAATAGGCTTCAAGATGATCGAACTCAATAAACCCTTTAAAGATGTTTTCAAGATTCAAACGAATAATATCATCGAGTAAAATAATGTACTTTTTCTTACGGCTTTTTTCTGGCGGTATCACCACAAAACGTGGCATGTTCTGGCTTGGCACTTCAATCGCAGCATAAGCGACCGCTTTGTCATCCTTGTGAACGCTGACATATAAATAGGTAGCAAAATCGTTCAGTCGAGACAGCAACTTAACTTTTTTATTACTGAGTAAAATGGGTGCAATATGCCGCAGAATTTTATTTTTAAAATATAACGTTAGCCATTGTGTGTGGTAGTCGTTTAAGTCTTCCTCACCGAGCAGAAATATATTGTATCGGGCTAAACCTTTCACCACATCTAGATGAATTCGGTCAAAATCTTCAGTCATTCCTAAGACTTTGTCCTGGATCTTTTCCATCAATAATTTGGTTTGTTCTGCCTCTTCAAGCTGACCTTCGTTTATATGAATATATATTTTTCGTTTAACATCAGCCACTCGAACGCGATAAAACTCATCCATATTATTCGAATAAATACCGAGAAACCTTATTCTTTCAACAATTGGATTGTTTACATCGGCTGCTTCTTGTAACACCCGTTGATTAAAAGACAACCAACTAAGTTCTCTGGGATAATATATATTGGGGGTGTCCGACATACTTCGCTCTTCTATTTTTTCAATTGCGTCAAGGGTGTGTGGTTATTGTGACAGTCTGATGACAGTTGTTCAGTGAATTATTGAATTTCAATATCTACCATTAGATCATTTGCTACGCCTTCTAATGACTCTTGCAAGGTTTCTAAGTTAAAGTCAGCAGCAACGCTAATGATGGCTTTTGCTTTAAACAATGTGCCACCCCAATTAGGAGCGATTTCGAGGCAGGAATCAAATTTAATAATGTTCAGGTTAAATCGGCTTAATATTAATGTTAACTCCTGTACAATACCGATTTTGTCGTTACCCACAATGTCTATCTGCACCTTTTGTTGCTCTGCAGGGTAATCATTAGCTCCTGATAACAAGTGTATTTTTAGATCTGGATGTTGTGATAAGCGTTCGATCAGAGCGGGATGTTTTTCTAGTGGCAAGTCTACCTGAACAAATCCAGCAAAGTGTCCAGCCATATGTGAAAAGTTACTACCTAACCAGTTGCCTCCCATTTCATATATAGTTTTGGCTAAATCACTGATTAATCCTGGTTTATCGTTTCCAATTAAAGTAAATATTATAGGTTTCATAAAAAAGTCACATTTCTGTAATAAATTAGTTAAAATCAGAACCCAATGCTCTGGTAAATAGCCTAATACATTCTATATCGGATGTAAGGTTTTATTTGAGCTGTAAATTAACAAAACACCTGTTACGTTGGATGTTCGAACTTTAAAAAAGTTTTTATGTAATTATAATGCCATATTCAGTTGATACTATTGCTGTGGTTTATAGTTGGTGGTTATATTCGAGTACTGAATTCAAAAAATCTACCATTGACAGTGTTTTAAATTGAAGAGAAAAGTTATGCCAATCAATTCTTTTTTGGGTGTTTTTGCAAAATCACCCCTAAAGCCTCTAGAAGATCATATCAATATTGTTCATAAATGTAGCCAAGGTTTATTGCCTTTTTTTGAAGCTGTATACGCTCAAGATTGGAAAACAGCGCAGGAACAACAGAAACTAATTTCAATGTTAGAAAAACAAGCCGATGAGATAAAACGTGAATTAAGATTGAGTTTACCTGTCGGTATTTTTATGCCGATTCAACGTCAAGACGTATTAGAGTTACTTAGTCAGCAAGACAAAATTGCGAATAAATCAAAAGATATATCAGGACGTATATTAGGTCGTCAATTGGCTATTCCTATCGAGCTTCACGGATCTTTTCTAGAATATTTGACTCGTTGTCTGGATGCGACTAATCAAGCTAAAAGAGTTATTAACGAATTAGATGATTTATTAGAAACAGGTTTTAGAGGCCGTGAATTACGTTTAGTCGAAGATATGATAGAACGTTTAGATGAGATTGAAGACGACACAGATAGATTACAAATTAGTCTGCGAAGAGGATTATTAGCACTTGAAAAAGATCTCAATCCGGTAGACGTAATGTTTTTATACAGCATTATTGAGTGGGTCGGTGAGTTGGCTGATATTTCCGAACGAGTCGGTTCTCGACTTGAATTGATGTTAGCCAACTAGAGATTTACAGAATGGAAATTATTAACAATTACGGTTTTGTTTTAATCGTAGTCGCTGCTGCGGTTGGATTTTTAATGGCATGGGGTATAGGTGCCAATGATGTGGCTAACGCTATGGGTACTTCGGTTGGCTCAAAGGCACTCACCATAAAACAAGCTATTTTTATTGCTATGGTTTTTGAGTTTGCAGGTGCCTATTTAGCGGGTGGCGAAGTCACTTCAACTATCCGAAAAGGTATTATTGACTCCTCGTTTTTCATAGATACACCAGAATTATTAGTTTTTGGTATGATATCAGCGCTGTTTGCTGCGGGTATCTGGTTAGCATTTGCCTCTTACCTTGGATGGCCTGTATCAACTACTCACTCAATTATTGGTGCTATTGTTGGTTTTGCCGCTGTAGGTATCAGTGCTGACGCGGTTGAGTGGGGCAAGGTGGGTGGTATTGTAGGTAGTTGGATTATTACTCCTGCTATATCTGGCTTTATTGCATACATTATATTTCAGTCTGCACAAAAGCTTATTTTCGATACCGATAAACCTTTCGAAAACGCAAAACGTTATGTCCCTTTTTATATGGCACTTGCAGGTTTTGTTATGGCTTTGGTGACAATCAAAAAAGGCTTGAAACACGTTGGGTTAGATATCCCGACTGATCAAGGTTACTTTATTGCTATCGCCATAGCTGTGGTGGTTGGCATCGGCGGAAGGCTGTATGTTAAACGGATCAAAATTAATCCAACAGCTGAGAAAGAAGCGCAATTTGCTAATGTTGAGAAAGTGTTTGCTGTACTGATGATAGTGACGGCCTGCTGTATGGCATTCGCTCACGGTTCAAATGATGTAGCCAATGCCATTGGTCCTTTGGCTGCGGTGGTCAGCATTGTGGAAAGCGGAGGCCAGATTGGCGCACAATCTTCGTTAGCGTGGTGGATTTTACCTCTTGGTGGTATCGGTATTATTGCTGGTTTGGCATTGTTTGGCCATAGAGTAATTAAAACTATAGGCAACGGCATTACTCACCTCACTCCAAGTCGAGGGTTTGCCGCTGAACTAGCAGCTGCCACTACAGTGGTTATAGCATCTGGTTCAGGGTTACCGATATCAACTACGCAAACTTTAGTTGGTGCCGTGTTAGGTGTCGGTATGGCCAGAGGTATCGCAGCAATTAACTTAGGTGTAGTCAGAAATATTGTTGTTTCTTGGGTGATAACCTTACCGGCAGGTGCTGGTTTGTCGATAGTATTCTTTTTTATGATTAAAGGTATTTTTGCCCCATAGACAAAAAGCTTTGATGGCATTGCCCTAGAGTTATTTCACAGTTTTTAAGCCAGCTAATGTAGCTGGCTTTTTTGTTTGCAAAATTTTTTAACTGCAATGGGTCAAATTATTAATGCAAGTGGGCATTAATAACAGTTTGTTTAAATACAGCCACAATCCTTGTTGTATTTACATTTCATTTTTGTAACAAATAATTCATCAAAAAACATAAAAGTGCAACACTGATTATAAGTCTAATAAAAATGTCATAGGGGTATTCCCCAATAAAATGGCAATCACTTAAAACGCTTGATCTTGGAAAGCTATGATAATGCTTAATTCTTTTATGTTCAGGATACTCTTCCTTATTACTAATGCATTACTTGCGGTTGTTGTGACAACAGATGGGAGTGATTTAGTCATCAATATTAAAGACCCCATTGAAATTAAAATATCTGACGGAAATTACTCAGCCAGAATAGATGGTCGTATTCAATGGGATTATAATTATGCGGAACTAAATGGAGTGGCTGATGAAGATGACTTTAGTATTCGTCGTGGGCGTTTATATTTATCTGGCAACGTAAGTAATTGGTCCTACAAAGTGCAATTTAATGTAGCTAATGACAATGGCGCAACACATGAAGACTTGTATATAAGATATGTTGGCCGGGGTAAACAGGCAGTTGTCACTATTGGGAACCAAAAAGAATCCTTTTGTTTGGAACCGTTAGAATCATCAAAAGATATTAGCTACCTCGAGCGCTCTGCAGTGACCGAAGCGTATGCACCTAGACGTTTGGAAGGAATAACTAATAAGTGGTCAACGTAGTGATATCACATATGCTCTGGGAGTATTTGAAGACCATGGTGTGGGTGATGGAACTGCGGTTACTGGCCGAGTCACTTATGCTGCGATTAGGTCTGCTGATCAAGTGCTTCATTTTGGGGTCGCCCATAGTAAACGTGACGAAGACATGGATATTACTGTTCTAGAAGTGGCTTACACAAAAGGGCCTTACCATATTCAGTCTGAGTTTATATCTTCTTGAGAAAATGGCGTAAGTCGTTATGGTTTGTACGTCCAAGCAGGTTGTATTATCACAGGTGAAACAAGACCCTATTAAAACGGAATTTTTAAGCGAACTAAACCTGGCCAGTCATTAGGGGCTTGGGAAGTGGTTGTTCGTTACGAAGATGGAAACGGCGCATATTCAGATGAGGAGCTCGGTTCTACTGATGCAACTTCATGTGGTGTTGGAATCAATTATTATCTAAACAAGTTTATTCGTATCGGTGCAACCTTTACCGATGCTAAAGATAATATCAGTGTTGATAATGGCAGTGAATTTCGTACTCGGATAAAATAGCTTTGTAAACTACCTCTAAAGTTTATCAATTGTGACAGCATTAGAAGTAACTTTAACCCCAGTCAAATCAATTTATTTAAAGAGTACAGGTAAATATTTTAATCTTACTTAAAATATTTATTATATTAAAATTTCTGGATCCGTTTCTGAACTTCACTTATTCAGTATATTAAACTTTTATGACATCGACCTGATGTAACAAAACTGTCACGCACCTTGGTTATTCTTCTCCCCGTTTTTTCATTCTTATAAAATTATTCGTATTTGGAGCACACAATGGAACTTATGAACATTTTTAGAGCTAGTGCAATTGCAACAGCATTCGTTTTGGCCGGTTGTGGTGGTGATATTAATATTAGTGAAGGTGATGTTGATAATAGCGTTACAGACAACAGCGTAATCAACAATGGTGATAGTGGTTCAAATGGAGACACTGATGGTGATGGCGGAGGCAGCGGTGGTGGGTCTACAGGTAATCAAAATGCATTTGAACAAGGCCTAGCTACTGATATCTCTTCTAGTTTTCCCGGAATTACAGACAAGCCTGTCTACCAATTAGCCGCTAATACTACTTTTATTGCTGATGCGGTTTTATCATCTAATGCCCATTGGGTATTGAACGGCAGAATAGCTGTGGGTGGTGATGATGTAGATTCTGCAGTATTAACCATTGAAGCAGGCACCATTGTGTTTGGGCAAGAAGGTGAAGATTTCTTAGTTGTACGACGTGGTTCTCAAATGCAAGCTATAGGCACCGCAGACGAGCCCATTGTGTTTACTTCAGTTCAAGATGTAACAGGCCAAGAAACTGACATTGGTCAATGGGGTGGCTTAGTACTTTTAGGCAAAGCACCTGCTAACTCTTGTGGCGACCAAGTGGGTGAAACTACTGCTGACGAGTTAGCCAATTGTGGTGTCTCTGCTGAGGGGGACGCTGGACAATTTGGTGGTACAGATCCAGCTGATAACTCAGGTACATTAAAATATGTTGTTGTTAAACACGCCGGCCGTACATTGGGTAACGGTGACGAACTCAATGGTATTTCTTTTGCGGGCGTAGGTGCTGGAACGACAGTTGATTATATTCAAATACACCAAAACCTTGATGATGGCGTTGAGTTTTTCGGTGGCACAGTAAACGTAAGCCACGTTGTGTTAACTGATATAGGTGATGACAGTTTAGATTGGTCTTTTGGCTGGACAGGTAAAGCTCAATTCGTATACATCCAGCAGGGTGAGGCTAATGGTGATAATGCAATTGAAGCTGACAATAGTGAGTTTGACGCATCTGCTACCCCTTTAACCAAGCCTGCCATTGCTAATGTGACAATTGTTGGTGCTGCAGGTACAAATGGCGCTCGTTTACGTGCAGGCACCGCGGGTAACTTAACTAACGTTTTGGTGACAGGGCCTACGGATTATTCAAACTGCCTGCGTGTTAACGGTGACGAGTCAGCTGCGAATGCTGTTTCTGGTGATTTAACTATGACCGGCTCTGTTATTGCGTGTGCAGATCCAGCCAATAATTTTGGTACACAAGCAATAAGTGATGGCGATGTCAAAAGCTGGTTTGAAGGACAGACTGGTAACATGACATTGACGCCGAATGCACTTGGCTTAGGCGCTAATGGCTATATGCCTCAAGCCGGTTCTGTGTTGTTAACCAATGGAACTAATCCGCGAACCATTCGTGCAACATTTGATGATGCCGAATATGTTGGTGCATTCGATGGGGTAACAAATTGGATGGCAGGTTGGACCGTTGGTATAAATGGTGGTTTCCCAGCTGATGTGCAAAGCGCTTTTGAGCAAGGATTGGCCACAGACGTATCCAGCGACTTCCCGGCTATTACTGATAAGCCAGTCTATCAACTTGGCGCTAACACTACGTTTACATCTAACGTAACCTTGACTAATGACGCTCACTGGGTCTTAACAGGCAGAACGGCTGTAGGCGGCGATAACGTCGACAGCGCAATATTATATATTGAAGACGGAACGACTATTTTTGGTCAAGAAGGTGAAGACTTCTTAGTGGCTCGCCGTGGTTCTCGTATTGAGGCGCTTGGTACTTCTACTTCGCCTATTACCATGACCTCTGTGCAAGATGTGACAGGACAGGAAACAGATATAGGTCAATGGGGTGGTTTGGTCTTATTGGGTAATGCCCCAGCAAATTCATGTGGTGACCAAGTAGGAGAAACCACAGCAGACGAATTAGCTAACTGTGGTATATCAGCTGAAGGTGATGCAGGTCAGTTTGGTGGTACCGACTCTGAAGACAATTCAGGAACCCTAAACTATGTCATTATCAAACATGCCGGTCGTACTCTAGGCAATGGCGATGAGCTTAACGGTATTTCTTTTGCTGGAGTGGGTTCAGGTACTACTGTAGATTATATTCAAATTCATCAAAACTTAGATGACGGTATTGAATTCTTTGGTGGCTCTGTAAACGTGAGCCATATTGTTTTGACTGAAATTGGTGACGATGCTTTTGACTGGTCTTTTGGATGGACAGGTAATGCTCAGTTTGTCTATATTGAACAATCTCAAACCAATAGTGATAATGCCTTTGAAGCAGATAATAGTGAATTCGATGCATCAGCCACACCTCTAACTAATCCGACTATTGCGAACGTTACTATTCAAGGTGCGGTTGGAGCAAATGGTGTTCGTCTGCGTGCTGGTACAGCGGGTTCACTTAAAAACTTTGTTGTTACTGGTCCAGCTGGTTTTAACAACTGTTTACGTGTGAATGGTGGCGAGTCTGAAGCCAATGCGACTGAAGGTTCTTTGAGCATAACAAACAGCATGCTAGCGTGTGATAACGATGAAAATTTTGGTAATGATTTCACAAAAACATGGTTTGAAGCACAAGCAACTAATGGTGTGTTATCGACTAGTGCACTAAATTTAGCAGCAGATGGACGTAGTCCTGAAGCTACCTCTCCATTGTTAGGTGCGGGTGCAGATTTATCTATAGATAACAACTTCTTTGCATCGACAGACTACATAGGTGCATTCAACGGATTATCGGATTGGACTGATGGTTGGTCGTTTGGGTTATCAGGTGGTTTCCCAGCAAATGTGCAAAGTGCTGCTGAGCAGAGTTTAGCAACGGATGTGTCTGCTGATTTCCCTGCTATTACGGATAAACCAGTATATTTATTAGGTGCAGATACTACTTTTATAGTTGATGTCACGTTAACTAATGACGTTCATTGGGTCTTGAATGGTCGTACAGCTGTAGGCGGCGATAACGAAAACAATGCCACGCTTTACATTGAGGAAGGTACAACCATTATTGGTCAACAAGGTGAAGACTTTTTGGTAGTGCGCAGAGGTTCTAAGATAGAAGCGGTTGGCACTGCTGGTGCACCTATAATTTTGACTTCTGTTCAGGATGTTACGGGTCAAGAAACAGATATTGGTCAATGGGGTGGTCTGGTTTTATTGGGTAAAGCTCCGGCGAACTCATGTGGCGATCAAGTAGGCGAAACCACAGCAGACGAATTAGCTAACTGTGGTATATCTGCAGAAGGCGATGCGGGTCAATTTGGTGGGACAGATGCAAACGATGATTCAGGAACCCTCAAATACGTCATTATTAAACATGCCGGTAGAACCCTAGGTAACGGTGATGAGTTAAACGGCATTTCATTCGCCGGAGTTGGTTCGGGTACCGTGGTTGACTACATCCAAGTGCACGAAAACCTTGATGATGGTATCGAGTTCTTCGGCGGTACGGTGAGTGTTAAACATGTTGTTCTTACTGATATCGGCGATGACTCATTTGACTGGTCATTTGGTTGGACGGGTAATGCACAGTTCGTATTAATTAAGCAAGGTTCGGCTAATGGTGATAATGCTTTTGAAGCGGATAACAGCGAATTTGATGCCGCCGCTACACCACTTACTAATCCCAATATTGCTAACGTCACGATAATAGGTGCTGATGGTACTAATGGTGTGCGCTTACGTGCGGGTACTGCTGGTTCACTTTGGAACTTTGCTATTACCGGTGGTGTAGGATATTCAAATTGCTTGCGAGTAAACGGTGATGAATCTCAAGCCAACGCAACATCTGGCAGCTTGTTTATGGCTAACTCAGTAGTGGCCTGTCAGGCTGATAACAACTTTGATAGTGATTTCAGTAGAGACTGGTTTACAGCAGATACCACTAATAGTATCTCGACTGTTAATGCTCTGAGCTTAGCTGCTAATGGTTATCAGCCAGAAGCGGGTTCTACCTTGTTAGGTGCTGGTGCAGATCCTTCAGCAGTCGACACCTTCTTTGACAGTGTTGATTACATTGGCGCAATGGACGAAAGCATCGATTGGACAGCTGGATGGGTAACTGTAGGTCTTGATGACTAAGCAAGGTTAAGTCGAGTATTTAGTGATGTATAAAGTAAGGCGCTGCGCAGCGCCTTACTTGTACTTGTAGATTACCTATTGTATGCAAGTTTTTATCGGAGTTTTATTATCATGATGTCTAAACATGATTTATTGCCAGCCAAATCAAAGTTGTTTTTGGCAATGTTATCAGTACTGTCTATTGCGACATTTGTTCCAGCAACGTCTTATGCGCAGGAAGAAGATGTACTGGATGAGGTAGTCACTACAGGTTCGCGATTAAAGGGCACCGCCACAGCAGTGCTAGAAGAACGCAAAAATCAAGCTTTTGTGGCCGATATTTTGGGTGCTGAGCAAATCGCTAGAACCGGCGACGGTGATGCTGCCTCAGCTCTGCGCCGTGTAACAGGTTTAACCTTAGTCGATGGCAAATATATTTATGTTCGAGGTTTAGGTGAGCGTTATTCAAGTACCCAATTAAATGGCATGGGTGTGCCAAGTCCTGACCCCACACGGTCGGTTGTATCATTGGATTTATTTCCTTCAGATATTATTGAAAGCCTGAATGTACAGAAATCATTTTCACCGGATATGCCTGCGCATTTTGGTGGCGGAAACGTGGATATTCGTACTAAATCGATACCCAGTGAGTTGATATTTAAAGTGTCTGGCAGTTTAGGTACTAATACCAATAACATGGATGAAGGATTTTTTTATTCTGGCGGAGGTGGTGACTGGACTGGTCGCGACGATGGAACTAGGGCGTTGTCTAACGCCATCAATAACAATCTTGAGCAAGCCCAATCTGATGATGGTATCGAAGGCTCAGGCAGTTTTCCTCTCAACCTAGAAGATCGCAAAGCGCTTTTGGGATCAATGTTTTGGGGTATTGGTCCTGACCCAGAAAACGTTAACCCTGATATTGGTTTGGGTATGACGTTTGGCAACGTGTACGACACTGATAATGGCGAGTTTGGTTTTTTGTCAACAGTGTCTTACAACAATGCTTGGGAAGTTAACGATGAAACCACCGGCACCAGCTTAGGCACGGTTGGTTGCTCTGATTTGCCAGAAGAAAAAACTAAAAATGGTAAGTGTTTTGCTCAGAGTCTTGACGGTGTCAACACAGAACAAAATATTCGGTGGAGCGGCATGTTCAATCTTGGTTATAAATATAAAAATCACCGCTTTGATATGACCAATATCATCTTGCATGACATGCGTGACAGATTAAGGGTACGTGAGTTTGTCGATGTTAATGAAACGACCTTTGGTGTCGAAGAATATAGCCTTGTAGTTATGTTATTCGAAGATCGTCGCATGACATCTAGCCAAATTAAAGGGTCTCACAACTTCCCTGAGCTTAAAAATTCATATTTTGACTGGTATTTAGGTAGCAGCAGGGCGGGTCGTTCGCAACCCGGCAGCTTGGAACTGGTGTTTCAACGTAATATTGATGATGGCGTGTTTGAATCTCAACAGCTTCAAGATGTGTCAGCTACTAGTG
>OOFW01000054.1_pt1 | contig 14465 bp, 6 predicted proteins | sample 1670271 | NCBI WGS metagenome assembly OOFW01 (sample SAMEA98137918, study PRJEB22522) | marine metagenome | biome: marine biome; feature: marine water body; material: sea ice | place: Arctic Ocean | collected 07-Sep-2015 | depth 1.32 m
TACAATGAGGGAAGTGGGGACAAATTCGTTAATTCAATGACATAATGGATACTCTAACTGTTACATTTGAAATATATAAAATAATTATGTCATGATGACTACAAAAGCTTGTAATATCAAGTGTGACTTTGATGGGGACATTTAATGATCTGACAAAAAACTGTAAGAGAACACATAAATGATGTTACTTAATAATAAATGCAGTCAAAATATTACATATTTATGTAAAAATATCACAGAAATCAGTAAAACCTTTACTGGAATCCCTTAATTTATTAAATATTTGAGGTGACATTACTGGATTGGGTGTATAGATGTACCCTTACTAGCTAGTGTGATTCAACTGTTTATGCAACGTCTACTATTTAAATGCCATAAGACCTCACCCCATTACTTTTTGAATAATCGGGTAGCTCATATTGTTCTTCCTCGTCTTCTTCATCACTACTACTCTTATACATTTCATCTCGCACTGGGAGTACTGCTGCCTTCTGGACTCGGGTATTAGACACAATTGTATCGTTTGCCCACAATTCATGTCTTGGAATGGGCATTGGTGGTGCCTCCTTTGGGACCCCCCCCCTTTTCTTGCTATTACTTTCTGCTTCTTCACGCTGGAAATGTCGAAGTAGGTTGTCTTCAAACGTTGTGGCCCTCGAAGTCTCACGCTCGGCTTCGATCTGATCAAACAATTGGTTGTATCGATTGATGCCCTGAGCGGACCACCCACGGTAACGTCGTGCCTGTGGATTACCGGATTCGGATTCCCTGTTTTGTGCCTTCTTCGCAGCCGAGGCAGTCCGGTCCCTTGTGACCGTCCACTTTGTGGGAACAGCAGCAGTGGTCCAATCATCTTGTCTTGCCATTTCCATCCACCTCTCCCAGTTGTTTTCCAAGGTTAGAATGGCAAATGCCTCGTCACTTACGCTTACGTACTCCCTGTAGAGTTTGCGACACTTATGTTTTTCGAAGTGTCGCAAGCCAATCACCGCACCCACATAGTAATTCACAAAGTCGACGTACATCATGAATTCGGTATGGCGTTCCGGTAGTGTTGCTGGGCGTATGCACATCTCCTCCAATTTCTCCTCCTGGCTAACAATTTCTGGTTTACAACAGGGGTTAGCATCAGGCTGTCATACTCGTATCTACCGAAAGATTTCTGTTGAACTTACCCTGAAACGCCTTCTTGCATCCGGATGTAGCATTGGTGCGCTGCTTTTCAATCATTCGCTTTACTGTGTCCTTCACCGCTGTCCAGAACGCACCTTGTTGAGTTCCTGTAATATGCATCTCCTTACAAATATACTGACATAGGGAATTAGGGTCCATTGAAAACTCCATCATCGAATGACTTGTCACGAACTTCAACTTCCGAAATATGTCGTCCTTTAGCTTAAAGCTCATAGTCTGTTTATAGCTTTCTAGACTAGACTTTTCATTAACCCTAAAAGCGTTAAATTGGTCTGACGCTCCTATTGTGATATCAGACACAGTATTGCCCCCTGGAGTAGCTGTAATCGTACCTGCGTCCTGTCCTAAACGTACATGTCTGCGCTCACTACTGGCTGCACTGCTGATCACTGGGGATATGTTGCTTGACTGGCGTAGCTTGTCTATATTAGATAGGTGTGGACTCAATCGACTTGCGGGTGAAGCACCGCTTCCTACTGTTCCCCTGTGCTGCAAGGTTCGGATTTTCTTACGCTTCTTCGGTTGAGGGACCATGGTTGGTGTTTCAATGCCAATGACGATTTATGTCCTAAGATTGAGGCTATTACTAACTAGCAAACCCTCTGGCCTCCAACCATTATTTATCCTACTTACTGTGTAGACTTTCTACTTGGTACTCACTAAACCCCTACCTTCTTACTGGTGCACCTACCACTACTTACTGTCACCTGTACTCTAAGTACCTACTGATGGCCTACCCTCCGTCACGTACCTTTTGTACTGGCGGTAACGAAACCTATGTTTTCACGCTAAGTAGAGTTTTATACTTAGCTTACGTACGTACGTTCGTACGTTGTTATGTACCGGTTTGGATAACTTCACAATTCCTTGGCAGCAGAGAGCGAATTTGCATTCTTTGTTGTGCATCCCCTCTATTACCATACTTACAATCGCAATCGAACAGCCGCATCCCGTGCATTCGGTCTGCAATTCGCACCACACCATCCTTGTTGTCCCAGGATCATAGCCCTTATCGTTATTTTATCATCAGACTGTTTTTCACATTCTGGTAGTGTAGCAACAGAAGGGGTTCTCATTTTCGGATTTTTTCTTGGAGGGAGTTTATTTATCCAAAATTCGACTCCACATATTGTTCGCAATTGGCACGACCACTTGCAAGACTCTTCCCTTGGTCAATCAGGTTAGACCCGACAACCTTCGACGATCGCAACACACGGAAGCTTGTTGTTTCGTTCGCACTGCTTCCCTTGCACCTGCTGCGCAACTTTTGCCTACTACTACTCTTCGGTCAGGTCAACCTCATTTCGATACACGAATTTGCGCCGGCGCTAACTGTGGCTTGACGATTCATACTGTTCTGGCGGACGTCTGTTGCGATCCAGCGACAGCGTCTTATAGTTCAGTAACGTCTTGACGGGCACCAATCTTCGCGAACCAGTCACTGTTATTGTGGTCTGTTGTATTTGTACATTTTGGTGCTGCTGTTCTCTTTCGGCGCGTGACCAAGGTCGATTAGTGTTATCTATTTGTTGCTTCGCCTGGGTTTAGTGTTGGTAGCGATGTCGCAACAAGGAGATCATCCGATTATACCCGGAATACAATCTCTTAGCGACGCGGCAGTACTTGTTGCCGCTGAAAGTACTCGTTCGGTTGTTACCCATGTCGAGCTAGAAACCAGGAGCGAGCAAGAACTGATCCAAGAAGCGATCACCAACGCTGTCCCACCTGTGGTTGGTTATGTTGCGTTTACGCACACTGAAGATCCTACTCCTAGGATCGTTTCTACGAAAGTAATTACGGAAAAAGAACTGTCCTCTAATACTTCGGTTGAAGAGTTACGCTTGGTTGTTGAGGGCACCGCGAAGGATCCTCCTACTGTTATGGACCGTAATGCTCCCACTCCATCCCATGTAACTGAGATTGAAACACCTACTGATATCCCCCCCGATACAGCGACCCAGACCATTAAAATGATGAGCGATCCGATGGTCTCTACTTCTACCACAGTTGCTGTTGAACCCGTTGACGTGTCTCTTATTCCTGTCCACGAGATCGTAGCTGGCGAGGAAATTATAGTAACTGGCGAGCTAAGTGCCACGAAGGATGATGAGCAAACCATCTCTAAAGTATCTGTTCCACCAATCGTGTTGCCAAAAGCCCAAGAGTCTGTTACTAGCGGCACGAAGGATGACGTGGAATCGATCGTCAAAGAACCCAACCCAAAAGCCACTGGAGTAGTTATTGGCGAGACTACGACTGGCACGAAAGATGACGAGGAAACGATCTCCAAAGGATCCGTCCAAGAATCTCCCATGCCGAAAGTCAAAGGGGCCGCTACTGGCGAGATTTGCGACACTAAGGATGACGCGGAAACGACTTTCAAACCACCTGCCGAACAATCCCCTTTGCGAAAGGCCGAAGGAGCTGTTTCTGGTGAGTCTGACCAGAAAACTTCCACCATGGAACATGCGAAACTATCTTCCCCACCAACAGCCAAAGGACAAAAGAAGATGCTTCAGATACAGCTACAAAAACCGCGAAAAAAAGCTGAGCTTCCCAGTCAAAAAAAAGGCGCGATCGCCCAGGCGAACGCGGCAGCGATCCAAGATGCAGTCTCCAGAAAAACCCGCAGTAACGTCAAGGGAGATATCTCCTCACGTACGCGTCAGTCATCAACACATACGGCCCCCCTACTTGAGAAGAAACGGTCATCATACAGGAAACAAAAGGGGTCACCCTCAAAGGCTCTGGCAGCAAACAATCCTGAGGAGGGACCACTGCCCAAGAAAGCAAAACGATCACCGTCGAAACCCAAGCAAAAGGTGTCACCCGCACAGGCAAAACGTTCACCCTCGAAGGCTCAGCAAAAGGTGTCACCCGCAAAGGCTCCGGTATCGAACAAGCCTGAGGTGGGATCAAAGCCAAGAAAGTCTTCTCCTAAAGCGAAGGCTGTCACGACACGCACTACGAAAGGGAAGAAATCTGTTGCAAGTGCTGACGATACGCCGAAAGATACGGATGTCACAACACGTCGTGAACCCATACTTTCCACGAGCAAGGCTTCTCCTAAAGGGAAGACTACCACCTCTCGTCGTGAACCCATAGTTGCCACAGGAAAGTCTTCCCCTAAAGTTAAGGCTAACAAGACGCCGTCTACGAAAGGGAAGAAATCACCTATTGTTGACGACCTTGAAGAAGATGTAAACTCGGATGACGAGGATGATTCAGTATCTACCACCACATCGACATTCCCAGTAAGAAGAAAGTCTCAAAAAAGAAACTCGATCGGGAACCTATTGTCAAGAGCAAAAAGAAACCACCGAGTAAGCAATTAAGTGAGGCCTCGATTCCCAAGGATTCCGGTGAATCGGGAAACGACGAATCATCTTCGGTTTTACCACATACCAAATCTTTCAGGGAACCAATCGTCGTTCCACCCAAGAAACCAAAGAAGGTCTCGCCAAAGAAAGTGATTCAGAAGTACATTTCGTCTCCATCGGAATCAGAGACGGAAGAGCTACAAGTGTCTGGTGAAGTGAAGTTGTTACCTGCATCGATTGCTGAACAAACGGGAAAGTTAGAAGACGCGGATACTGCTCTTCTAGTAGTTGCTGTTCTAGACAAGCCTGCTTCAGGTGTGGTGACTGCAGACGTTTCTACTTTGGCCGCCGTGTCGGCTGGTGGTGTGGTCGGTGCATCGTTAAATGGTGAGAGTGGTGTCCCTTCCACGGTTCTTAGGACAATCGACGCTACTCAGGCCGAGCAAGCGTTATCTGGGGTGGCTGCAGTAGGCGATAGTGGTGTCTCTACCCAGGTTTCTACGTTAATCAATGATGCCCAGATTCAACCAAAGTCTTTAGCTTCTGGTTTCGAGGAAGTCAGCTTGCCGAGTGCTTCCAAAATAAACGACCTCCCTCCCCAACTTACAGATAAGTTGGATGGCGACCAGAAGATGCCTTCTGTAGAGTTGGATGACAGTTTGAATACGGGTCCCAACCCTGTAACACAAGACTTGGGACCTGATCCGAATAGACTTGATGCTCCCGAGTGGTTGTTAAACCAAGTTTTGCAGCAACGAAGTATTCCAAGTTCACCTCCACCAGTGGACGACTCTGGATCCCCTATTTCGAAAGCGATATATGCAGTACACCTTGCCTACAAAAGGAGTTTTCCGAATTCCAACAATCTCGTACCCCCGTTCATGGAGTTTATTGCGCGCATCAACTGTGATGACCAGTCCTTGGACGACGAAAATACTCCGGCCGACATGTTTTCGGGGGCATTTTTTACCGGACTACCTATTGCCTGGTTTGTTGACATGATGCAATCAACCGATCTCAATGTGCAACTAGGTGGTAAGCGTATTCCCATTGCCAAGTTCAAAAAGGATAAGGTATCTATGTTCACGAAGGAGTTTCCCAAGCAAGCCAATTATCGGTTTTGGGTTATCCATCACAATGGACTTAAGGCTAATCCTGTGGTATCCGCCTCCATTACCTCACACAAACAACTTACAAAATCGGTTCAAAAGTTGCAAAAAGGTATGGTTGATTTCTTTACCCAGCAATTCGACCAAATGCACAAGGATGAGACTGAAGCAATAAGTCGTGGAATGATCAGTGACTGCGATACCCTTTACGTTGTTGGCATTGACAACGCAAGCCACTACCACATCATCGCCGCAGTTCAATATGTCGCTACCCCCGATGCAGTCTATATTAACTGGCTGGGTGTCGAACACAAAATCAGTGCCAATGTTTCCTTTTCAAAGAAGCAATCAGGTGAAAAACGTATCCAGTTTCGCAAATTGGGACTGGGCACATTTATGTTGAATTTGGTTCAGATGCAACAGATCGGTCGTGGCCGCAGTCACACCTTGATTTTACAAACCAATCCGACCTCGAGGGCCAGGGTTTTTTACGAGAGAAGAGGATTTCGTGTCTCTGATGGGCCCAATTTGGAGTCTATTCCCCAAATCAATGACCAAACTTTCCTTGATCGAGATACTCATTTTGTATCGGAAGCGTCGCAGCGTGAGGATGGAACGGAGACTGGTGATATCCTAGTACTCCTCTATCAACCTGATTGTTTATTTACTCAGATCCACGGGAAGGGTACGATTAATGTGGAGGATTCCATGGGGGGAGTATTGTTTCAGTTCCCATTTGATTGTGATGGCTCCTTCCTAGACAACGTGGTTATTCCAGAGGATGATTGGTTGTTCGCACATCCTGTTTTCAAACCTCCCAACGGAGTACTATACGCACTTCGAAACGCAACGGACACCAGTCCTGTGGAAAGCCTTTTCCGGGAAGAAGGCATGTACAATGGTGTCTACGATTCGGTGGTGATAGAAGACAAAGCCCTTTTACCATTGCAATTGGATCTCCCACTATCCAATCCCCATGTGGACTTGTGGTCGTGTTGGATGTTACGCCATCTGGATGGTGATGTGTGTAACGATGTGCTTATTGTTCCACTGTGTGTTACGGAAAGCATTGAGAAATGCTTTGCTCTATTGGATGGAGATTATGCAAATCTTGGGAAACCGAAAATACAGGTAGAAATGGCACACTGTCTCTCCATCGTTGATAAATACCTTTGGGGTCATCCGGATCTGTTGGAAAAGCGTTTAATTTTGATGGCTACCACGGAAAAATGGATTGGTTTTGCGCTCCTCAATCCCTGGGTACGCCTAGTGAAAGAGGCAATTACATCCAAGAAACAAACCGAATTCGGAAACATGAAGAAGAAGAAATTCGACCTTGACACATGCGTATCTGGTATGATTTGCAACAAGTCGTACTCCCTTGCTGATTCCGCAACTGACGAGGTGGTTATACCTCTCTATCTACTCAATTTGGCTAGCCATTTCCGTGATCTACGTCTGCATGGTAAACATACTGTGTTTAATTTCGAGGCCATGGTGAAGAACGGGATTCCAATGTGGTATTTCTTTTTTCTGGGTTACACCGGCCCATTCTGTAACCTTCATGATCTACCGGAAGCTAAGGACAACAAATATCCTTTGATTGAATCGCCTGAAGCGAGAATAGGGATATCGCATTCCACAAAACAGTTGGGTCCGGAAGTATGGTGTCTGTTCATGTATGATACTATTCTTGCCGTGAACAAGAGGGCCTTGATTTCAACGGACGAATCAACAATTCTATATGGAGCTCACACTCATACTCAGGCTTATCTTCAGGTGGAGACCATGACAGAAGAGATGGCCCTGTCTGAGGAGGCCATTGTGATCTACTGGTGTTTTTTACTTCGAGCCCAAATGCGAGTTGTCCTAGAACGTCTCCGATTTGTATATCTACAAACATCAAAACACCCGCAAACAAATATCTCGTTACCAACCTTTTGGGGAACTGGAGGAGAACGAAGTATACTGGAAGCCATGTCCGAAAAAGCTATATACAAGAATGCGGTGAGACCGGTGCTTGATGCCTCGCGTAAAGAAAAGCACAAGCCAGAATCTACCTACAGACTGGAGAAACATTTTCGGGAGAACATTAACGACATATCAAAGTACGCACCGTTGGAGCCCTATGGGTTCATCTTGGAATCCCCTGTGTTTTCCACCGAATTTATGACGCACAACTATCTGGGGGCAATTGGCGATTCGATGAGGGTGGCTGGGGCAGAGTACATGAATGGACTAATTGCAGAAGAGAGTATGCAGTCACGACGATGGCTTACTATTGTTTATGATCACAAGGATCCACCCCCAGGGAATCCTAACACGGTCAAGAATCCAGCAAAACAAAACACCACACCACCGACACCTCCGGCTCCTACCCCTCCTGGCCCTTCACCAACACAAGCTCCACCTGCAACATCGCCTACACCACCTCCACCACCAGCCACAGACCTCAAAAAGAGAAAGGCAAGGAGATATAATCCTCTGGGACCCCCACCTCAAGAATTGGGTAAGCGCGAGAGTAAGATCACTGACTGGTACCTACCCGATGCTCAGTCACCTGGCTTTAATAGGACCAACAAGCACAGAGAAGTGAAACGTCGGCGCACAACAAGACTGGATGAGCCCTGGGGTTATTTACCAGTTCACCTAGCACAGCGCCTGCAAAAGGATGTGATCACCGAGGGCGGCCACAAGTACATCGAAAGGGCAAAGTGCCATCTGGGGAAGGAATCATCATTCAAGTCTTCTTTAATAGGCCTAGCAGACCCATCGTTGCACCCTATCCCCAAAGGTATCCGTCTCATTCAAACAGACCTGGAACAAGCAAAAATGATGGTTGAGGAGCTTCTGGACCTACCAGAGACCAACAAGAAAGTGGCGTCCATTCGCGGAAAAGTTCAAGAACCACGTGAAAGGGTGATGTACGATCAGTGGATTACGTCGGCAGTGACCCATGCATCACTGGAGGCCAGCATACTCATGTACGACAGTGTCACAGATATTGCATGGGTACCAGACTTGCCAATCCCGAAGAAGCTTAATACCCTATTACCGGTTTACGGTCAATACATCATCCGGGTGAAGGTAGAAAACGGTGGTTTGGTGGACGTTGAGGCAACAAGTGACTGGATGCAAGACAATTACCCAGCAGAAACCCTGGCGTCAATTCAGCGAGCTGCGTACCAGAAACTGGAAAAGGTAGAGACCTCCGAAACAACCGATGAGAAACTTATTACAGGTTTTATTGTGATTGAGGGAGAGGGTCCAAATTTTGTGAACGTAGAAGGAGAGGGGGTTGGCGTAACACTGGACAATGAGGTCATTAATAAACTCAAATATGTTAAAGGCGGAAGTCGGAATACAGGGCCAATCTATGAGAAGGACGACAGCGGTGATATTCTATTGGACGATAAGGGCTGTGGTATTCCTTGTAAAAGGAAAAAGAAGATCATTCCTGCCAAGTGGTTTGGCTACAGCAATCGTACCAAAACGATTAAGAAACTAGTCACCTCTTGGGTGACCACGAATTTTGACAAACGCCTCTTGGCCCAAATAAAAAATATGTCGGCGGCCAAAGCTGCCTTTGTGTCAGTCCCACCAGGAGCAGATAAGAAACACGATGACCTTACCGCCAAAGTTCAAGCAGTTGGTCCGAGCGTCAAATACCAACAGAAGGATGGAGAGCGAACCTGCATGGTGTACGGATTGGCCAGTGCAATTCACTATGCCGGAGGAAAACAAATAGCCTCAGAAATAAGACAAATGGCTAGAAGGTTCGAACATAAGATAAGTGCATTTGGTGCTTTCCTCAAGGCACTCAGCCAAAAACACAAAGCATTGAATCCAAGAAGAGAGGATACCAAAACATTCGACCTTTTGAAGGTTGAATCCGGTGAAATGATAATGGCATGTTTGAAAGGTGCCGATGGTATGGAGGACCACTGCATTGCAGTCTACAACCGGTGGATATTTGATTCTAATTTCACACAAGCATTGTCCTTGACAAAGGAATCATTGGACCTATGTTGCTCCTCTGATCAGGTGAATTCGTTTTACAACGGATGTACGCAGGTGGTCTCCTTTCCAAATATTTACATGGCAACATGAGTCAATCGATATTTACGTTAGTAAAAATGTATTAATCTGTTTTGAGGAACTCGTCCGCCCATTCACTTTGTCCGCGAACCCCAACCATAAATTTACTACAAGCGTGATAGGGTATCATAAGTGTATGCGATAGTATGCAATCACTACCAACGGTGATCAGTCGCGGTTCTGGAAGGAGTTCATTGATATCATCGTCCAGGAAAAAAACCTCATTCTCAAAGTCAACGGTAACAGGACATTGATAGATGTCCCTGGGATCATCCTTGTATTGCATTCGATAGAAGGTTGTTAACACAGAATGTGTTTGACAAAAGCTAAACGCAGGATGAACAACCACAAATCGTTGATCCGGTCTGGCCTCCATGTAGTACATCAACTCAACACGCGCCCCTGTGGTGTAACTAGCACCAGAAGTATCCTTTAAGGATATGGTAACATAATCAAACCATGCACCATCTTTATCAAACGAGGGATTACATCGAACAATGGTGTCATGAAGTGGCAATTCCGTAAAACAATGTAATGTAACTCCTTCAGGATTCAAGCCTCGCTCCATTAATGGATAACACGTACTCACCAGGTGCTGTAACACAAACAGTGGTGGCAACATCTTGTCCCTCTTTTTAGGATTGACAATTGAAATATCCAGCTCGTGAAGACGTCCACCTACAGGACGTATCATGAGATCAAAATATACAGTGTTGTGGGGTAATGGGGGCAAGGATCCTGGGGGAGTGATAATAGTCGGGTTAGGTTCGTTTTCTGGTTTCATATACTCAAGAGATAGGTCCACCACATACTTGTCAACCAGTCTATTCGAAACCTGCCAGTCAAAAGTGTCTTTGCGCATCTGCGTCCGGGCGGCTGGTTTTTTCGACAATTCAATGTGATTGTGCTCAGCGGGTCCAGTATGAACATTCTTATGCGACCCAAACAATAATATTGTGTCCGCCACATGAAGTTGTTCATGTAATTTGGGAATATGCCAACCACGACCGGTTGCGCGAGGAACACATTGAACCAGGTTACGAAGCATTTCAGCAATGGCGTCTTTTGTAGCTTGATGAGCTGCCACATCGTTAAGCGCCCAATGATTGTCTTTCTTCAACCATGCCCAGTAACAGAGGCATTGTTCAAAAGCGTACAAAATATCAAGGTAGGCGTCATCCGATAGTTTTCGGAAGGCATATTTCCCATCACGGGTGACAGCCGCTACTACAAGAGCATACATCATACCCACTTTGGTTGCTGCTGGAAGTTTGGTAAGAGTACTGATACCATCTTTGAACAAAAGACGGGGTGAATGCGCAAAATTAGAGGACCGAATCAACCGTTGTCTGGGTAGTTTTGTCCAGACTTGAATCGAGGCATCTAAAAGAACAATCTCTTGTGGCTTAAGGCATCCACCAAGAACAGCTTTCAAAGAATGTAGAAATAATCCGTTTTCCAAAGCATGTAATGCTTCAGCTGGGCATGCCGCTGTAAATATTCCACCAGGGTTTCCACCATAGCAAACATCAAAAAAAGGATTCCAGCATGGAACTTGATGGAGGGAGTGAAGACCAGGCCAATCTTGACTCGTTACCATGGCCATGATGTCCTCCATGTTTAAAGGTACACAACAATCACTTTCAATAGTATCATATTGATCAATGGTGGCATTGCAACTACGACATATACGTCGTGCCGTTTCATTGTAAACCGCCGCACGCCCCGTGATGCCATCACCACCTTGATTATCGCCCACAATAAACGACAAGGGAACCAACATGTTAACATCTTTGCCTTTGCCACCCAAAGGTAAATAGATATCTTCCATGGCTCCAGCCTGTTGTGCCGCGACAAAACTGGATAATCCGACTTCAAAAAGTTGAAACAGACGAAACTGTTTGGTATCTGTGGAGAATTTATTATACTGTTTTTGGGAGTAAAACTGGCTTTCACAAGGAATATATGCCAATGGGCGCCATGCAAGTGATTTGTTGCGTGTCTACAAGTAAACAGGTATTAGTTAATAATCGTCACATAATCACCTCCACTTAAACACTTGCCTGTCGGTTAAATATAGTGGTAGTAAATAGGATAACAAAAACAGAGAGACCCGCCATTTCAGATATAACAGTTTTGTCCATGGCAAAAATAATAGGACATAGAAAATCTTTATCGGGTTCAGTAACCAGATGAGAGTAGGCGTTATTGTACCAGAGTGCTGAGTTGACTTCTCCAAGTTTACCACCAGCAGCGTTATACTTAGCAAACCTATCGGTAGGATTGACAACAAGATTCTCAAGTTTGTTGAGCACGGGGCAGTTAAAAAGGGAGGCAAGCATGGTGGGAAAATCAAATACAACTACATCAAGTATGTCTTCTTCCATGTCAGGTCGAAACAAATTCACAGGCACACGAGTAGGCCTACAAGCCTGCATACCAACAAGTTTTTCAAGATGATGGATTTGACGATCGTAGGCAAGTGGAGAGGGAAGAAAATCATACCCGTCCGACAATGCCGAACGCGCCCAGGACATGATTGACTGAAAGGCACCGTTGGGTGCACCAGTGGAGTGGATAATTTTCAGTAGCTGGGCTTCGTACTTTTGTGACGTAGTGTAGGCTTGTGGAAAAACAACTACGTCTAGTAGACATTCATCGCCTTCTGGAGGAGGACCGTCAACTAGCATTTCCTCCTCGTCTGAATCACCTTCGGGATAGCCGTCATCGGAAGAAAAAACAAAATCGTTTTCAACGGCGGAATCATGAGGCGCCAGGGTAAAAGCGGTCTCGTCAGGGACCAGCCAAAAGGGATTACTGGATGACGAGTGCACATTCTTCGGACGACATTTAGGGGAATGATACAGATGACAACACATGCCACGCCCAGCTGCGAAGGCCATATTGCATCCAGGACATGTAACAAACGACATCAGATATCCGAGGGAAAGCACAGAGACAAAATGAGGTATAACAGAAAATGTGAGAGTCAAGCATGAGGCTGTGTGGCAGGTAAGGCCGGTCAGTAGGTTTCTAAGGGAAGCCTGTCTGGTGAGAATCTAGGTAAGGGGTAACCACAGAATGGTTGGGATTCATCATTGTTAATGTGAGAGCATCTACCAAATAGATTAATGATGAAACAATTAGTTGATGGCGATGGATAAGTTATCCTGGATGCACCTAATTAGTTGAAAGTAGATCAATAAGGTTGAAATGACACAACACTAGATTGATGACATGATTGAGAGGGTTAGGTGTACATACCAAATTATGTATGGAGTTACATAAGTAGTCAGAATTCTAACAAATTAGGCAAAATTCCTGGCTAATTAGGTAGAATATTCCGGCCAGCCAATTGTAGTCTGGATAAATGACCCCTCAGATGAGGCCTTAAAACATACACTTGAAAGTGCCTCCAGTTCTTAAATTATTTTTTGATGTATTATATGTATTATACAATAGGAAGGGGGTTACAAATGTCGGACTTTTTACATATGTCAGAAACTTTTCGTTTCTCGCGTAACACTCGGTGCGCGATTTTACAGCAACACGGCATATCGCGGTAAACTCGTCTGACTTCTCCACTGTACACCACTAATAATTTTTTGCTCCGATGAAGCTCGGACCTGTTACAAAGTACACCTGTTTTAACAGAAGATTTGATTGGTAAAGAGCAGAAGCGGTCAAAAGGTCGCCTTTTTAGTGAAAATTCGCTTTCCCCACTACTGGAAAAAATTTCCGAAATATGGTGATTTTTGATGAGTCTGTACGTTGTCGTAAAAGTGCGTACACCCACTACCAGAAAATTGTTTCTGATATATGTCGCCTACCCAAAATGAGCACTTTTCGTCCATTGATTTCGACATGAAGCGCCGGTCCAATTTGGTTGCGGATACCTGGGATGATTGACACATAACCTGACGATTTTGAACCAATGTAACAGAATGTAGAAAAAAGAGTTTAAAAATTGTTTTTTTGAAAATCCAATTGTTTCTGATATATGTAACCCCCTTCCTACTGGAGCGACAGGGAATTCGACGACCTTCAATTAATGAAAGGTTCTGCGCGCAGTTTCGCGCACGACATTTAACAGCAATAAGTTTTGGATGTGGAACGCATATCCAAAGGTGATATTATTTAACGCGTTTTGTATCCAGTTTTCATGTCCTCAGATTAATTTATTTAGTGTTTGGACATGTCTGGACATGTCTGGACATGTCTGGACATGTCTGGACATGTCTGGACATGTCTGGACATGTCTGGACATGTCTGGACATGTCTGGACATTTCGGGACATTGTGACGAATACATTGTATACCTGGATGAATACATATATTGATCGTATTATCTTTAATACTTATTAACTTCTGGATATACATATGTAAAATCGTCGAAAACCATTGTCCGTTGGCTATAGTATACAGATATACAACTATTAAGAAAATAATATACTATAAGTCCGTTGAGGGCTACTCCGACTTGTCGCGACATTACTGGACATTGCTGGACATTGCTGGACATTGCTGGACATTGCTGGACATTGCTGGACATTTCTGGACATTGCTGGACATTTCTGGACAATTTGAAATGTCGCATTACAAGGGATCATAGTTTAACGCGCTAAATATGAATATGGAACACTTATTATGGAAGGACATCATTCTCTTGAAACTGTTAAGAACAGATGTCGTGCGCGACACTGCGCGCAGAACCTTTCATTAATTGAATGTTGTCGAATTCCCTG
>OOFW01000056.1_pt1 | contig 14374 bp, 7 predicted proteins | sample 1670271 | NCBI WGS metagenome assembly OOFW01 (sample SAMEA98137918, study PRJEB22522) | marine metagenome | biome: marine biome; feature: marine water body; material: sea ice | place: Arctic Ocean | collected 07-Sep-2015 | depth 1.32 m
GTCAGTCCTATAAGAGATAGAGTGAAATATGATATTGTGTAATTTTGTGAATACACTAATACTGAGAGGTACAGCAGGGTCTGTATTAAGATAATATCGACTAGACGGTATACCGCTGCAAACTTATTGGTGTTGTTTTTTACCTCGCCAGATTGTTGAGTGTTCATTATTGCTTCCTATCTAATTCTGTTTCCAGAAAATCCATTTACTATAAGACATGCAATCTTGAACATAGAGTTGCAGCCAGCAAAAAAACTAGCTGCCTCACTGAAAGGTATAAAATTCATATTACAAATGAGGTTATACTTTCGTGAACTTATTGAATTACATAGAGCAAAGAACGAGCCGCTTTAATAAAGTGTATAAAATTCATATGGTTGAAAATGGATTTTAGCTATAGTGTGATTTTTATATAACTTTTAGTCGTATAGTTCGTGAAGTGATTAAAAACTTACGCTTATGGGGGACTGGGCGAGTTTTTAGGAAGTATCAATAAATGCTTTAGGTTTTTTATTACTCTGATAATCAAAGCTTTTTTTTATGGTTGTTATTTTAAGTTGCCACAATGTTATTTTTTGTTGAAGAGTATGTTTATCTTATTTTTGTAAATTTTGCATCTGTGTGGTGCAGTGTTCTCTAGTAACGTTTACCCCCAAATTTAAACTTGCTTTTGGCTGCACACCTTTACGCGCCAATCGGCAAAGGTTGGGTAGTCTTTATATCAAACAGTGTAATGTGATTGTATGATTTTACGGATTTTACCTCGTGCCCTAAAAAAACACTGCAGTGCACGATTGTTGCGCAGTTAATTCTTTTTCTTAAATATAGCGATTGATCTTCTTTTTATAATCAATTCTGGGTAATGTTTCTTTTTGCCAATCTATATTAAGGAAAAGAGTTGTAATGAGAGTGATCTTAGCCTGTCTTATATTTATATCTGTTTTGTCTACTGCTGCTGAGCTCGAAGATGCTAAAACGATAGAAAACTTTACTGACAATATGTCGCATAAAGCCGGTTTTTTTGATTTTTATTATCAAATCGAAACTGATAAAGTTTTCCTTAAAATTGACCAGTTTGAGCAACCTTTTCTGTTTCAAAGTAGCATGCCACAGGGTATTGGCTCGAATGATATTGGTTTAGACCGTGGGCAGTTGGGTGATACTCGTCTGGTGAAATTCGAGCGTTATGGCAATAAGGTACTGCTTAAACAGTTAAATACTCAGTATCGTGCTAGTTCTTCTAATCTTGCCGAGCAGGCTAGTATTGATGAGGCTTTTGCTGATTCGGTGATTGCTGGTTTTGCTGTTGTGGCCACTGACGGTGATGCGGTTGTTATTGATTATACTGAGTTTTTACTGTCAGACATTCATCAAATTTCTCAGCGTTTAACGAGCACTAAACAAGGCAGTTATAAAGCAGATCCAAAGCGAAGTGGGGTATTTTTAAAGCGTAGTAAAGCATTCCCTGATAATACCGAGTTAGAAGCTTTAGTAACATTTGGTGGCTCTAAGCCAGGTGAGTTTGTTAATCAAGTCACACCAGACCCTATTAGTATTTCTGTGCATTTACATCATTCACTGGTGAAGCTACCCGATACAGATTATCAGCCAAGAAAGTTTGTACCTTTTTCTGGATTCTGGTCAGTGGGTTATCAAGATTATTCAGTGCCAATTGAAGACAATATGACCAAGCAGTTTATTCCTCGGCACCGTCTGAGTAAAAAGCAGCCCAGCGCAGAGATAAGTGAAGCGATTGAACCGATTGTTTATTACCTTGACCCGGGCATTCCAGAGCCCGTAATGAGTGCATTAAAAGACGGTGCGTTATGGTGGGATCAAGCGTTTAGTGCCATTGGTTATAAAAATGCGTTTCAAGTTAAGGTGTTACCCGAAGATGCAGATCCTATGGACGTGCGATACAACGTTATCCAGTGGGTGCACAGGGCTACTCGTGGCTGGTCTTATGGTTCTTCTGTTATAGACCCTCGTAGCGGCGAAATTATTAAAGGCCATGTCACCTTGGGTTCATTGCGTGTTAAACAGGATTATTTAATTGCCTTGGGTTTGACCAGTCCCTTTAGTGCTGATGGATCTGGTGCGGATATAAACAGCAGGCCTGATGACCAAGTGGATATATCTAAACAAAAAGACATGGCCCTCGCTCGGATCCGTCAGCTGTCTGCGCACGAAGTAGGTCATACAATAGGTATTGCCCACAATTTTGCTGCCAGCGAATATGGCCGAGAGTCAGTGATGGATTACCCCCATCCGTTGGTGAGTGTTAAGGATGGCAAAATTAGTCTAGAAAATGCCTACGATGTAGGTATGGGAGCGTGGGATAAATATGTGGTGACTTATGGTTATCAAGAATATCCCGATGCCAATACCGAACAGCAAGCGTTAAAAGGGTTAGTTGCGGATGCTAGAGCGAAAGGCTTTAAGTATCAGTCGGATCCGGACTCTCGCCCTGCACATGCCGCTAATGTAGAAGGGCATCTTTGGGACAACGGTGCTGACCCTGTCAGTGAGTTAATCCGCATCAGTGAAGTACGTGAAGTAGCCATGGCTAACTTTGGCCTTAAAACGATTAAAACGGGTGCCACGTTGTCTTCACTGGAAGAAATTTTTGCACCCATTTATTTGTTACACCGTTACCAATTAGATGCAGTTGCAAAATTAATTGGTGGGGTGAGCTACGAGTACGAATCCAAAGGTGATTATTCAGTAGCAAAAGGTGTCAAGGTCATTTCTGCTAAACAGCAAATAGATGCACTAGACGCGATGCTAAAAACCTTGCAAGGTGATTTTCTGAGTATCCCTGGCTCTGTGGTACAACTTATTACGCCTAAAGCTTATGGTGAAAGCCGTAATCGTGAAAGTTTTAATGGCCGAACGGGGCATACATTTGACCCCATTAGCGCAGCGGAATCTGCGGCAGGTTATAGTCTTAGCCTATTATTAAAAGCTGAGCGTTTAAATCGTATATCGCAACAAAAAGAACAGTTAAAAGGTGTACCTGATTTGGCGTATTTATTCACTAAACTGTTTAAAAATTCCATAAAAGATGGTGTCGACAAAGACTATCCGCAGTTGAGTAAACGGGTGAACTATTTAGTCTTAGATCAAGTGGTAAAGTCCATGCAACAGGAAAACTTAGCACCTGAAGTAAGGGGCGAAATTGAATTACAATTGATTGATTTACACAAGTGGTTAAAAAACAAAGCACGCAATGCCCACAACGAGATAATGGCGCGTCAGCTGGAACAATATTGGCGTCTGGGCCAGTGGCACTCGCAGTTTATATTAAAGCCATTACCCCCGGGCTCACCTATTTAGTTACTTATAGCGGATCTGGTTAGTTAGCATGGATAATAACGACTCAACATTGCACTGCGTGAAATGTGCTCAGCCTAGCCTTATCAAACAAGGTGAAAAAGCATACCGATGTACCTTGTGTGGCTTTGTGTATTTTCACAATGTAGCCGCCGGGGTGAGTGCTATTATTGTCTGTAATGGAAAAATATTGCTGGTGGAAAGGGCGCAACAGCCAGCCAAAGGAAAGTTGGACTTTCCTGGTGGTTTTGTTGATTACGACGAATCAAATGAGCAGGCGTTAACACGAGAGTTATTGGAAGAGTTACAACTGCCTATAGATAATATGCAGTATCTTTTTTCTTATCCTAATCGTTACCTATACAAAGACGTGCTCTATTCTACTTTAGATAGCTTTTTTGAGGTCCGTTTAGACACTGAGCCTGCTTTAGTTTTGCAGCAAGAGGAAGTGAGTCGCTATATTTGGTTGGATGTGACAAGCGTGCTTGTTATGGATCTTGCCTTTGTATCGGGACAAAAAGCGTTGCAAGCGTATTTACGCAGAAATGATTGAGATGGTCGGGTGTGATTTACAAAAAAAGCGGGCATGAAAATCACATTTCATGCCCGCTTTTTGTTTGTTCTAAACTAACTTGTTCTAGCTGTGATAACCAAAAAACTTATTTTTGATAATTTCGTCTGCGACACCTTCAGGTAGATCTTTTTGCCAATCACCTTGTCCGCTAGAAAGTTGCTTAAGGATTTCACGGGAATAGATCTTAAATAAATTTGGATCACTACACTCGATACCGTGTAAGAAGCCGTTTTCTAATAAATGTCGGTATAAAAAGCGTAAATGTTCAGGCACTTTAAGATCGGTAAATTCTGTTAGTTGACCATTTTCGTCTACTTCCGGATATATAAATACACGCGTATTGTCTGGAAACAGTTTACCAAAACCTTCTAAAATTCCGCCTTCTACGCCTCGGTAGAAGTTTTCATCGAATATCTGCTTAACATTAACCATTCCCATAACGATACCAATCTGTAACTGGGTAAATTGACGGAAATAAGCTCTGAGTGAGAAATAACGGGTGTAATCCGAGACCATCACGTTGTAACCAAGTGAGTTAAGGAGTTGTACTCTTGCGATGATGTCCTTTTCTGGCACATTAGCATCGTTGCCGTGGGCATCATTAATGGATATTTCGGCTATGGCAACAGTATTGCTTGGGTCCACTCCAGGCAGTGTAGAAAAGGAACGTTGTCCTTGTTCAATCATATCTACATTTAAATTAGTGACGGGGCGGAATGAGCCACGAATGGTGAGTATATTTTTTTTGTATAACATCTCAGCAGGCACGGCCACTGAGCCATCAGGTTTAAACATAATGGCGCGGGTTTTCCAGCTACGAATAAGGTGGATGTTTTTAACTCTATTGTCAGTATCTTCAAAGTAAGGGCCTTGAAAATCGATTGAGTCAATTTCAATGCGATTGGCTTTCATACCGTCAGTTAATGAATCAATAATCTGTTTAGGGTTTTCAAAATAATAATAAGCCGCGTAAATAAGGTTTACCCCTAATACGCCCAAAGCCTGTTGTTGTGCTTCGGCATTGTCATCAAACATTCTAACATGCACTGTGATATCTGATGGTTTAGCACCAGGATACATTTGCACTCTTATACCGCACCAAGCATGGCATTCGTTATTGCCTTTGAAGCTTTTAGCAGAAACAGTTGTTGCATAGCCAAAATAACGTGACGCCTTCGAACGAATATCACCTACTCTGTCAACCACTAAGTCGAACTCTTGTTCCATCATGGCTTTAACGCGCCCTTTACTGACATAACGGCCGTCTTCTTGAACACCGTAAATGGCGTCTGAAAATTTCATATCGTAGGCAGACATGGTTTTGGCAATTGTGCCTGCGGCAGCTCCTGCCAAGAAAAAGTGACGGGCTACTTCTTGTCCTGCGCCAATTTCCACTATGGTGCCGTACTTCTTTTCGTCAAGGTTATTGCGCAGCGCTTTTTGAGTCGTTGAACGGGAACTCACGCTGCTACGCGAGTCGATTTTTAAATCCATGATTTCTCCAGAGGAAGTGGCAAATAAATATACGGTGTATTATAGCCTTTTTTTGTTAATGCAATAAGTCTAAATTTTCATCATGACAATGACTAATTCATTGAATAATATAATGAAAAGGTTAATGAAAAGTTAATAGATAAGAGCTCAGAGCAGTGAATAGTAAATAGTAGATAGAAAAAGCCAAATAAAAAACCAGGGCAAAAGCAAAAAATTATTCACCACAGAGGTAAAAGAGGACAAGGAGGAAACGCATAGGTTTTCTGTGGCTTCGTCGAAAATAAAAAATGAGACTGTGAGCCTGTAACGGATTATGTCGTCTTATTCTTTTCCTAGCATCTGACCGCTGCTCTTAAAAGTCCATTGGTTTTCTCTTTGGTTCAAACGCTTTTAATCTTTTTCCTTTTTTTCCTATCTACTATCCACTGCAGTTATCTAGCCACTGCTTTTCCCCAGTTTTTGAAAATCTAAAATGTTTTGCTCGGGGCTAGCCGTTATCTGTCGCACTGTTTTCAAGCGGGTAAATATAATAAACACTAGGCAGCTAAACATAAGGCCGATCACTATGGCACCTACCCATTGGATATGTAAAAAATCTAGGGTGAACAATAAGGTGAGGCCACTTAATGTCAAAAGGTTGCCGATAAAGTAAGGGATTTTACCAATACGGGAAACGGTGAGGTTTAAGTTGTCGGTGTACAGGCGTATCAATGAGTCTAATGAGTTGACTACAAAAAGTATGCCTACTGCGACCATCAAACTGTTCAACCAGTCAGAAACTTGTAGTGCGTTGAGATGATAGTAATACAGCCCTACAAACCATATTGCGATAGGAATAGAAGGGAATATCAACATGCCTAAAAACACTTGGTAAGTGCGCAACCCACCCACAAATCGAGCGGTAAATTGGCCAATCATAATGCTCCAAGCGAACCACCAATAAAGATAAAATTCATGATAAGCATTAAGGGGTAAAACAAATTGATGAATATTCGAAAAGTACCCATTCAACAAACTAAAGGTCTGTAAAATTTCCCTAGCATTGCCTTTGTCCATCAACAGTGGCCCAGCCCACACTAAGGCAATTAACGCAAAAAATAACCATGTACTACCCAAGCTGAGCAAACGTACATAACGAATATCAGTACTTGAATACACGGCAGCGGATATCACAACTAACACAATTAAATAAAAACTAGCGGTGAGTGCGCCTTCATCGGCTAGTTGCGGAATGTACCAAGGCAAATTGTTTAATAATAAATAAGCGGTAAAAGCACATGTACCAATGATAACTAAGTTATTGATAAATTTGATAATAGGGATAGAAAAAAACTGGACTCTAGGCTCAATAATACAAAAGTAAAAGCAGGTTAAAAAATAGAAACCCCAAATTAAAAATGCCCAATAGCCAAATTCGATCGCTAGGGGGTTAGTGAACGCATACTCTGGGCTAGTGACAATGTCGGCGTAGCCAGCAAACTCAGTCAAGGGAAACATAATGAGTCCCACGTCTAAGCCAGAGGTAAACAGGATCGCAACAAAGGTAAAGGTGCTAACGGGTGTCACACCAATGCAGCGAATATTGCCCCATTTAAATAAGATGCAGCCAATGCAAAAAAAAGTGAATAAGATACCTGCTGATAACCATAGGGTCATAGTAAAACCAAAAACACAGCCAACAGTTCAATTATAAATGAGCGCATAGGTATTACCGAAAAATATCTGATGGTTTATCTCTTATTATCGTTTAGGTTGGCTGGCTCGTTGTTGTGTTTTCCACTGTGTGTGTCCAGTCGTCGTTACTGTCTCAGGAGGTAAAGAGTGGCCTTTAATTAGGTCGGCTGCGCGCTCTGCTAGCATAATGGTTGGAGCATTCAAATTGCCGTTTGGAATAGTCGGAAATATAGAAGAGTCGACCACGCGTAGGCCTTGAATGCCATGGACTTTTGTTTCTGGGCTAACCACTGATAACTCATCTGTGCCCATCTTACATGAACAACTTGGGTGATAGGCACTTTCGACAGACTCACGCACAAAGACATCAATTTCTGCATTGCTTTGAATATGCATGCCGGGTTGAATTTCTTCGCCTCGATAGTCATCTAGAGCCGGTTGGTTGATAATTTCGCGGGTTAATCTTACGCAGTCTCTAAAACCTTGAATATCGTCTTCATGCTGCAAATAGTTGAAGGTGATCTGCGGCGCCACATCGGGTTGGTTTGATACCACCTTAACGCTGCCACGACTTTTGGGTTTGTTATGACCGATATGTACCTGAAAACCATGTCCAGCAAAGGCTTCTTTGCCATCGTAACGCATCGCGGCAGGTAAAAAGTGATACTGCAAGTCCGGCCATTCTACGCCTGCTTTTGAACGAATAAAGCCACATGATTCAAAATGATTAGTGGACCCTAATCCGTCTTTGTTCAAAACCCAGCGCACACCAATTTTGAGTTTGCTCCACCAATCTAGCTCGCCGTTAAGAGTGATGGGCTGTGTGCATTTAAATTGAAAATAAAACTCTAGGTGGTCTTGTAGGTTTTCACCTACACCATTTAACTCATGCAGACATTCGATACCTGCTTTATCCAACACTGCTTTAGAGCCAATGCCAGAAAGTTGAAGTAGGTGTGGAGAGCCAATAGAGCCAGCACTTAGAATCACCTCTTTATTGACTTTGATTTCATGAATATCATTTTTATGAGCAAAACGTAACCCCACGGCGGTTTTGTCTTTGAGCAGTACCTTATGCGCTACAGCATGAGTGATAACTGTTAAGTTGGGACGCTGCATCGCGGGTCGTAAATAAGCATTAGCTGTTGATGCGCGGCGACCATTCTTGACAGTCATGTGCATAGGGCCAAACCCTTCTTGTTGCTCACCGTTATAATCATCAGTGGCTAAGTAACCTGCATCGGTTCCTGCATCAATAAAAGCTTGATACAAAGGATTCTGCATTTGATTGCCGTTGTTAACTCCAAGTGGGCCCTCTTTAGCGCGATAATCATTAGCTTTAAATGCCCAACTTTCGGCTTTTTTAAAATAGGGTAGGCAATGGGAATAATCCCAATCAGTGGCACCGCTTTGTTGCCACTCATCAAAATCTTTTGCATGTCCACGTACATATACCATGCCATTGATTGAGGATGATCCACCCAGCACCTTGCCGCGAGGACAATGCATTTTGCGGTCATTCAAATATGGCTCAGGCTGGCTTTCAAACTGCCAAGCATATTTTTTAGTATTCATTGGAATGGATAAAGCAGTGGGCATTTGAATGAAAATGCTTTTGTCACTACCCCCGGTTTCTATCAACAATACACTGCTGTTTGGGTCTTCGGTTAAACGATTAGCTATTACGCAGCCTGCAGAACCTGCGCCTACAACGATGTAATCATATGTTGCTTGTATATTCATTAATGGCCTCTAAAACGGACTATCTAAAAGTTGTAAACCCACATACACCGATTTTAACTGAGTATATTGTTTAAGTGTTGCTAAGCCATTTTCGCGGCCTATTCCTGATTGTTTGTAACCACCAACAGGCATTTCAACAGGTGATAATCCATAACTATTGATCCAGCATATACCTGCTTGAATTTGATGGATTACGCGATGCGCACGGTTAATATCTTGGGTAAATATACCTGCAGCTAAGCCTAAGTGAGTATTGTTGGCACGTGCAATCACTTCATCTTCATTTTCAAACGTCAGTACCGCCATTACAGGTCCAAATATTTCTTCGCGACAAATTCGCATGCTGTCTTCACAATCAGTAAACACGGTAGGTGCAACAAAGTAGCCATCGGGTGCGCTTTTAGGTTGTAACGCTTCTCCTCCACATAACAAAGTGGCCCCTTCTGCTTTACCTATTTCAATATAGCTAAGCACTAATTCTTGATGTTTTTTGGAGATAAGTGCACCAAAATTGGTATCTGGATGCATGGGGTCGCCAGCTATGATGTTGGCTTTAACACGATGATGTAATTTCTCAATGAATACAGGATAAATGTCTTTCTGCACAAATACTCGTGTGGCATTGGTACATACTTCTCCCTGGGTATAAAAATTACCAAGCATTGCCGCAGATACAGCATTATCGATATCTGCATCATTAAAGATAATTAATGGTGATTTACCGCCAAGCTCCATTGTCACTTCTTTGAGCGAAGTGGCTGCTCCTGTCATCACTTTTTTACCTGTGCCGACTTCACCAGTAAAAGAGACTTTAGCAATATCTGGATGATGACTGAGCCAAGAGCCCACTTTGCCGTCGCCTTGAATAACGTTAAACACACCTTCAGGTACTCCAGCTTGAATGAAAATCTCAGCAAGCTTCAATGCACCTAGTGGTGTTTCTTCTGAAGGTTTAAATATCATCGCGTTGCCACATGCAAGAGCAGGAGCCGCTTTCCAGCAAGCAATTTGTATTGGGTAATTCCAAGCACCTATACCAGCACATACGCCAAGTGGTTCAGGTCGAGTGTAATAAAAATCCTCACCTACTTGCTGTTGATTACCTTCAATTGCTGGGGCAAGGCCTGCAAAAAATTCAATCGCATCCGTTCCAGATACAACATCTACCACACTGGCTTCTTGCCATGGTTTACCTGTGTCAGCAACCTCTATTACAGCTAACTCATCATTTTTTTCTCTTAATAAGGCTACCGCTTTTAATAATATTCTGCTGCGTTCTATGCCAGTCATGTTTGACCAAATGGCAAAGCCCTGTTGTGCACTGTCGATAGCATGTTTTTGAATAAAATCATCAGCCACTTCAACCTGATAAATCACCTTGCCTGTGGCAGGATTTATCACATCAAATGTTTCATCACTTTGATTGCTAAGATATTGGCCATTCACAAAGTTTTGGTAAATTGGGAGAGGATGGTGTGACGTCATAGATTAGCTCACTAGTAGTAGGGGGTGAATAGCGCGGGCACTATGCCTGCTATTTGGTTACCAATCAACTTCGATAATGGATAATGTTATAACTAGAAAAAGCCGTACTACTTGGCAGAGTTTTGGATTCAAAGTGTTTGAGTCACACTAATAACGGCTCTTTGTGCTTAAAGAGCCGTTATTGAATTGTTAAATACAGTCAATAGGTAAAAGTAGTAAACAGTGATGGTAAAAGACTGATGTTAGAGCCTCTGGATCACGGCTGAGAGAGAAGCCGCCGTCGCCACACACAAATGAAGAACTAAGAATAATACATAATTAATAATATTGATGTGCTTCGCGTCTAGGCAAACTTGAAATTTTGCAGCAGGTCAAAAATTGATAAGTTTAATAAGGTATTTAGGTATAACAAGATAAGAGGCTAGCTTATGCATAGCCTGTTACTGGTTCTTTTTCTATCCATTATTCAACGCTTCTAGCTTGTCCTCCTTTATATGGTGAAGTGTCTGTTCTCTATGGCATTAGAGTACTTGAACCACAAAATAAAGGAGACTCTGCTATGCGGAATAGATTAAAAGTCTTCGATAAAACGAATAACACCAGGATTTAATTGTGTTTCTAAACGATTGATTAACGGTAAGTTGGTTTCAGTATCAATAATTTCGACCCCTGGTGCTGCATTTTCTAGCACACTTACCCATAAGAAACCTGCAGCATCGACGTCAATAAAACCGATGCTATTAGTCTCTATATTAAGCACGGTTTCATTACTGATTTCACCTGTGCTTGGGTTGAATTGATACAATGTTGACTCTTCACGATAAGGGGCAAAAAAAGTTTCGTTTGCATAAAAATATCCTTGTTGTGCAGAGACGATGGCCGAAGATTGAATGTACTTTGTGGTATTGTCGTTGATGTCTGCTGCACTTAATACCGTACTTAAACTGAAGTCATTCGCATCCACTTCCTCAATCAAACTTTGGTCTACGCTTATAGCTGAGAATGAGTTGCGAGACGTAATGTACACCTTATCCTTAAATGCTCTAACACTATGTTCTAAAGGATTTAAACCAAGCAAAGGAATACCCATTACGCTATCACTAGTATCTGTATTGGTTTCAATTTCGCTGTCGGTAACTGTATCAAATACGGCTAAATAAACTGCGTTAGAGCTGCCAAAATTATCATCTAAGCGCTGCATAACAACAAATAACTTACCATCATTGACTACCGCTGCAGATGGACTGGGTGTACCAGCTGTATTGTTGTCAGGCACATAGCTTGCTAAGTTAATTTCACCAATTTTGAAACTATCAAAATCTGTAGCTTGTGGGTTAACAATCCAGATTTTATCTGAACCATAACGTATCAAATACGCTTTTTCTGCACTGAGAGACACTAATGTATAAGGATTTCTGGTGGTTGAGTCTAAGTCGTCTTGAGTTGAATAAGACCAGATTTCAGTACTCGCATTCAGCACAATATATTTACTGATGGTATCAATAAAAAAGCGACCAATATGATACACATTGTTTAGATACACACTGATGGTGTAGTCAGATTGAGTCTTAGCATAAAAACCATCATCAACCGTCTGTGCTGCATAGTCTAAATAAGCAACTTGTGAACTTGAAAAGTCAGCGGCTATCGTTTGAACCAACGCCATTGAGGGGGTATCTAATACATCTCCCACGTTCACAGTCACATCTATAGAGTCGGTCAAACCTTGAGCGTCTGATACAGTGACTGTTATGTTATAAGGACCAGTATCACCATTCTCAAAATCAGGTGCGCTGATAAATTCCACTGCACCTGTATTGTTTACAACAAAAAGTTGCTGGTCAGCGCCAGTGATGGCGAAGGTTAACCTATTTTCGTCGTCAGTTGCCGTGTATTGACTCACCACTGTGGTATTTTCAGCTACGGTGACTAACCTACTACCAGATAGTTTCGGGGCGTCATTACTATCACTGCTACACCCCCCTAAAATTGATAAGGTACCTATTAGCGCTACTGTAAGCGCGTTTTTTTTGAATAGTGTTAACATTTATATGCCTTGTATTGAGATTTTAAATTGGATACTTCGCCCTTGAGCTGGACGGTTAGCTAAATCTTGATATTGCTGACTAAAGAGGTTATTCAAATTTAGATTGAGACCGTAAATTCCACTTGTGTAGCCGAGTTGAATATCTGTTAGTCGACGTTGCGCAGGTTTGCCTGCTTGTCCATTCGTTGACTCGAAAATATTGGCGCGATTAAAGTACAAGTCTTTGTCTAGCGTATTACGTATGTGAATTTTCCACTGTGGGTTAAATTGGTAGTTAACTGACACACTGTATTGTTGGTGATAAATACCGGGTAATTTTTTATTATTGAACGATTTTATTACAGAGTTGGTTTGGCTATCGATAATGTTAGCTTGTAGATTTAGGCTAAGGGCTGGAGATATCGTTAATTTTGTTTCTAGCTCCAGCCCATTTAGAGTGGCGTTACTCACATTTTTATAGGCACCCACACCACTGCTATTAAAAATAGCCACTATGGCATTATCTGATTGTTGATGATAAACCGCGGCATTAAATGAGTAGCTCATCTGCGCTACTTGACTATTATATGCAAGGCCTACACTCAGCGTTTTAGCTTGTTCAGGTAATAACTTTTCACTACCCTTAAATAAGCCTCTATCACCAAAAAGTTCAAACAAAGTGGGTGTGCGGATGCCGTTGCTGGCGATCAATTCGGCTTTTATCTGAGAGCCCCGATACACCACCCCAAATTCTTGAGTTTGATGATCGTGTTCGCTTTTAAATGTCTTTGCATCAGGCTGATTCACCGAGATATTTTGATTCTTTTCGTTTAACTGAGTCAGTAATGAATAGGCGGATAGTGGCCCATTATTTTGCTGCCACTCAAACCTAGACCCAAATAACCACTGTGTTTGTTTTGCTATGACATCGCAGCTACTGATCCCATTGCAGTTTATTTGACCATTATTATCAAAACTAAGGGAATCAAAATGTTGTTTGTTTAACTCTATAAAAGGGCTAAAAGCTGTGTCACCGTATTTGTTATCAAAAACAAAAAAGGATATCAGGTCTGCATGAGTTTTTGTGGTGTCATAGTTGGCATCTAAGCGTTTAACGTCAGCCAAAACATCTAAATATTGCTCTGCTTTATCTTCTTGATAAGCTTCAAATTCGACGTTGTTCAGCCATTTAAGGTTAGTGTATATATTGTGACGATAACTCAAACGCCAAGTGTCTGATGAGAGGCTCGATGCATTTTCTGGCGTATTATTTTGGTAGTTTGGAAGGGCTTTTTCTTGTTCATTATATTGTGCCGTGATGCGGATCTTATGAGCGCCGAATGACAACTGATTATTCAAATAGACATTTTTTTTCTCAAACTGATTGTTACCCAAAGGTTCTATACTGGACTCATTACTGCTGGTAAAACTTTGAGGCACTGGGTACTCATAATCATTATCAGTTTTAAGGTAACTGCCACCTACAGATAAGTTATTTGACTGAAACGCTTTGTTATACAGCAGGTTGAGCTGTTTATGATTAAATGAGCCAAGAGATAGGCTGAGTTTTAACTTGTCTTTGTTAGGGTTGTAGGTATTAATTCTAATCACTCCTCCAATGGGCGTAGAGCCTACTCCTATCGCTTGATTCTTACTGATTTCAATACTCTGAATTTGTTCCGTGGGTATTTGGTTTAGATCAAAACCACCAAATTGACTATCGTTGACCAGTTGACCGTCAATAAATAGTTGAACTTGTTTACTACTTGAACCACGAATAGAAACTGAAACAGGATTACCTAGCCCACCAATTTGGCGGATCTGCAAGCCATTAACAGCCTGTAATATGTCAGACAGGGTTTGTGAGGTGTTAATGAAGTCTTCACGGGTTAATATCTGGTAATGACTTGAAAAAAGAGCGGTATTGTCATAAACAGTCAGCACCTCAACCGTTTTCTCTGGGTGCTCGCTAGCATTTACACATGTAAGGTAAAAAAAGCGCGTGAATAAAAAGCACATGAGTAATAAAGTAGAGTATTTTGCTT
>OOFW01000057.1_pt1 | contig 14289 bp, 6 predicted proteins | sample 1670271 | NCBI WGS metagenome assembly OOFW01 (sample SAMEA98137918, study PRJEB22522) | marine metagenome | biome: marine biome; feature: marine water body; material: sea ice | place: Arctic Ocean | collected 07-Sep-2015 | depth 1.32 m
CCCCCATACATCACAGTACGTATAGTACTGCACGGTCCTCACAGTACGTAAAGTACGGTACAGGTAGTCGACGCACACGATTGGACTAGAATTCTCAACAGAAAATCCATCCAAGATTCTTATCAAAAATTGTCCGCATAAAACATGTCTGCATTTCAGTACCAAAATGGTTCGTACAGAATCCTGTACAATGCAGAATAACTATGAACTCTGAGGAGTTTGAGAAAATAGCGATTTATGCGGCACGATACAACCACAGTAGGATTGTACCTGAAGAGGATAGAAGCACAAGGCCTTATTCAAATACATAAGGGTTTATCCTACAGCCTATCATGATTAACGAGACAATGGTTAACATTGTTTAATCAAAGGCCTTAGGTAGCCAAGAGGCTATCGTGGTAAAACACTTAGTTGGTGTTCTCTTTATCTCTGGTACTTAAAGGGGGCATCCATATGCTTCTGAGCAATTCCGAACTGCTGCTTCTGAAGAACATAAATTTACATAAAGGTTTATTGTTGTCTGTTACAAGGGTCATGTCATATTCAACTAACTGCAGATCGGAGGTTTTGTAGATCTGTCGGGAATCATAAAACCTTTTCCAGCCAAGTAGAAGGCTACGACAAGAGGTTATATGAATTCAAAAACCTCTTTCTGAAAGAAAAGGTTATATGAAAACCATGGTAGGGTTCCTACGTGTGGCAGCATAAAAATACTTAAATATAATTAGTTGAAGTTCAGGGGTTTCATTCTTGTGGGGTGCTGCCCAACAGCAGTTGACAAGCGGTTTGAGTAGAAACATGCGCATTACTGTACATAACCAACAATCACCCAAGTTATATGAAGGCCGGTCAGAGTATAGGGGTGGTGGACCACATCAGAGAGTCTCTTTATTCAGAATAGGATTCCCCAGGTAGAAATTCCTACCTAACTATGTAGAAGTTCTGCCAAATTATTCAGTATACCTCCTAATTATGTAGAGGCTCTACTGAAATTATGTGTGTATGTACATAATTGAGTAGGTAGGCTCTACCTGATTTGTTGGTTCCCCTGACTGATTATTCAGCAATTAACGAATTTTGCCATTTCTCCATAAGTACTACAAGGGATGTAACTATTTATTCAACCCTCCAAATAATATTGTACATTACTAACTGATTGGTTGAGAGTTTTAAATATTATGTGGAATGGATGGCTGGTAGGTGGCTATTTTGTGATCTTTGGATCCTAGGTTCCTGGTGGTACTAACACTACTACCACTAGTTGTAGGTTGCCCAATATTTCGATTTGTTTTCTTCACACTTTTCCTTCCCCACCCCAATTGGACACCTTCATACCATGTCAAAGCACCGATTTTTGGAGTGTCCTGGCTGTCACAAGCCTTTTGCAGAGGGACGCAGTATGTCTCAACATCTTACTCGCAATCTTGAATGCAAACAAGTTGTACACGACCTCCCCTCATCCTTAAATTTGAATGGACCTTTGTCCTTCCCCCCCCCTGCACATGTTCCTCGGCATAGTGTTGCCCAGGAACATAGTATTTCCTCGAATGGCTCTATTTCTACTTGCATTGCAGATGAGAATGAAACAAATGGGTTGAATCCCGGGTGTTCATCAGATGAAGAGGACATGCTCGAACGTGATACACCCTTTGATCCTAACCTTCAAGATGTTGTGTCCTACCCAACTGCTTACTCAAGTTCCGCACATCATGAGGTCAAGTTGCTTAAGCTGTTACATGAAATTGGTGCCCCCAATTATGCCTTTCAATCATTTATGGAATGGGGTAGAAAATGTTCATCTGACAACTTCCATTTCCAGCCCTGTCCCCAACGTTATGAAAGTCAAATTAAGAATTTGACTGATCTTGTTGGTATGCACGATTGTCGGCCAACCACTGTGCCTGTTTCCCTTGAACCTGATGATCTTGTCCTTGATGTTATTACGTTTCCCTTTGCCACTATGCTATCGTCTCTCTTAAATTGTCCTAATCTCAACAAACTAGAGAACCTTGTTGTTAACCCTACTGATAGGTTTGGACGTTTTGAGGATCCTGGTGGAAAGCTTGATGAAGTTAACTCTGCCGGATGGTACAGTGATACATATGATGATGTAATTGTTGATACTGACAAAGATTTCCTTGCACCAATTATCTTTGCAATGGATAAGACTGTTATTTCCGAAGCCAGTCATCTTAGTGTCTATGTTATTTTATTTACCACTTCTATTTTCAATAGAGAGGTAAGTTATGTTATCATGTACAATCATCTGTCTTTTTGTTTGTTATTAACCCATTTTTGGTATCCTAGACTCGGAATAAGGCAGCAGCTTGGAGGCCCCTTGCATACATTCCTGATCCTGATTTGAACTACTCCAAAATTCAAAGGGGTAAAACGCCTGCCGCTGTTAAGCAGATACGTATGTTCAAGCTTTATGCTGCTGGGCTTAGGTCGTTTATTGACGCACAAAAAGATGGAGCCATGGACAATCTGTATCTGGTTCTGGGCAACAAGGCCAAAATTGTCAACCTAAAGATTCCCCTAGCATTTATTATTGGGGACAATCAAGGAGGGGATGGTATTGCTGGTCGTATTTGTTTTTATGGAATTAGTGCAAAACGTATTTCACGATGCTGTGATGCCACGGCTGACAATTATGAAGACATGACTGCAGACTCTTGCAACTTTCTTTCCATGGAGGATATTGTCAGTTTGGTAAATAATGAAGAATGGGGAGATTTAGAAGATCTTTATCAGGCTCAATGCTGGAATCCCTTTTTCGAGATTGACTATGGGTCCAATCCGTCCGGTGTATTCGTCGCAGCTTGTCCTCCTGAAGGTTTACATGCTTTGGAACAAGGTATTTTCAAACACTTACTTGAAGAAATTCTTGGCAATTATCTTAAACCGGAACAGATTGCTTTGTTGGATCGTGTTGTTCAATCTTGGGTGAGCAAACCACGTCAAAGACTTTTTCGCTCTTCCAATTCTGCCCTGTCTCCCCGTCTTATGTTCAAGGATGGAATAAGCAGTCTCAAGAATACACCTGGTTGTGATCGAGCAGGCATGGTGTTTGCACTGGCTATTGCAAGTCACACCAGGGATGGGTTGTCTGCGTTTTCCAAACTTGATGATGATGTTCCTCGAGATATCACCTATGCTCTGGAAATGCTTATGTGCTACTGGGCCTGGCTAAAACAAGACCAGTATTGGTCATTGCATAATACCGAACAATATGAAGTGGTCAAGACAGCTGTGTCAACGCTGCTGCATGAACTTGTTACATGTATTCCTCGGCTCAGAGGTAATGGATGGAATATTCCAAAGGTCCATGAACAACTCCATGTTCCTTTTTATATTCTCAGGTATGGTGCACATCGAAATTTGCACACCGGGACAACGGAGCGTAATCATATTGATCTTTCCAAGAAACCCGCACGCCGTACTCAAATGCGGGCTGACACCTTCGATGCCCAGGTGGCGAACCGTCTTGTTGACAAATTTGTGGTTGATCTTGCAGATTTCACTATGTCGGAAGCTATTTTCCCTGAAAAAGATATTATTGTACCACCACCGGATGGTGTATCCCACAACTCTGCCGTGTTTGATATGGTTTTCTGGAGTGATATTAATGGAACGGTGCATGCAGATGTGATGACCCCTGCGATTCACAGTAAGTTTGTACCATGCTCTCGTGTATTGCATACCTTGTCCTTGTACTGCATGGGACGTGAAGATGTCAGTCGTCACAATGGAGTAACCCAGATTCGTTGTGTAACTGAACTTCGAATTAACAATCATCATTTACGTGCAAACCCTGTGGAAAGTGGAGGTGCATGGTTTGATAACATTGAGTTACAGGGTGAAACTGATGAACATGGTATTGACTCAACTACAGTTGGAAATTTAAAGTTCATGTTTTTCTTCCCTCAATATCCAGATGATTGGCTTGGTATCATCCATCCTGCATATGGATATAAACCGCCCTATTCTGTTATTACTCGCATGTATAGGATGGAGTATGAGGATGACCCGAATGACATCCTTGGTTCATGTGATCATATTGATCCACATGACGGTAGTTGGGTGCTGGATGATGAAAAAATGAGCCTTGATTCCAGCCCCAACTTGATTGTAGTACACCTTTCTGATGTCATTTCCCATGTACTTATGATACCCTATCATGACCAGAGCAAGTTTATGATTGGTGTCCTTAATCAATCCCTATGGGCTGATCAATTTGTCAGTTACTAAATCTACTTATTTCATGTAGAAGATAATCGAACATATGTAATACACCACACCTGTTTCAATCGCATGTATTCCTAACTGTGAGCTTGTAGGTGGGTACCAATATCGTACTTATGTCTGAGTAAGTGGTGTAGGTTGACATTGAACTATAAATTTAAATTTTAGTAACCCTAGGAAAGTGAGCAATGTCAACTGCCCTCACATAGGTACATGGTATGTCGTCAGATGAACAGCAGGAATCCAATGACTGCCTTGATCTTGGAAGAGCATATTTAAAGTTTGAATCGAAAATCCACTCTTGAGTTAGGGCCACACAATGGTCGTCTTTTCCATCTGATCCCAGAATCCGTACCAACAATAAACCCTGTAGGACTGCCTCCCCTAAATTCATTGTCTTAGCTGTATTCACCCCTTTTTCCTTTGTTGTCCTCAACTTCTTATTTCGTTTTCTCAGCTCTTGAACAAATTTGTGGAAAGCATTTGGGTCATTGATGTAATGCTTTGTCTGATTGTACGCCCAAGCCGCCACATTTGTCCATCCCAGATAATGCAACGCACTCGCGGCGGCATACACCATACAAGTTCTCTCCCCTTCCTTTTGTTTGTAATGAATCCTTGGTCCGCCTGTAATGATGGTTTTGCGATGAGACCGGCTGTCTCCTGGTGGTATGGAGACGAAAGCCTTGTTGTCGCCACTCCTGTTTTTAACTTGAATCAAGAAATTGTGATCAAAGTTTTTCTCTACCCATTCTGTTGTCAACAGAATGTATTCTTTCGTGTCATTTGTGTAACCCCACCAACGACCTTTTAATGTTCTGCCCTTTCTTTTCTTTGGCTTTGTGTATTTCAAACGGTTGATTACTCGTTTGTCTACGGCCGACACAGTCACAGGGGCGCATTCAACTTCGAGGAAACCACTTCTTTGTTCCTCCGATAAGTTAGCATCCCCTCCTTCCATTAACTCCAGTACTTGATATGCTGCTCTTTGAACTGCACCCAATGCTGCTTTGATAAAGTTTTTCTCCACCCAGTCGGTTCGTACATTGACTATACCGGTTGCCCCGCTTTGTCGGAGAACTTTTACCTGGTACATACCCTTCAATGTTTTTTGGGTACGTTTTCCAGTTGTTTCGCTCTTCTCTGGTATCCACGCAATCTCTTTCACGTTTTTGATTTGACGAAGGTCCGCCTCTAGCCGAGCCAAATGAAGAGCATCCCCTGTCCACCTTCTCAGAATTTTCGACTCCCGGCATCGATTCAACAAACCGCGGGTTGGGATATTCAAGGAGGCACTTGCCTCTTTGAAGGCGGGTGTGTAATTCAACTGGAGTTCACCATATCCCTCATCTATTGGCCACACTTGTAGGTTCTCTTCATTGTTCGCGAGGAACGTAAGTGGGGTTTTAGAAGGGAATGAAGCAGCAATTAGATTTTTGGTTTCCGGATTGGGTTCGTCAATCCCAGCCTTGAGGGCCTTATGATACACTGCTGATACACCACGATCCATTACATCAACCGCCTGCCTCTTCCTTTTTGCTTTTTGTGGTGCCCGTGCAAATGCATCGGGTTTCCATCTATCAATGGCTGCACGGTTACGTTTTGTGGGAAGATCATCTTTCTTTTGCTGTTTCTGTTTTCCACGTTCAATACTCGATTTAGATTTGGCCTTTGGTTTTCTGTCACCAGATGGAATGGAATCCTTCGATGCATCGGTTTTTTGACTGTCATTGTCACTATCCACACTTCCCTCTGGTTTATTGCCTCCCCCCTTGGTACCTTTTGCAACGTTACTCAAGTCATCGTCCTCACCCGGTGTTCCTTTTGCTGCTGATTCCAGCTCACTTTTGTTTGCCGAGGTCTTTAGGGCCATGCCTTCCTTTACCGCCAATGCAAGTTTTTCTTGATCAGATGTGGTATTATCTTCTTCCTCTGCCTGCTTATCGTCCTTCTCCTTCTTCTTTTTCTTTAACTCTGAAGCCAGGGATTTAACGTCAATGTTGGACTTATCTTCTGCATTCTTCAAATCCAGCGCCTTAGCCTTAGCAAGTGCTTTCTCATCAGCCTTTGCCTTCTTTCTGGCTTTAATCTCCTCTTTTTTCTTAGCTAGGACCGCCTTCTTCTCATCTGCTACCTTTTTCTTGTCTTCCTTTTCTTCTTCCAACCTTTTCTCCTTGGAGGCTTCTTCCTCTTCCTTCATTTGTTTTTTTGCTGCCTCTTTTGCTAACTTTTCATTTTTGTCTTGGTTAAGCTTCACTGCCAACGCAGCTTTGAACTTTTGTATCTCCTTTTGCTTCTTTACTCCTGCCTCTTCCGATTCTTTCCTCTGATTTGCTTTTCCCTCTTCTTCTTCCTTCTTCTTGAGTGCCTTTTCTTCTTCCAACTGTTTTTCCTTAGCGGCTTTTTTCTCTTCTTGCCTTTGTTGTGTTGCGGCCAATTCTGCCTTCCTTTCCTTTTCTTTCTTCTTCTGTTCCTTTGCTAACTTAGCAGCCTCCTCTTCCTCCTTTTTCTTTTTTGTTTTTGCCTTCTCCTTCTTGTCATTTTTATTTACTTCCTTCTTCTTTTCTTTATCGTCGTCCTTGTCGTCTTCCTTTCCGTCTTTATCGTTTCCTCCAGTATTGTCACCAGCATCATCGGCTTGATCGTCTTCACCTTCTCCGTTTTCAGCACCCGCTCTGTTATTGTCATTTCCACCCTCATCCTTGTCAGACGGAGTTGTGTTGTCTTTGTCGCTGGCTTGTTGGTTCTGTTCTTTTGCAGGACTTGACTGTGCGCTACCATCTACGGGAATGTCAGGGTCGGTGGAGTAATGAACTGAGGAATCATCATCTGTTTCAGTTGGAACCGGAGGTGCACAGTCGCATAAGCCCTCAATAAGTGTGGCTTTCGCCGAGTGCTCAAGTCCGGCCATCGGAGGTTCGACACGAATCCAATGCGGTGTACCACGTGCTGTACCATCTTCCACGTCATCTGTAATGTAATTCACAACAGTAAAAATACTGGGACCGCTTGGAACTTGTGATGCTAGCAACCCTTCTTTTGCTGTTGTTAGCAATCCACGTCCAGTGTTCTCTCTAAATTTCCTCCCATCAATATAATATGTTATCTTCGGAGTCGCTGCAGCAGCGTAGACAACGGCCCTGACTTGAAATAGGGCTGCAAATATATATACGTCAGTTATTTCGCCCTGTTTATCAACATGATCGTAGTGTCGCGTCAAGGTTTCGTCCATGTAGTTGAAAGTCGGGTCAAAAATAGAATTCAACTTGACCTCACGGTCACCACCAAGTAAAATATCCCAATAGTTCGAATGCATCTTGTTGGCAAAGTTCCTTAACAACTTCCGTAGCCATACCTGTGGATAATCGCTACCAATGGTAAGCAAAATCCTATCATCCACCTCAGCAAGATAATGGATCATTGCATAATATAGACAATTGCCATCTCCAATCATGTCGATCATACCTGCTGGCACACCTGCTATTGTTAATCGTTTGCATTCTGTGTCAAAAAGTGTGTTTGTTCCGAGTGGTGGTAACAGCATATGCGGCATGTAACCCTTGGCTTTAACTAATTCACACCAAAATCTGGCTAGGATAAGGCGATCCTTCCTTCCCTGAAGAAAGCGTCTATCGTCATCCGATATTTCCCACTCCATGTCCCCATCCAATCTAGCCTGTAGCTGACGCCTATGATCCAGGATCTTCTCGCCCCAAACAACTTCACCCCAATCTCCATCAGGTAGGAGTAGAGGATGCAAAAAATCAACATAGTCTTGGGTATCCAGGAAGATTTTGGGGTCACGAAACAAACATGGAAAATTGCTCGCCTTGGCAAATTGATTCCTCAGCTGTCGTCCCGCCTGGTAAAGTGCATTCACCTTTGCTCTGGTTCCCTCACGTCTCATATTTATGATGGGGAGAATTTTTTCATTGAAGACGGTACCGGCGAGAAGCGTTTTATGTTCCTGTGTGGCAGAACCCCAATCCTTATCACGTGTGATATCACAATGTTTGGAAGCAAGGTAGCACCATCGTAACCTCTCAACAAGTAGTAACATTTCATATCTCCAGAGAGTACAAAGTGGTGAAACAATCTTTTGTTTTTCCGCTTTCGTACTTGATTTTCCATCCAAAAAGGTCTCGGAATGGATGTATCTACCCAAGAAGAGGCTAGCATCGTCTCTGCTTGAAGCATTAACAGTGAATGGCCGAAGATGAAAAGCCAGAATAGTATCGTACATAAATAAACACCAACAAACACCGCAATCGTATCCGTTTGGTTGAAAACATATGGTTCGGGGAGACCTGGCCATAAACTTGAATGGCATGGTGTCAATCGTATCCACATACAAGTTTCCAAATGGACCATGTGTTCCCATCATATACATGTGAAGTGCCCGGTAATTATCGAGGGTATGCTCGTGAACAAAGTTAATCTTCTGCCGAATTGCTTTCATATCCATGTCCCTGTAATGACTCATCATGTTCAGAAGCCACAAAAACGGAAGGACTTTTTCAATGGAGTCAGGCTTGGTTTGGTGTTCAAGGACAGGATCATTGAAGAAGAGACCCGCCTTCTCAGGGTTTTTCGAATTCTTCAAAAAGTTTTTATGTAGCCCATCTGTCTCTTGCTTGACATGCTGTAGGATAACCCCCTTCCATGCATTTACAGCACAGAATCCATACCAGTGAGTTGCATCAACATTGACCACAAAGAAAATCAATCGACAATTCAACACATGCTGGTGACCATATAGGTACTTATCAAGTAGATCCAATGGTTGTACCAATTTGTTGTTTAGTTCTGTGTTGTAGTATGAAGGGTTCGAAAGTTGTTCAATCAGGGAACAAACCATCTTCGAGATAAAGGGTGGGACAATGACAACGTCCTTGGCAAAGTCAGACTGGGGATTGCGTAGAATCCATCGGCCCCATAGGGCAATTGTTTGTTCCTTTAAGAATTCCTCGCGATCCTTCTTCATTGCAGAGTATTCATCACGATTGATGTCCGCACTGTCGAAGTGACCGTGGAATTGATTGAGGACTCTAATTCGCGCCTTGCACATTCCAGTACTGGGCGTCGTATCAGGTAAAGCATAGTTCAACTTCTTGTCAAATGGCGGAAACTTGAAAAGAATGAGATTGTCATCGTCAACGAAGGATTCCAACTCATGCCCCATTGAGTTGTAGGGAAACCTGACAAGCACGGACGAACCGTAACTGGCATCACAGTTCATGCTGGCACCATCCAGGAAGAAATAGTTATGCTGGTCATCAAGATATGTCGTCACTACAAAACCGTCACGGTAATGAAGAGCGAGACGTAACTTGGGTAATACCTCCTCCTGATTATCGTCACTGATAAAGTGAACATGATGTTCGGGGAAAGGATTGGGGCGCATGTCAGGTATGCTATCAAAATTGTTGGTTGGTGCTCTCACATATCCTCTGTTAGAGTAGTAATCGCAGGCATCCCCAAATACAACGCACTGAAGCAATAAACGAGGTGAACGCCCGCGCGCAACTTGTTGAAATTGTACAATACTTTGAAGGAGCATCCCCAATCCAAGGCGTCGGAATTTACGAACTGGTTCAGTGCCAGGGAGCATAACATAATCAGGGATGTCCTCAGAAACTCCAAGCCAACTGATAAACGCGCCATCTTGAGATGAGCTGTACTGAATAGCTGCCACAATGCTAGCAGCATCTTGTTTCGCAGAATTGAATGACGCAATGTACAATGTTTCACAATTGCCCACCAAACCTTCCTTTATATTCTCACTTTCATCGTCCATCATGGAGTCAAATTGATTAGCAAAGAATTCAACCAAGGTTTTTTGAAAAGAGTCGAATTTACGCCGGTCAAGTTCAAGACTGTCATCACGGTATTTGCGACCGTTGGAACCATTCAGATGTACAACCCAAAACTGAAACGAATCTTCTTTGTTTCGACAGCGTTCTTTGGGTAGGGGACAGCCCCAAAGTGAGAGGGTACATGGGGCTTTGCCAGCTTTTGAAACAACAGGATAGACCACACGCCGTGCGGCAACCTTGAATAGCAGGGTTTTGGAAAAAATGATGTTGGAAAACCAAATCAGGGGTGATGCAGTGGCAAAGTCATTGACCAGAAATGTATTTGGCTGAAACGTAGGCTGTAGCTCCACCTCGGATGAAGTTTGGGCCAGAAATTCCAAAAGAGCGGTCGACATGGGCTTGCTCTTAGGAAATCGTATTCTCAAATGAGACTCAATGGTAACCATTGCTTGTGCCATAGACGACAAGGACTCAGGTTCACCAACAGTTTCGAAAAACCAGCGCAGTTCGGGTGGAGCAACAGGCACATCAGTTGATGTACTGGCTTTGTTACGTTGCCAAGGAGGTTTTTGTTTTACGGGCGAATCCGCAAGATCGACAACATAGTTACTATCCCTCGAGCGGCTCTTGGGGGGTGTAGAGTACACAGAGAGCTCAGTCGACGCATCTGCAACCATGCTCAGTGTTTTCAGTCGATCGGTCGTAGGACTGATCGGCGTACTAGTGTCCATGGGATCCATAGAAAGGACCAATAGGAGAATGCAATATCCGAAACCACTGCGCTTGAAATGACGGACGATACCAGATACCCTAGTGCCCCAATCCAAAAATCGCTGTAGTGAAATAACCAACAGTCTGGAACAGAGTAAGATACAACAGATCCGCAATTAAGGCGTACTGGTCCCTCTACTTCTCAGACTCGTCGAACGTCCTAGAAAGGTCCTACACAGTCACTAAATCGCAACGTGTATTCGAAATCTGAAGAGCTTGTTCGCCGCAGGTGTTACACAGTCGCGCAATGGAAATGATGACACAGAGGCGCGAATGGTGATCGAAAATGAGGAGGACGTCGTACCGTAGAATGCAGAAGAAGCGAATGACCACAGGTGCAATGGGAGAGAAGACGTTCAAAGATCAACGTTGACGAAGACCGTCGTCGGGAGATAGAGAATAATAAAAGTTCGCCCTAGAAGGATAAAATATTAAAAAGAGATACATGCATAGAATGATTTAGTTAGTAAGAATCGAATAGAAAACAACACAGCAAATACACAACCAAAAGAACAATAGAAATACAACGATTCCATAAATACATATGTAGATGAAATAAAGGGAACTTACGAATGACAATGACAGGGAAAAAAAGAGAAGGAAGTGATATGGGCCTGTGGGGAGGGCCTGTGGGGAAGGCAGAAATCCGTCAACAATGGAAGAATGAATTAGACTTATAAACGATCATTTCCAATGGAACATAATCGTTCAATTCGACATAGCGAGGGGCGTAGTACACATCATAGTTGAAACGAGATCGTACGTTTTCGAGCAAGCAACAACAAAAACACCCTTGAAGGTAATGAAAGGTATCCAACTTGTGTTCAATGAATTACAGAGAGGAAATACAATACGACAATCTGCCAATTGGACGAATCGCTTGGCACTTGCACAGCGACATACGTACGATTGTCGGAGCGATAGAAAACAAAGTAATGAAGGTATCAGCGATTCAAAGGATGACAGTGTCAATGGAAGAACAGTGAGAGAAAAAGCGATTTTGTGTATGTGCTGTGCTGCTGCTTGATTTGTGAAGGGTTCTCACCGTGTACACACCTCTACGGGATTTTACGTACGTAGATCCGGTACATTGAGAGCTTATGTAAGCTAGGTAGACTACTTACCTGAGGGAATGAGGGTACTACAGTACCGGTGAAAACCTGACGGTTACCTACCTATTTTCAGTACTAATTGAACGTACAAGACAAATCGTGTAGAAAAGATAGGGGAAAATAAGAGGACACCACTGCGCCAAAATAAGAAATGATGGGTTCCCTGACGTATGGTACTTCTTAGGAGTCCAGTACAAAAACGTGTAGAATAGGTACAGGGATTGGACACAGGGAAATCACACAAGCCTGCAAGCTGTCATAAACATCAGGATTGCAGCAACAAGCAATGCAAGGCAATGGGGAAAGTAAAGCCAAAAAAACGACTGACAAGTAGTCAAACAAAACCGATGTTGTCTAGTACCAAGAAAGATAAGTACGCGTTTGAAAATGCAGGACCATCAGTAAGCGAGAGGGGACAGAAGCTAGTAGGAAGGTCGATTGACATAGCCACAAGTAGGACCACATCAATGCCAATGCCATTGGGTGAAGGAAGAACGGAAGTAACATCAAATGCAATTCCTACGAGTACAGGTACGGTAAGTGAAGCTTCCGTTTCCGGGATGACAAGCTCGGCAGAACGGTATAACTTGTATCGATTCGATGAGACTGCCGTATTGAAAACATATAAAAAGATGTTGACCCTGCACTTGAAGGACAAGCTGTTCCGCAAGCTAAAATTTATTACAAACGACGAAGAATTAGCATTCTCCCGGAATCCAGTGTCGATATGTGGATTTGTGTGTACGAATATGCGCGTACAGAACCATCAATGGGGCGAGTATTGGAAATTGGTGCAACATACGACAAAGAAAATGATAGAACAACAGCGAACAAATGCAACTTCTGCTATAAAGAAAGGTTTCAAAGGTAAGTAAGAAGATGTCAAAAATGGCCAAACAACAAATGTAATAAATACTAACTCTTTGTTACGTGTTAAAGACATGCTCTCCGCTACAGACCACCAACTAGTAACCGAAATGCCTGTCAACCCGGAAGCTCTGGCAAAACGATACTTAACAGAAAATTATCCTGTTTATAAGGACTTCTGCTCTTTCTTTGTAAGCGGGGTGGTTGGAATACGTCACTTCGACCGCAGCAAGTGCCATCTTGAAATCAGCAAATATGTGTCTGTCAGTGACGAGGCTTTTACAGTATTGACACTGGAAAACAACTGGGCGAGGTGGACTAGTATGGCTGAAAACGACGATTGGAAGGAATCAGATATTCCAAGTGAATGGACTACTTCAAAGGATAGGCGAAAACTACATAACAAGCGTGACGAAATGGACAGCGACAGCTTAGATAGCGGAGACAACCCACAGGCGCGACGATACCGAGGATGGACAGCTAAGGGCATCCAGAGATACAACCAGATTTTCCACGAGGTAAAGGCTGAAAGGCTCAAGTTGATATATAGAGAGTTTGAAGAGTACTGCATCCAAGAGTTTAAGGAGGAGGCAGAAGCACAGGGAAAGAATCAAAACAAACGTAAAACAAGGGAACCAGACAAACCCTTACCTGTTGCTTGCCATGAATTATGGGATGAGGACAATGTTGAGAACGACACCAATGATCTAGGAGGTACCAGTCGATTGCCTCCAGGACTAGGAGGACTAATAGGAGTCTGATAGTTGGAATATCCACCACATAAATAAGTTAGTCAATGACTAATTCTTTTGCTTTATCTTACATAATTATTTGAGAGTTCATTACCTAATTATTCGACTATACCCCCATGATGCTTCTCCAAAGTTCCACCAAAACAAGTTAGTAGTCAGTACATAATTATGTGATGTTGTGTTACCAAATTATTTGGGGGCTTCAAACATGAAAAGGCAGAAAATGTTGAATTGATCATGTAGAAATAGTACATGATTAGCTAGAATTGTACTACTCAAATAGTTAGTAGGTACTACATAATCATGTGTTTTCTACATAAACGACGTACCTAATTATGTAGGCGCGACTACGAAATTATGTAGGAATCACCAAATTATGTAGGACGGACTAACGAGTTCGTTGACTAATTATGTAGGACTAATCTGACTAATTAGGTAGGAATTTCTACCTTGGGAATCCTATTCTAAATAAAGCTACTCTCTGATGAAGGAACTAAAGGAATGGTGTGACGCCCAAAAGCTTGCTGGCACACACAATACAGGCGTCGGTGGACCAGCAAAGAAACCGAAGAACGAATCAAAGCAACAAAAGCAATGGATTGCTTCTGCAGTTAAAGCAGCACTCGAGAAGAATAAAGCTGATGCCACTGTCAACAATACAGTTGAATCGGACTTTAAGAATTATATTTGGAGTTTGATGGCCTTGAAACAGTCATCACCCAAAGC
>OOFW01000058.1_pt1 | contig 14262 bp, 12 predicted proteins | sample 1670271 | NCBI WGS metagenome assembly OOFW01 (sample SAMEA98137918, study PRJEB22522) | marine metagenome | biome: marine biome; feature: marine water body; material: sea ice | place: Arctic Ocean | collected 07-Sep-2015 | depth 1.32 m
TTAATATACAGAGAAAATAATCATGAATCAGAAAATAATATTGATTGTTGACGACCATGCTGAATTACGAAAATTAGTACGCATGACACTTGAATGTGATGATTATGAGTTACATGAAGCAAAAAATGGACAGCGAGCGCTAGAATTAGCAAAATTGATCAAACCAGACTTGGTGATTTTAGATGTAATGATGCCGGGTGAAATTGATGGCTTTCAGGTGTGTAACAACCTAAAGCAAGACGGTAGCGAAAAAATTCCATATGTAATGCTTCTGACTGCCAAAAAACAAATGACAGATTTTAAAGATGGAATTCGAGCGGGTGCAGATAATTACTTAACTAAGCCATTTAGCCCATCAGAGTTAATAGATTCTGTTCAAAGTGCATTAGCGTGATATTAATCTTTGATTAATACCTAACTTAAAATTCCAATGCAGCTGATTTTCAACGTTCGGTGTTATTTAACTCAATTAAATTAGTCGGTGCATTATCTGTTTAAACACAATGACCTCTTTGGAGTCGAGCATTAGAGCTACACAGTATACGTTTAACTGTTAATATTCGAGTTTGCTACGTTCATGATATGGCTTTTATTCCTTCTGAGTGTGCGTCGCTTACTGTATAAAACAGCATAGATTAACAACTCGAGAGTCAAGTTATTAAGTAGTAAACGTTAGCTTCATTAAAACAAAGATCCGTATCTAAAATTGTCACACTGTTGCCTGCCAAATTGAGTTGAATTGTAGTTTGTGTAGGGAGCAAGTTAGGTACCTATCATTCACCTTATGATATCAACACCAAAATTTTTAACCCGCATCAATCATAGTCATATGATTATCAAACTTCAGCGCTAATGAGCTAATACTCGTAGGTCCGGTTATGGGGTTTGCGTGGTTTAGCTTTTTGAGTAAACCTTTGCCGCTAGACGCTAACAAGTTGCCATTTGAATAGGCTACACCTGATACATCGCTAAAGATTTGTTGGCCAACAAATTCCTGAGTTGCGGTACCCCAAAAACTAAGGTGAGAGCCTCTTGGGCAACTAACACAAAGTAAGCCATCTTTAACTAAAAGACTGGCGGTGTATTGTTGCATCTTAAACCACTGTGTCTGTGAGGCACTGAAGGCTTGTAAACTATCTTCACCATGATGGGCAAAAACTAAGGGCTGAATAGATGACCTGCTTCCTTGATACTGTGCACCGGTATAAACGACACCCTTTGGGCTAACCGTTAGGTGTCTGATACTTAACTGATTATCCGGTGGTACATAACTAGACAATATTTTACCTGTTGATATATCAAAGTAGGCCAAATTAGGTTGCATGGTTTTAATATTCAGTTTTTTTCGTGGCTGGCTAGGGTGAGTTTCAATGCCACCGTTGGCTATCACTAATGTATTGCCATCAGGCATCAACATTAACTCGTGTGGGCCAATGCCACCGGAATCGAATCGGTCTAAGACTTGGTAGGTTTGTGCATCTCGCACCACAATCAGGCCACGCTTTTTGTCATACAAATTTTCGGTAGTGTAGAGATATTTATTATCTTTTGAGAATGCACCATGTCCATAAAAATGGCTATCAGCTTGGCTTTGAATGTGGCTAACTATTTCGCTGTTGATAAAGTCGACTTCTATGGCAAAGCGATCAGGTCGACGAGCAAATACCAATGCGTGTCCGGGTTTGTGTGGCAATGCTAATGAGTCATGGCCACGTGCGGGGAGATTGACTGTACTAACAATCTGTCCTTGACTGTTGATCGCCGCAACCATATTTTGACCTTGTTGATCGTTACATGTGCTGACTAACCATTGTTCAGACTTTTGAGCAGTGCAGGCGGGCAAAAGCCAAGCGGCTAATGCCGCTTGGCTTGCACCTAACATAAATTGTCTGCGGTTAATTGTCATCGAAGATTATTGTCATTGAAGATTATTATCATTAAAACGCATATTTGGCACCTAGAATAAACTGTCTAGGTTTTCCGGGTCTTGCGCCAAAAGGCCTGCGAGATACGATATTTGCTTCATTGGTCAGGTTATCTAACTTGACGTATATTTTTAAAGCCGCATTTATTTGGTACCAAGCGGCTAGGTCAATTTGACTGATATCTGAGGTCACCACTCCTGCTAGCTCAACACCTGTGCCAGCTGCTTCTGACATTTCGGTGATATATTTGTAGGCCAAGACTAGTTGCCATTTTTCACCCGTTAGACTCACGTGTAAATTAAATTGATTTTCTGGCAAATAGGCTAACTCATCACCCACGCTAACATTGCCCCATTGTGAGAACGTTGAGTCAAAAGAGCTCTGGAATTCTGATTGAGTGTGGGTGTAAGCAATTTTAATGGGCAACGACAGACCATTGGCAAACTCGAACTGTCCACTGGCACTCAACTCTGCGCCGTATATATCGACTTCGCCACCGTTAAATTCCACGTCAAGCTCTGTTTTGCATCCACTAGAGAAGGTGCAACTGCCTTTTAAATTGCTGTAATCGTTGAAAAAACCTATGACTTCGATTTGCCAATCCGCCACACTTGCCCTTAGCCCTAGCTCGTAATTCCAACTTTCTTCTGGCTCGATGTCGCTTGCTTCACCGGGGCTATTGGGCACAAAACCTTTGTTGATGCCAGCCAATAAACCTAGTTCTGGGCTGATTTGATAAAACACCCCAGCACCTGGCAACACCACGGTATCGCTATTGTTTTGCAGCGTTTGTGCTAAATAATTGTTGGACTCGCCCTCTATATTTTCAACACGCAATCCAAATGAGGTGTGTAAATCGCCAAATTGTATTTTGGAATTCACAAAGGCGGCAATAGCGGTGGTGGTGTCTTTGTTGCTGGTGGTGATTTCATCTGTATGTCCAGCATACTGCAATTGACCACTAACCATGTCGAAGTAACGCGCTCTGTGAAGTCGTTCGACTTGGTCTTGGTGAATACGCAACCCAGCATCGACCGTCATATCGGCTTCACCTAGTTTACTGTCCCATGACAGTTTGGATTGCATGCCTTGGGAATAAAAAGTTCGGTCGTTGAGGGTAAATATTAGGGTTTCATCAGAAGTTAACGAATCAGTATCACCTTTTAATATTCTCAAAAAACGTTCACTTAGGCCTGTTTCTGGTGCCGCTAAGACACGGTCGATACTGCGGCTTGAAACAAAACTGTTTAATCTATCCCAATCGCGGTTAAAGTCTCGTCGATACATTTGGGTAAGCAACGTTATATCTGGATTTATCTCGATATAGTGAGAGGCCTGCATTTGTAGATGCTCCCAATCAAACTTGTCGTTTTGACTGGCGGCATAACGCTGGTAGGGATCATCGGTAAAGTCGACATCGGTTAGTCCTAAATAGGTTTCGTGAGATACTTCTTCGGAATAACCCACTTTGACTTGGATTTGTTGGTTGTAGGGGTCATCAGCAAATTCATAATGGGCCTTAGCCAATATCTCATTTTTTACAAAACCGGTATTATTATCGTTGGGCAAGGTCTTAAAACCAGCAGCTCTTAGGTGCACAGCCTCAAGCATTAAGCCTAAATTACCGATGTTTTTTGAATAATGCCCATGGGCTTTGCCGTAACTTTGTTGGCCTAATGCCAAGTCTAATTCACCGCCGTCTTTTGCATTCACTGAGCGGGACAACATATTGATTGCGCCGCCTACAGTATTGGGACCATAAGTAATGGCTGACGGCCCTTTGAATACTTCAACCTGAGTCATGCGAGATATATTAGGAAAATAATAGGCCGCGGGGGCAGAGTAGGGCGCTGGCGCAATTAATACACCATCCTCCATCAAGGCTATTTTGCTACTTCGTTCGCTGGTAGCTCCCCGTAATCCGATATTCGGGCGTAATCCGTAGCCGTCTTCTTCGCGGATATATACCCCAGGCACACTTTGTAAAACACGATGGATGTCGTCGAATTCAAACTGCTCTAAGGCTGCTTTGTTTAATACAAACCCTGATCCTGTCGCCGTTTCTAATGCCTGCTTGTTGCCAAAAATCTGAATCACATCTTCGATGTTATTTTGCCCATTTTTGTCTACATCATTTTGGGCTGATGCCGAATTTGCTATTGGCAGCATTAGGGCGCTAACGATGCCCAGCATGACTCTAGATAGCTGAATATATTGGGTTTTGGTGGTTGTTATTTGCATGGTAAAAATTAGTCGCCGTCAGAAGAGTTAAAACCAAGGTTAAGATCTAAAGCTTGTGTGAAAGTTACGTCTATAAGATCTATCAGCACGCGCATTTCTGCGACTAAGTCTGTCAATGCCTCGCGACCTGCTGCATCAGCTAACATCGTTTCGTAAGAATCAAAGTTTTCATTGATTTGCTCAATTTGGGCGACGATAGTAGTTAATGATGAAGTGATCTCTTGGTTGATGCTTTGTTGTTCTAGGAAGTCAACTAAGATTGCATCGAATCCCAAACCGTTATCGTTAGTATAGATACTTAAAAAACTGTGAATATTGATGCTGATACTGGCTAATGACTTATCGCTTAAATAGTGTTCTGCATCGCGAGCCTTGCCCGGTGAACTAGCACCTAACACTTCATTTAATTTAGTATCTTCGACAATTTCAATATGTTGCAGCCAATTAGTGGTTAACTCCTCTAGCGTATTTTTGACTGAAGTGAAATCGCCTGTACCAGCCACAAACTCTGCCCGGTAGTTGCCTCCTGTTGCTTGCCATTCAGCAGTAATGTCCGTGCTCATGTTCAATAAGTTTTCTGCAATGGCGCTGCTTACCTCGCAGCGTTTTTGTCGATCGGTTGCCGTTAGCAGAGAATCACTCGACGCTTCAGGAAACAACAAATATTCAAGAGCAGGTATGCCTTGTGCTCCCAAGTTTTCGCCTGAGACGTATTCGGCAGTCATCACAAATTGTTCAGCAATCAGAGCATCAACACCACGACTAACGGCATCATTTTCATCAGGCCAAAGTTGGATACGAAGTAAGCGATCGTCCTCCACTACGGCTCCTACTTTTAACCATTGAATTTGTTGCCAAGCCCCATTAAAACGTTGCCAATCCTGTTGTAGCGTTATTAAGTCAGCGCTATTGGGCGAGTTAGTGGTCGAGGTGCTTGCCGAGGTGCTTGCCGATAAGAGTGCACAAAATACATCTGCTGAATCTTTCAGTGTTTGTGCTTCGGTCTGCATGGCTGCATAACTTGGAATAATGTGTTTATCTGTTAAATCCACTAAATATAAGGCGAATTGATCTTCTAAGGTAGAAGTTGGGATAAGGTTAACCACCACTGGTGGGATCACAGGTGAGGCGCCACGACTACCGCCAACACTACCGCCACCACCACCACATGCGGTTAATGCCAAGCTTATGGATGTGGCTAAAGCCAGTTTTGTCAAAGAATCTACAAGTTTGTGCATATCTGCTCCTAAATGGCATCTAAAAACGCTAACAATGCGTTTCGTTGTTGTTTATTTAATTGAATGAAGTTTTGTTGGCTAATGTGCGCTTCACCGCCATGCCATAAAATAGCTGCGGCGACAGTTTTGGCTCTACCATCGTGTAAATACAGGTTTTCACTGCGGATGTTTTTTCTAGCACCAATGCCCCATAAAGGTGGGGTACGCCATTCGGTGCCATTGGCAGCATACTCGTTAACGCCATCTGCTAAACCTGCGCCCATATCGTGTAAAGCCAAATCTGTGTAAGGCCAGATGGTTTGATTGGCAAGGCTCTTGTGTGGATATTCTGCATCTGTTGTGTAGCTGGCTGTGTGGCAGGACTCGCAGCCTATTTTGTAAAATAATTCTCGGCCTTGTTGGGCTGTCGCAGAGTCTAAATTTCTAGCAGGGGGCACAGCAATTAGCTGATTAAATTGAGTGACTAAGTCCAACAACTTATCAGGAATTTCTACCGACTGATGGCCGCCAATAACTGATGCCGCCTGGCAGTTAGGTTGCCCAGTACTGCACGATTCAGTACCAAAGGAAGTATTAGTGATACCTATATCATCCCTAAACGCTGCTGCTACTTGCTGATGCAAACTGGGGTGTTTAGCTTTGTGGCCAAAACGGCCGATGCCTAAGCGGCTTGTACCTGCAGAGTTTTCGACTGAATGATGAAAAGTAGCAGTGTTGTGGCTTGAAGGTGCAATAGGTACACGGTTATATTTGGCCGATATACCATCTTGGTTGGCATCATAAATATCTTCTTGGGCAAGTAAGTCTTGTTCACTAATCGCATCTAACAATCCCACACCATAAATCACTGGAGAAAAGCGCGGCGAAAGAACAGTACGTTTATCTAAACCTCCATAAGCTAAGTCGGTGAGTTGATAAGTGGGCTGACGCAAGATGTAAGTTGTACCATCCGCATACTCGCCATACACTGCTTGATAACCTAATTGCAATTTGGCTTCACCCAATAAGTCAGGTTGAATGCTGTTATGGGTTATAGCGATGGCGCGAGGTTGCAATTGATCGCCATAAATAGGATCGCTAAAAAGTCCATCCTCACCAGAGCCAAAGCGAATTACCAAGGCAGTTGGTTTAGAGTTACCCTCCTCTGGTGCAGGCCCTTTGCCACCTAAAGAGTGGCAGCTAATACAAGAGCGGGTATTGAATAATGGCCCTAGACCATCCCTGTCTTTAGTCGAACTAGGGGCGATGACCCAAGGATCACGAAAAAGCGAAAAACCAGTCCAAAACAGTAATTCCTGTTTTCGGTCTACATTTCTGCCTACTTGTACAAAACTTCTATCAGACAAACCTTTTCCGGTCATGCCACCTGCTGGCAGGTGTTCTGCCTGCTCAAAATCGGGCACGGATACTTTGCTACAGCTTGTAAAGCAGGTCATCAAAATGATGAGCCAATATCGATTATTTATCATTTATTGCTAGCCATTAAAGTGATTCAATAAAGGCCAGTACTTGCGAGCGTTGGTCACTGCTAAGTTGTTTAAAGGCAGTTAAGCTACTTTGTGCTTCGCCGCCATGCCATAACACCGCTTCTTCGATAGAACGAGCACGGCCATCGTGGAGGAACGTTGCGGCTGGGTTGACAGTTTGTACTAAGCCTATTCCCCATAAAGCAGGTGTTTTCCATTCGGTGCCTGATGCCATACCTTGTGTTAAGCCATCGGCTAAACCTTCGCAGCGTTGCACATACATACATTCTTCGCCTGTTGTACAACTTGTCTCATCAGCTGTTTCACGTGTCACAGCGCAACTGCCACCCATATCGTGGAGTAACAAATCGGTGTAAGGGAAAATAGTTTGGTTGGATAACATTTCGATAGGTGCCGCATTTTCTTGCAGCCCACTAAATGATATTTCTCCTAGTACACTACCTGCTGCTTTACCAGTGACATGTCTTGGGGTATGACAGCCAATACAGTCAACTTCAAAAAACTGTTGACGGCCTGCTGCTATGTGGGTATCCCATTGTGCGTTGTTGCTATCGAATCCGCGCCTAGCGGGCACACCTAATACACGGTTATAAAATTCGACTTGAGCCATTTCTAAATCGCTGATGTCGTATTGCTCTCCCACTTTTTTTTCTCGCTCGGCAACAGCTAAACATGCGGTTTGTGCTTCGGTACAAGATTCATCTGGGAATAGGCTGCTGGTAATACCAATATCACCTTGATAAGCAGCGGCACCTTGCTGAAGAACACTTGAAGTCTGACCTTTATAAGTAAAACGGCCAAGGCGGGTTTAATTTCCAGACAGGTCGGTGACCATCGAAGCTCGGCCTGAAATGCCATCGCTGTTGGTGTCGTTGTCATCAGCCAGTGCGAGTATGTATTGTTCAGGAATAGCCTCTAGTAAACCCACACCAAAGACCTGGGGTGCGACTCTTGGAGAAAAATGTATATCGGTGGTGAAATTGCCAAAACTTAAATCTTTGGTCTTGTAGACGGGATTACGTAGGCTATAAGTTGTGCCGTCTGGATAATTACCCGTTATCTCTTCAAATTCGATATAAGTGTATGCCTCGCCCACTAACACATCACCATTAATTGAACCATTATAGCTGGGCCATCCTGAAGTAAAATCTGATGTACTAAAACTTTGTTCAGCAAACGTTTGTAGTTGATTACCATAGATAGGATCTGGTGCACCTAAACTATCGCCAATTTTGATTAACATGCTAGTAAAAGGCTGATCAATGCTGTTTGGCAACACTCCACGCCCGTCGTTTAAGTGGCAACCTTGACAGTTGCTGGTGTTAAGCAAAGGACCCGCGTCTTCGTGTGGGGTTCTAAAAATGTGATCACCTGAGGTAAAATTTCCGTCTAAAGTAAAATCATCAGCAATGGGATCGGGTCGGGTGCTAAACGCACCTTCATCACTTATAAATAAGGTAGCATCGCCACCCGACAAGTATTCAGCATCATCGATAGTGTCGGCATGTAGGGGTGTTAAACCACTATGGTCGAGTACTGGCTCAGGATTTGGTGTGGGGGCTACAACAACTGGTAGTGAGACTTTTTTGTCTGAACTACCGCCGCCGCAGGCTGTTAAAAATACTAAAACCACCGCAACTTTGAAGGGTTGAAGTGGTTTGTTAGTGGTACTTTTCATGATGCTTTCCAAATATTTCACTTTTTTTGAAATGACAAAGGGGCGCATCCGCCCCAATTAAAAAAAGTCCCTTTTATGCCAAATTAGCTGCCAATAGGCTCTTCAGTGTCTTGACGTAAATCGTTAGTGGTTACACCTAAAGCCACAATGGCTTGTTCGATGTAATTAGTCTGATTAACCAATGTGTCGATGACTGCAACTACATTAGGTTGATTAATACCTTGTTGAATTAACACATCAAACGGCGTACCTGTTTTGGCTTTAGTATCGATAACTGCAGCGGCTGCCATGGTCGCTTCTAGTGAAGCACGCAAGTTATTGGCAAGTTCATGTTCACCCTCAACCACCATTAAATCATAGATAGATGCGCCTTCAATTTGCTCACCGTCGATGCGTGTATAACTGGCGTTGAAAGAGTTCTGAACACCTTTAGCATTTAAGAAGATATCTCTGTGGGTGTTATCACTAAAACAAGAGTGTTCATCTTCTTGTGAATCCGTTTTTAAAGAAATATTGATACGTTCACCGGCTAGCTCGCCATAACTTAAGCGGCCCACTCCTTCTAATATTTTTGCTAATGATTGATCACCACCTGCAATAAATGCATTGTAATGAACACCGGCACTGGGTTCCCATGCTGAAGCAATAATGGCTAGATCGGCAATTAATATGTCGGTTACGGCTAACAAATAATCGCCACGCCTGGCACAGATATCATCTGTTACCGCAACGTCACCAGAGGTACATTCACCTAAAGCGATAGAAAAATCAGTTACTGGTCGCTGACCGCCACTTGAATCTCTATCTCCCGAACCAGACGAATCTTCGTTTAAGTCCTGTCCCCAAAGTAAAAACTCAATTGCGTGATAACCTATCGTCACGTTCCTTTCATCTTCACCAAATTCAGACACACTTTGAATGGTTTGGGCATCTATAATTGGATAGTCAGCAGTATTAGCAATAACGTTGCCGCTTAATGCATTAGCTGCGCTTTCTGGGCCAGAGTCACCGTCAACTACAACCGCGACATAGTCGATAATTGCTTCACCTAAGGGCCATGCATTGATTCGGCCTTCAGGACCATCGCCATCCTCACCCATTGAGCCATCGGCTAATACTGCATCAATTGGACCGGCTCTAAAGCGATAAACTTCGGTTTGACCATAAGGTTCGCGAGATGCTAACCAAGATTTTTTAGCACTGCTGAAGTTAGCTTCTGTAGGTTGTGCAATAAAAGTGGCGAGTGTATCGCGCATAGTTTGGACTGAGATTAATGAATCGGCATAAGCGGCATAGGCGATGTTTGCATTTGATGTGATCACATCGGTTCGAGTAACAAAGTTGCTTACACCGTTAATACCATTTGTTCCTGATACGCCGTCAGTGCCATCAACACCCTGAGTACCGTCATCCCCATCGTCTACACAAGCAGAAAGAGACAATGCTAGAAGCAAAGCTAGGGAGATTGAAGATTTGTTCATGTTTAATCCATTTAATGTTAATGATAATGATTCTCATTATTGATCGTATTAACAATAAGTCAAGCTTTTAAGTTGATTTTAATGGATCTGTAACCTCGAACTAGTTTTCACTGATGATGCTGCAGCAGTTAATATGATGTCGCTGTTAGCCTCAGCGATAGCTCTAGAACAATGCTCAAAAAAAGCCACTTTTGTGGCGTAGCCTAAAGCACAGTCAATAGCACATCTCATTTTACTTTTTAGATGTTGTAATAACGCGTTGGCCGCCTCAATTTGGTTAGTTGAGGCGTAGGCATGTGCCAACATAATGGCTAACGAAGTTAAACTAATGGTGAGCTGTGGCGACTCTAGACGTTTATCAAAAATGATTTCCGCTGTTTCAAACGCGGTACCTAAAAAGGGTATTGCTTTGTTGGGTTGATTTTTTTGTAGCAAATGTTCAGCTAGCTTGGTCATCTGCTGAACGCTAGCAAACGCTTCTTTGGGGTGTGAATCGACCCAAAATCTATGATTAGGACAAATATATTTATATTCTGTCATGACAAACTCCTATTAAACATTGTTAATTTAAGGTCGTTTTTTGACACTAAGCTGACGAGATTGTTTAGTGCAAGTGGGCTGATATTTACTGTGATTATCTTCAAAGTAATAAGTGTGTAAGGTTTGAATTTCTTGGACTTTTTGCTGGTATTGTTGAGGGTCCAACATTTCGTATAGTAGCGGCAAGAATCGTTTTATATAGCGATAACATTGTTGACGCCAAACGCTTGAAAGGCAGTGATCGCACATGGCATCAATTAAAGTATTGATAACGCGCATGTGCCCATGCTGCACAGCCGCTATGCAGGAGTGGCTTTTGGCTCGTGCTAATCCCATATGCACGTAGCAATTTATGATGTCTCCGTCACGGGTATTGCAATCGCCATCACCATAACGAACAGATATTTCAACAGCGGAGAAAGTAAAGCAGTAATCTAAAGACATAAAGCACTCTAATGTAAATGATAACGATTATCATTTACATTAGAGTGCTTTTAATATTATGTCAATGCAGAAATGAAAAATTGACCTAAAGCTCGTCAAAATCAGTTGAGCAGCGAAGCTCTTATGTCAAGAGCGGTCCGAAGACAGTAACAATTAGGAGAGGCAGAAAACCCCAGAAAAGTTAGTTATAAAGGTTTGATTGAACGCTTAGCCGAAAAGCGACTGAGATGTTTAATCCCTTGGCTTAGAATATTGGGGTCTACCTGACTAAATGCTTCATCGCCTGTTTCCAGGTCAAATACACGTACATTGCCATTATTCATTATCTCAATTCGTTGATTGTTGGTTAGTAATAACACTTTACTCCCTTGAGTGCTGACAATGTAATTGAGGTTACTTTTCTGAGTGAGGGTATTACCTGTGCTATATGTCGCGGGGTTTGCTTTACAGCCCAACAAATTTAAGGCGGTGGGTGCTACATCTTCTAGGCTGGCCATCGATTTTTTAATATTAATGTTAGTCAGTAATGAATTTTTTAACTCACTCTGATTAGCGAGGTCAGTAACAATTATTTGATATTGCGCTAATACATTTGGTGTTAGAAGCTCATCTAATTGCTTTACTTCAACAAAACCGATGGATAGGTTGCTAGAAGTATTAAATATATTTTGCTTAAATTGCTGCCATTCTTGCTGATAAGTGGTCAGCCGATTATTACTGATATCGTTAAGATACAATGACACACTCAGTCCCATTGAGCTGGGCAATTGAAGTAATAATGGTGAATAATTTTGTAAAGCACCATGGTACAGCTCAGGTAATCCGTATAAAACTGTCGTGATACCGTTCTTCAAAGAGGACTGTAGCAAGTAATGTTGTTCAAACTCAGATAAACCTACCGTTGAAATCGGCATTTCCCCATCTACAACTGATAACAATAATACTTTCTTAGTATTGTCTACTGAGCAATAAACTGGTTCAGCCGGGTAAACAATACCTTTCATTGTTTTATTAAACTGCAGAGCCTTGCGCTGCTGATAGTCTTCTATGTCGAGTAAACTATATCTGGCCATCAATGTTTTAGCTGTGGCTGGATATGATAGAGGAAACATATTATCTTGCTGCACGATTGGCTGGTAAAGGTTAGCATCGGCCCAAACATGCATGGCATGGCTGGCAACAAAGCAGCTGACAAAAAAACTGCTAATAGGTAAACCCAATTTGCGTTTTTGTAATCTACTAATACGTTGCCATAATGCATTCGCAACAATTAATTGAAATGATAACCAGACCACAAATAGCAGAAGCAAAAATCCCCATTGTTGCCAACCAAATTGAGCAAAGGCCGTTTGTGTTTCGTTACGGATAAGTTCTGCTGAGTTAACACTGAGGTGCACGCCATATTTGTTATAAAGTAATGCATCAAAAGCTAACAATGCCAAACCTAAAGCTGCCAATACTGAACTTAAGGCCTTCACAGCTTTTGCATTGGGTACTAAGTAGCAAAGTGGTAAAATAAGGATGACAAAACCAAAAAATGTCAAAAATCCAATGTGACTGACCCAATTAGTAAATAAGTAAAATGTCCCTAAAGATGATCCAGGGGCGGGAGAATTAAGGATGTAAATGGCGGCAATAGTCACTGCAATAATAATATTAAGCAGCGCAAACCAATGACCCCAATTAACTAATTGGGTGACTAATTTTCGGCGCGGAGTTTCTGAAAGAATCATTTATCCTGTGAACCTTTTTTATTTTCCATTGATACTTTTTAAGAGTACTTGTGTAAACTGCTCAGCCATTTGTTTGCGAAGGTTCTCTGGGACTTGCTGGTGGAAAATATTAGTAACGACATTACCTAACACCATAAGTGAAAGGTCTCGGTTAGCTTGATTTTTTTCTAAAGCAATAATGATGTCATGCATGATGGCTTCAAATTGGCTGTCAGAGTATTTGGATTGTTGTGGCATGTAGCTTAGCTCATAAATAGTAGCATGTTGTATTAAAGCGATAGTAACAATGGTCTAGATAAAATGCGAATAAACCAACAAGTTACCGACCAAATTTAATCGATTTTTGTTAAGGAAAAAATGTGAGTGCGTTGATCCATCATTTTGTTGTACACCAGTTAGCCGTTAATCAACAACAGGAACTCGTTTTAGTGCCTCGAGCCAGTTGCTTTAATGTGAGTCCAGAAATTGAAAATTTAGCTCAACAAATAAATCACGCTTTTAATACTAAACCCAGTAAAGGGGTAGGCGCGTTTGTGACTGAAAACGCCGAGATAGTCAGTGTGAGCCGTGATACGTTAATTCAAGAAGAGCCCTCAGCTGATAAAGAGCCCTCAGCTAATAAAGAGCCCTCAGCTGAAACACAAACACCCCACATATCGACATTTAAAACGCTGCTTGAAGATATGCAGTCCGAAAAGCAAGACTTCGTCGAGTTTAGTATCCAAGCTAGTGAGATGCTGAAAAAATCTTTGATTGATACCGGCACTCTCGAAACAGGGTTTGTGTTGTTTAGTCATTACCAGTTTTTAGCAACTGACTATTTGATGATAGCCATCATCAACACTAAAGAACATGTCGAAATAAACCGAGATTTAGAGCTAACTAGTAGTGATCATCTAGACTTAGCTAAAATGCAATTAGCGGTTAGGATTGATCTGACGCAACTAGCAGTGAGCGCAGAGCAACATCGCTATATTAGTTTTATCAAAGGTCGCATGGGGCGCAAAGTGTCAGATTTTTTTATGCACTTTATTGGTTGTGAAGAGTTAGTCGATGTTAAGCAACAAAATAAACAGTTATTAACTACTGTGGATGCTTTTTTGTCAGCTGAACAGCTAGACCCACAAGAGAAAAATCAAGCCCGAGAAACAGTTTCCGATTATTATAAAGAAAAACTAGAGCTAGGCGAGGATATTCAAATACAAGAATTGGCTGCAAAGCTACCCAGCGATCATGTTAGTTTTGAAGAATTCAATCAAGGCGCAGAGTTACCATTGGAAGAACAATTTCAAGCTGACCGAAGCGTACTAAAAACATTGGCAAAATTTAGTGGACAAGGTGGAGGTATTTCACTCAGTTTTGAGCGCAAATTACTGGGTGATCGGGTGAGTTATGATGCGGGTTCTGATACTTTGATGATTAGAGGTATTCCACCTAACTTGAAAGATCAACTTTTGAAGTCACCAAGCTGACATCCTGCAAGTAATCTTTATAC
>OOFW01000059.1_pt1 | contig 14243 bp, 5 predicted proteins | sample 1670271 | NCBI WGS metagenome assembly OOFW01 (sample SAMEA98137918, study PRJEB22522) | marine metagenome | biome: marine biome; feature: marine water body; material: sea ice | place: Arctic Ocean | collected 07-Sep-2015 | depth 1.32 m
AGTGACTATAGGTAGTAACATCAGAGACTGGGATAATCCAAGTTAACATCATACGGTACTACAATTCCTGTACTTGGGTACAAGTTTTCTTGTGCTATTAGCCAGGAATTCCTGTACTTACGTACAATATATACTGTACCTTATATCAAAATTTTATGGACCTGTAGCCACGTACGATTTTCTGGCTTACTTTTCTGCCCATTCCTATCCTGCAGTACAAGTTTATCTTGCACCTATGTACAATTTTCTCGTACCTTGGACAGGGTTTATTAGTCCCCCATACCAACCATTCCTGATATATCGTACAACTTTTTTGCTAAGTTGTGTGCCAAGTGTCCTCTTGTCTTAAAGTAGGATTGACTATATCTTGCTTTTTTTGCCCATTTCACACTTGAGTGATTTGCCAGCTCTCATTTTCTTATTGTTCTTGTACAACAACCCGAACGTAATATGTTAACCTGCCCTTACTGTCATGTTGCATCTTTTGCCACGCCAAAGGCGCTGTCCTGCCACATTGGTTCCTCAGTCAGCTGTCGTCAACGTCTAATCCTAGGGGCTCCTCCCGTTCCTGGAGTAATTAATCGAGTTACCGAATCTCCTCTACAAATGCCAACATCTGAGAGTCGTCGTTCTGGTAGATTGTTGACCACAAACGCTGATTGTGTGGACTCCGATGAGTTCCCCGACGAGTTTCCCGATGAACTTTCGGCATTGGAATATCCCCATCATCCCTTCGATCGGGTCACCCTCTCTAGGCGTAACCCCTCTAATTTACCTTCCAACGTCGTGTTGAATTCTGTTAACCAGCCAACTGCCACCACCACTGATTTTTTCCCCCTTTCACACGATTTTATTGTGGCAGCTCAACATTTGGATCAACTCAGCCTTGATGACGATGATTTGAGTGACTTTCATAACGAAGTTGATTTATCCACTGACCAGAATATTTCCCAACGTTGTGCTCCTGTTCCCAATAGCATTATCGTAGGTCCCCAGTCTGGATTGGAAAATCTTCCGATTTCTTCCAAGGTTTCTCTTCATAAACTCGGCCACACATTCTCCATTGGTCCCCATGAAGTTTTCGATATGGTTAGCGCCTTTCCTAACTCTCTAATTTCCATGACCCGCATATTGCAGTGTTTCAGACAATCTGGAGCACCACTCTATCTCGCAGACCTTGTCATGAAAGTTGTTTCCGAGGAGGTTCTCGCCAACCGATTGAATCTTAGCTCTGTTCCTTCTTACGACTCTACCATGAAGAGACTATCGAATCTTTTCCGTATTCCCAGACCACTTATGCGTTCCATCCCATTGGAACGTACACTCCGTGAACAGCAACAACATATATACCACGAAACTCCTTCCTTTCCAACTTATTCTTTTATTGAACAACTCCAAGATCTGCTCTCTCTTTCTGATATTTTCCAAGACCTGGATAATCTTGTTGTCAACAAAGATAATAGGTGGCACCCATATGAACGTAATGTGGACCCTGCCAATGAAGAATTTCAAGATGCTGGTTGGTTCCAGAATGCCAACAATCCAGAGTACATTGAGGAGGAATTTACTCTTGGCATCGTTCTCTACACCGACAAAACTGGTGTTGGGGCTCTCAATCCAACAGGTATGGAACCACTGGTTTTCACTCTTTCCTTATTCCCAGAGCACATACGCCGCCGTCCTGAATGCTGGAGACCTTTGGGATTTGTGCCACAGTTTAGGAAGAAATCGGCTGCTCTTGAAAGGTCACTTAATGCTACCAAACAAACCTCCGGTAGATTGGTACGTAACTATCACCGAGTTCTTGATACTTTGCTTGCGGGGGTGGTTGCTGCACAGAAAGCTCCTCCCATTGTTAGACTTCAGCTCGGTGACGAGTGGAAATTTGTTAAGGTCAGGATTGTTGTCAATGCCATTCTTGGTGATGCCTTGTCCAATGATGTTATATGTGGACGAGTTGCATCGCGTAATGGAACACTTCGACTTTGTCGTGCCTGTCACATAACTCAACGTATGTCAGATGATCCCAACCATCACTGTAAATATTTAAAACAGGCTCATTTGGAGAGGATAATCCTCTCCGCACTTGGACCGGAGACGGATATTTCCAATGAATCGTATTCCTCTTCCTGGGATGCGTTTGTTGAAATCCAGATTGAGGAATCAGGAAAAACAGGTAATTCAGCCAAGACGTTGAAAAGAAGTTTTTTACTGGCCCTGCAAAGGAGACAGGATATTTGCCGAGATATCCTGCGTAGGGTCTTGGGTGCCCATGTGGTTGACAACGCCTTTTTTAAAATTGATTTTGGTAACAACCCTCGCGGTATTTTTGGAGCCACTCCCACGGACCCAATGCATGCATTTGAAGAGGGATTAGTTCCCATGCTTTTGGAAGTTATTCTTGATCCTCTTCCCGATTCCAGTAAGAAGGCATTGGACTCATTGGTTGAGTCCTTATTTTCCAAATCAAACAACCGATCTACCCAGAGAGCTGATTATCCACGTATATCCTTTAGTGGCGGATACAGTTCCCTCACCCAACTATCTGCAGATGAGAAGGTTGGCAAGTTGTTCGCACTTGCCATCATTGGAGAAACGGAGGTTGGAAGGAAAATCTTATCTGATCGTTGTGATCCCCAGTTTGACGGTAGAAGAACTGATAGGGCTAAGCGTTTTCAACCGAATATTGGCGAATCCTCTGATAGTGACAGTGATGACGACTCTGATGATGACATTCCACAAACCCCCCATGTTTCTTCAATTAACCAAAACCGTCCTTGGTCCAAGACTGAATTTGATCCAGATAACGAATCACATGTTGATTTTGTGGATAGACAGTTAAAGAAGCATGGTCTTGCATATATCATTCCATTGTTATTACAGATGGGAACTTTGCACCAAACAACGGCAAGGTCACTCGTTTGGAAGCAAACTCGAACCCTTATAAAGGATTACTCAATGAACACAATTCAGGCTTATATTCCCAATTCTGAGGATACCACGACTCTGGAAGCGGATAGGTTCTGTGCGGATCGGAGACCTAATCTTCATTTGAATACCACCGATCACTCTTCAGAACAATTTTATGAACATAGTCCATTTGGTGCCAACAACGAAGAATGTGATTCTTGGGGGGAAGAAGAAGAACTTGCCAAATCCGAACATTCCATCACCTGTGATTCTGTTGATTACCTCTTGGAAATAGTCCAGTTGTTTCTTGCTTTTCATTCTTTTTATAAATACGGTTGTGGACTGTTTGGCATAACTGGATTTGACAAGATTGATGAACGTGTCCGTGACATGATGAACAAGTTGCATAAAACAGTTAGCCGAGGGGAGGGAACCCTGGGTTGGTGTGTTTCAAAATTTCACGACACGTTGCACATGGCTCTTGATATGCAATTGTTTGGATCCTCGGACAATTCTGATACTTCAAAGGGTGAGCATGGATTGAAGATCTGGGCAAAACTTCCATCCAAAACCGCACAAGTAAACCATGGAGCCAATCAATTCATTGCTCAAATATCAAAAAGGTTGTATGAACAAACCTTGCTTGACAAGGCCTGCTCTATCCTTATACCCAGTGTTGATCGTCCAAACAAAATACGGGCACCTCTGGAAGTACCCCTTTTCTACATTGACCGCGAAGCTCGTATCTGTTTTCACTGTGATCGCCGATTCAAGAAACGAAAGAAACAGGAACTGGCCTTGTCTCTTGACATTGAAGATTGGATTATCGGGGAACAAACCCAAATCAAAAGTAATACTGTTGTGATATATTCTCAGCTGTTTTTGGAAGAACAAGACCAACTGTTTCGGGCTACTCCAAATTTTCGTAACACCGGTTCCTGGTATGACTGGGTCCTGGTGAACTATGTTAATTCGTCACAAGCTCTTGTCCAGTACCCCTTCAAAATTTTGGGGTTCGTCTCACAGGATGATGGATTGGGTCCTATTTGTTTTGGCCAAATGTGTGCCTCACAGAATGTTGGTGAGACTCAAAAAACTCGTCGTGGTTTGTTTGAACACTGGCACTTGGAAACAAAACCCGGGACACAAAAGGCTGTGTACAGATTTGTGGAAATTGATACAATAATCTCCACATGTCTCGTCATCCAGTTGAGTGAGAATTCTTTCCATGATTCCAACCACGCTGATATGTTCCCTGATATGTTTTATGACTCCAATATATCTTTCACCAACAAGGTTATTGTTGTTAAGGATCGCAGGACGGTGTGGCCCAAAGTATTTCTTACTGGTCTTGTACGTTTGAGGAAAACCAAACAAAGGAAACGTCAAAAACGTTAAGTTACTAGAACAAAGAGTTGCTACCATCATGCTGCCTGCATAAGATACGACGCATAGATGCAATACTAGCATCAATTCCCTGATTGCGTACCCATGGTTTCAGAAGCGCCCTCTCCTTTGTTGACTTGGCCAATTCCATCCGTGTTTTAATTAAAACACTTCCCCCACCGTTCATTTCGTATCCCGGTTTCCACCATTCTGCAAGGTTGTACCACTCATTCATCACGAAGAATTGTATCTCGTACCGGTCGTTCTTGTAGGTCTTTGACCGCATAGGGAGGTATACTTGTCCATTTGATTCAAAAAAGATCACATCCTTCTTTCGACCATCGTTTCCTCCTTTCCGGTAATATTTGCGTGCGTAGTAGCAACAATTCTGGTCCATCCATGCCCAAGTAACAGGAAATCCGGATTTAACCAAGGATTGGATGCAACCATCCACTTCCTCCTGTGCCTCTTGCGAGGTAATGTTGTTCTTCTCGTACATCTCACAAAGTTGTGTGTTAACGCACTTATAGAAACCACTTTTTCCTTTTTCAATGGTTGCGTAGGATGCCCACTTGGCTGGTATCAACAACAAATACGCCGCCAGTTGTATACCGAATGTGGCCCGTACAGCGCCCATCTTAATCACTTCCAATTTTTCGTCGGACCATCTCTTTGATCGTTTTCTCTCCAGATTGGAACTTAACAATCGACAGGCTGCCTCACATTCTATTTTATCCGGATTTGTTGCCAAAATCTGGAACTGACTTGATATGAAGTCCACCAGAAATATTGTTTTGGCATCGTCTGCGGTTGAGGACCATACGGGTTTATCATAATTCTGCCAACGACAAGCGGTACTAACAATTAGTCCCCCGTGTGGTCTGTGCTTCCTCATTCTTTGGGATAATAGCACGTAGAGCGACGGTGAATTGTTTGACAATGAATTAAGTACCTGCACCTGGACTGTGGGTGAAATTAGATCATCCATGACCTGCACAAGTAATGGCGAGCCATTGCATTCTCTCATGACGAAAGCAACATACTCGTAGCAATGATGTAGTTGAACTTTTCCGGGGTAACACTCTAGAAACCTCATCCAAGCATACGCAAAGGAACCCAGGAAAATAAATCGATTGTTACCTTCAAGTACAGTCGCGTAGTATTGTTTGTAATCGAATTCAGTATCCGGTCCATGAACCTTGGAGGATAGGAGTAGTTTTGTGAAGGCGTCTCGAGATGTCTTCTCCTTCAACAGGTTGAAATCCAGAGGAAACTCCTCATCTTTTATCAACGAGACACACGTCTGGAATAGAGGGCAATTTACATTTATGATCCCAGCCTCTTTCTCCGCCTGTGATCCAACAATTGCTCGACCATACATCAATGCCGTGAATGCGGTATTTTCCGAACTGACATTATACTTTTTCAATTGTAGTATTGATGCTGATGAAAGGTATTTCTTCCATGTGGGAATGTGAATTAATCCCCACGTAATTTGATCATGGTTGGTTCTGGAATCATTCATATGATCAAGATGGAAGCCAACCGACCCAGCATTTAATGATAAGCCATCACCTAGTCGTAGATCGTTTATTGTTGTATTGGGGCATCCGAGATATTTTCTCCATTCCTTTGTTTGTTCCAATCGGTATCGATCTGGAATAGCTTGTTGGTTGCGCATTGTCCCCTCCAAATATGTCTCTAGAAATTGGTGCGATATAAGTATCTGCAAGTGGAGTAACCATTGGCGAAATTTCTTTGTGGCTGGCAGGGACCGCTCACGCAGACCAGGCACGGCAATCCCCACTCCATTTCTTCTTTTCCAACGGGTACCCTCTCGTGGGCTTGGGCCGGCATGAAACGACATGGTGCCACGGGTATCAAATGTTGCCAGCTTTATGAATTCCTCTGCATGTTCCTGCAAACCCTGATCAAGGCACATTTGGACCTGCTGTCGTAGTGACAATTCCAGCAACAACCTGCTAAAACCTACTGTCCTGAACAATGCCCCGTCGACAATACCCCTTATAGAATCAGTATTGCATACCAGTGGTCTATCTGGATATTTGGGATCGAAAACGTGATCCACCTCATTTTTCATGTACACAACGCTTCCCTGTAATAGTTGGGCGAACGATTCCATGCCCTTGACCCCCATAACTGCGTGGGGACACCTGTCGAGGTTGAAACAACATACAAGCTGTGTTTTATTTTTCTGAACAGCGAGAATCACTCTCTGCAGTATCCCCTGCAGGCTTTTCCGGTTGTCTAACTGGAAATTCTTGCCAATCGTCATTCCGTTCATACCAGGCAATAGAGGAGAACAAATTACTGTACTCCACAAAGTGGAACTGTCGGTATGTTTCGGTGGGTCATCTTGGGAACTCATCATTCGATAGATATGTTCGTTGGTATGCTTGGTATCTTTTATGGTCCACCTTCGTCCATACTCGTTTAGCTCACGCTGTTTATTTATAGATCGTTCATCCCTCAAGCAAAATCCCTCGTCCGAGTAATCACTACTGGTCGACACACTAATCTCTTCATTGTCACTTTCATCGGATTCCTTTAGAAGATACTTGCTTGTTGTGAGTACCTTAGCGTTTAGTTTCGCAATTCGTTGCGGAGTAGAGCTGCAGGTGCGGCATACATGGAGGGACCGGGATGATTCATTAATAGAAGAACACTTGAGACAGGCCCAGCCATGAGGAGGTAACTTTAATTCTCCAACAGAGCCTGGTACAAACTTTTGAATTGCGACTCGAGGTGTATTTGTTGCCCCACTTCGTCCTTCACCATAGCCCCCTTCCAAGTATGTTTGGTGGAAAGGCGACTGTATAGTTGACGGGGGGGAGGTTGCAGGTCCCACATTGATTGATTTTATTGGGAACGATGTCCGGGATAGGTAGATCATAGATTCTTCACAGAGAGAAAGAGCTTGCTTTGACAATTTTCCCCTCCTTTGTGCATAATCAATGTATTTTTTGGAAAGCGGATCGTAGCGACCAATGTGTTCCTGTCGTCGTATGCGTGAAAGGCACAGAAATCTAATGGTGAAGTCATTTCCCGGATGGTGACTTAGTAACTCGTTAGTTGCACCCGGAACCTTTTTGGCGGCCTCAACACACAGCCCAAATTTTTTAATTTGTTGGTGAGCTCCTTCCTTGCCTAGTTTCTCCATAGGTACAGCCAAAGTCGCACGGAAGAGAGCTGACTCCTCCACTTGGTCTTCTCTGATATAGCGTAACAAGAACACGTCGGACAAAGCTTTCCAATTCCTAGCGATACCTCGAAACACCTCCAAATGTGCCGGAATGTATATGCATCCAAGATCTTCCAGAATATCCGATAGAAACAGTAGCATGGATGAATAAAAAGGTTCCTTTAGAACTGTTTCCGATATATAAGCCGTCGGCATCCATACAAAATCCAAACTGATTTCAACAAATCTATGTGTTCTCAACCTTTCAAAGTCCGCACTTCTTTCATGGCAAGAAAGGTCCATGACAAAGTGTTTTAGTGAAGGGGATACCTTCCTATCCAGACTAAATATGTCATCAAAACCGAATTCTGACGCCTTCAGCATACGAGCAGCATCACGATAGGGACACAATGCCCAATTCTGTTTTGTGTTAGCCTCAACCAGAAGATCAGGTAGTGTTACATCATCAGCCATGACCCATGCCATTCCAAGGAATAGACATTTCTTTCTCGTCAACTTAGTCACCGCTAATGTTCTTTTTGATTCAGACATTGCAACTGTGGTGATGGGAGCGTATGAAAGGATCTCAGAATCACATTGATCAATGGTGCCCCCATCGTCATAATTGAATTCCCCATTGGCAGTGTCGTCACCGAATACATAGTTGTTGGTCTGCCTGCCATCTACCCTCTCCGATGCTTCACTTGTCGAATTGAAGAGTTTCTGCCTTTTTCTTTTTTCGCGTAAAATCGCCATGCTCTTTGCCCTGGATAATAAAAGTTCGGATTTCTTCTTCTTCCGTAGATTCTTGTATAGGTCTAATGTATCCTTCACCAAACAAAGAGGCCCAGGAAAGGTATGTTCATCAGTTGCACATCCACTAATATAGTCCCCATCCAATAGGAGAAGTCCTCTGAAATTCAATTCAACAAGAACATTACTTTTTCCTTGATCTGAGTAACCTAATTTATCAAGCACACCGTAGAGTTCAGTATCATTTGACAATCTCATACAGATACCATTGTGCTGAAAACGTATCATTCCTGGATTACATTTGCGTATGTTCTCCCCTGTGGGCACCATGGTAAAGTGCTGTGGTATCTTGGGTTTCTTTCGGGTCTTGCCTAATAATAACTTGTCTCTCACTAATCGGAGATGTCCTGGAAATTCGCCATTGTCAAGAACACATCCCAGTACGCCGGCATTTCTCATCAAAAGAAGACCTTTTTCTTTTAACTCAACTAGAACTTCACTCTTTCCCTGGTCAGAGTAACACAATTCATCTAGGACATCGTATAGTTCTGTGGATCTATTCAGAACGTACGGGTGTTTTTTGTGATAAAAACAAATGAAGCCACAATTAGGCCTGCCATGGTTTAACACCAATCCATTGGATTGCGAACCAGAGGTGGGAAACAACTCACATCCGCGATAGGCTGACTGTGCCCTGGTATGAGTGACAGGTGGGTGACACCGACCGATAATTGACCTTGGATAATGAGGCGATGGGGTAACAATACCCTTGTTAAAGCCTCGGTTGTTAGCTTTGGTATGTGACGATGGGGTAACAATACCCTTGTTAAAGCCTCGGTTGTTAGCTTCGGTATGTGACGTGGGGCAATAGTTTGCTTCGGTACGCGACGGGGGGCCATACCCATTGGTTGCTATGGCACCTGACGGGGGGCAATACTCATTTGTTGCTTCGTTACGTGATGGGGGGGAATACCCATTGGTTGCTTCGTTACGCGATGGGGGGCAATACCGATTGGTTACCTCGTTATGTAACAGGGGGCGATACGGATTATTTGCTTCGTTACGTGAGGGGCGGCTGTTGCTTGCTTCACTACGTGAAGGAGGGCAATACCAGTGTCTCTTTGCGTGTTGATTTTGAGTAACCATAATCTAAGGCAACTTTTATTTAATTCAGTCAGAGCAGAAAGCCAAAAAGGTATTGGTTCGTCAATCACAACAACAACACTTTGTCAATATCTCGAAGACCGACTTAGTTTAAGGATCAGAGTTTGCTAGCCCATTCATAAAACACAAATCAAGTACCTGTAGTCACCAGGTAGTACCTACTAGTATATGTAGACAAACTGCATGTGATCGTCATGTTTACTTACAGAAGCCTGGTGGGACATTGGTATAATTTTTCTAAACAAACGAAATAGTATGTAAAAGGAGAGGTAAGATTGGCCTAGGTGATCTAATGGATCACATTATGTATTATTCAAGTATTAGAATAGTATTATCGTATTCTGGCTAATATTGACCTAGGTGATCTAATGGATCACATTATGTATTATTCAAGTATTAGAATAATATTATCGTATTCTGGCTAATATTGACCTATGTGATCGAATGGATCACATTATGTATTATACAATTATTGTTATAATAATATCGGATTTTAAAGATGCCGCACCTAAGTAATCTAATAGGTACCCACCTACTCAACATTTTTCGGAGCGCTTCTCCCTAGGTATTCGAATCTAGCGCTTTATATGTTATGCAACAATGAATACTAGAATGTGAATAATTGGGAGGCGTGGACTGACAAAATTCACAACATTACCGGGGTCCAAAATCTTTTAGTGAAATGTTCAAAAGTCTAGAATATACTTTGTCAAAAAGCGACGTATCTTACCTATCTAATTTGTAAAATAAGATTGCCGCGGCCTGGAAAATGTTTACAAAAATCGAACATTTACTTTGTCAAATATTTTGATACAGTCTTTGTAACATATTTTATGGCGGTCTACAGTCGAGTAGTAAGGGAGCGAATCGTCCGCCCATAGGGCTACTTAGGCAATTAGCATGTGCTACCTATATTTACTTACCACAGACAAGTGGGACATGGAAAGTGGGTTCATAACTAAATAATATACTATGTAAAAGGAGAGGAAAGATTGCCCTAGGTGATCTAATGGATCACATTATGTATCATTCAACTATTGTAATCATCATATGGTAGAAAAATAATACCTTGCCTAGTTAATGTAGTAGTTCAGCTAATATAAAACAAATTTTAATGTTCAATCTCCTAGGTGTTCAAATGGATCACTTCCTATATTATTCCCCCATGTATATTTAAATAGGAAAAATTGGGGATCAGGTTGGGTGGGAACTGAATAACCCTTGGGTCTTTGTTGTAAAGATTGGAGAAAATCGTGGAAGAGGAGAAGAACAGATTCTATTGGGACAAGCAACATAAACAATAGTTGTCAATCCAACCTGGAGTAACTTTGTCAATCATGGCAAGAAAGACTTTAACTCCTCCTGGGTCGAGGCCGCGTCAGCCGGGAGAAGAAAAGGCGGAAGGTGGGCCAGATCCCGGACCTTGGCTGGCCGAATTGGCCCTACAAGGTGATAATCGACAGCAATGGGTGATAGACAACCCTCCCCCGCCACACTTCTTTCCATTCCCAGGCCGAGATGGCTGGATGTATCTTGTCAATGGAGCGCTAGTACTTGATGGGCTGACGCCTCCAGCAGAAGAAGAAGAAGAAGTAGAAGAAGAAGACGGAACTTTGATGGACCAGGAGCCGGACACCGCGCAATCTGCCTCCCCTGCACAAGCAGAAACCGACGTATTGCCTGATCCGGCAGTGTCTGCCTTGTTCCAGTTCCAACTAGGGGAAGAAAACTCGGCACCTGATCTAGAAGGCCAAGAGGGGATAGAACCAATGGGAGTTATAAGACGACACAGGGAACAATTGGAGGAGGAGGGGAAACAACCGGGAGGTGAGGCGCCGAGAACTCAATTGGCAAGACGAGCCCTTTGGTTGACACTACCGGAGAGTTTCCGTCGGCGGGAACGAACCGATAGGCAAATGGAACAATTGGATAGGGCAGTGGAGGCTGCAAGACAGAGGAGAGAAGAAGAGGACGATACGTGTTCTGGGGCAAGCCACAGGAATGAGGAGTCATCGGAAGTGAGTGGGGAAACAAACTCAACAATGGACGAGGACAGCACTAATGATGAGCGGTGCACTAGAAAGAAAGAGTAGAAAGGAAAAGAGACAGAAAGGGAAATAAGAGACCCAAGTGGGGCTGGCGAACCAATACTTAAAACGGGCGATGTATTACATCAAGGGGGGGGGATGGCAAAAATGTGATTGTGTACATTTGGACGTAGACTAAATAATTGTATTAGATAATATATTATAACCCAATAATAATCAAAACTTAAACTAGCACAGACACTAGATGCCTTCGCTCCTTTGTTACAACTGTCCACACCACGATCATGATTACAACGTCAAAATATATTTGACAAAATAAGTACCTTTGGGTTGACAAAAGTAATAACAGTAGGGCATGGCGACGTATGTAGGATTGATACTGAAGCAGCAACTGGGACATAAACTTTGTCTGACAGAAGCACAAGAAATAGGCAGATACTATAGGTGGATGCTTGCGCCTGGGTACGACACCTATAACATGAAACCAGAAACAGTAGCTGCAACACCAAAGAAAGATGGTGTACGACGATCATCGCGCATAATGTGCCTGGAAGCCTCAGATGAACCTTTGCCAAGAGTGACTGCACAGGAAAAGGGAGAGGTGGCAACTACAATGAACAATCCTCTTCTGAAAAAGACACCCCCTCATCAAGATGCAATACCGATAGATTTGGGAATAATTGGCAGAGCTACAGATAATGTGTACATGAGCCCATCCAGGGCGGATCACACAGTAGAATTGAAAAAAGAGAAGAATAACGAAGACGGACCGAAATGGGCTCCAATGACCAAACAGCATGCAACAGGATTAAGAAAAATAGGGGAGTTGTCAACCATACCTCCCGTAGCAAACGAACATCCAGGAGCAACAGTCAACAATTGTCCCGAAAAGTCGTTCACCATCCTAGCGACGAGGCGTTTAAAGAGGGACGAGTTACTGAAGATTAACTGGGAGGAAGGCAGGAATCCCCTGCCTTCAGCAAAAAAACCAAGGTTGGCAATCAATTCTTCACCAAAGAAGGAATCACATGATTCAAAAGCAAAAATGCAACAATACCAGAAGGAAGCGTTCCTGTTCAAAAGCAGCTTTGAGGGACGAATTGTGCTGGATGAAATCGCGCCCAGCTTTGGATATACATTCGTGGTTCCAGGATTTGTTACATTCGGGATGTTATCTACCTTCAAGTGCAAGGAGTCAGTGGATCTTCACCGGAGAAGAATGGCAAAAATACAAACAGCGAAATCTGTATACTACTACCAGTTACATTGGCGAGAGGGGTACAAGAACTCGAGTGCGGTCAAACGTACGTGGAGGGACAATACATTGATCGGTAACACAATGTACTACACAATGGAGGGTTATCTGAAAAGTATCGAAGAGGCACTAAATCTCGTAACGGGAAACAGTGCAGAGTATGAAACGTTGTGTTCATTAATCGAAACCGAAAAGGCGGTGCATCAACCAGGTCATATCGATGACAAAACATGTGAGAATGTTGTTGGGGAATACCAGCCTTGGATCTTGCACCAGCCTTTGTGCGCAGAGGGTCGGACTTTACAGATCTGGGCGAAGGACGAAAGTGGAAAGTTATCTCCTCAGATGTTACATATTCCCTTCGGTAGTGCCTGTATGTTGAGAGGCGACATATACCATGGTGGTTGTTACGGGAACATGGGTAACATAGGATTCCATGCGCAACTAAATCCAAGACCGGCAGAGGGAAAGTATCTGGGGATGTTACCAGAAAGTAGAAATGAGCAGGTACGCGAAACAGATATACCGGCCAATGAGGTCAATAACAATGCAAGGACGCTGGACCAGGTAAAATTCACGCAGAAGTATCTTAAAAATATGAAACGAATGTTCCCATCAACCACGTTTTGGTTGCAACGCCCAGAGGAAAATGCGAATTGGCCGGTTACGAGATTGAGTCTAAAGACAGCGTAGATACTTTCGTTCAATAAATATTAATAATCAACTATATGAATTATATGAAGCAAACAAAATAAAACATTATTATAGGGCGAATTAACTATGTTCAATTGAAATATATTAATCGGCCTTCATTTATTTTTATTTAATTCTAGGTTCTGTTCGGAGTTTTTCAAGAAGAATACGTGGCACAACAGAACCATCCTTGTTTCGATGCATGATGGTGGTATAGTCAAGCAGACGGAACTTTTTACCAGCGTTAAGACGCCCAGTATGGAATGGACCGTTCTTGGAAAAGATAAATTTAAGGGAGGAGGGAATACGGTACGAAATGAACATATCCATTGCATCCCCATCACCATCCTTTACAATAAAACGAATGGCAGGATATTTTCCAAATGTACCCAGCCAGGTAGCGGAATGTACAAGCAGTACAGGTTGAAATTCAATAAGTTGAAGAAGCTTTCGCATTTTTTTATCATCCTCACATTGGACCTGCGCAGCGGAATATTCAATTCCACTAATGTCGTCCACAGCATTAATATCTTCGGATCCAATATGGGCCCCCCTGCGTAGGCAGGGCACTGCTCCAGCTGTAAGCTGCATAAGAGGAAAGCTAGGAGAATAGATAACAGAAGAATAAATATGTGCGAATATCAGAATAAAAACACTGCACCAAGTAGCATAAATCCAGTGAAGTTAAAATAAAAAATTACTACCCTAGATTCAAAAAATAGGAAAAAGGCAGACTGGCTACCTATGTGATCTTTTTTGTCACATTAAGTACACCTTCATAATAGATATATTAATACAATCTATTTAGGGATTACATGTAATTTGCAAATGT
>OOFW01000060.1_pt1 | contig 14147 bp, 15 predicted proteins | sample 1670271 | NCBI WGS metagenome assembly OOFW01 (sample SAMEA98137918, study PRJEB22522) | marine metagenome | biome: marine biome; feature: marine water body; material: sea ice | place: Arctic Ocean | collected 07-Sep-2015 | depth 1.32 m
TGGTTCCAAACTGCACAGTGGTTCCAAACTGCACAGTGGTTCCAAACTGCACAGTGGTTCCAAACTGCACAGTGGTTCCAAACTGCACAGTGGTTCCAAACTGCACAGTGGTTCCAAACTGCACAGTAGTTCCAAAACGTTCTGCTAAATGAGTAGGAAGTTATCAATAAAAGGCCAATGAACAACCTATGTCTAATGAACAACTACCCATACTTCAAAGTGAGTGGATCACCTTACAAAACCAATTCGACAGCTATGAAAAGTTTTCTTTAACCATCAAACTTTTTAGTATATTGACCTGCTGCATTCTGGTGTTTGCTTTAAATGCAGGTGTATGGTCTTTGTTGGTTGTCGCTATTTTGTGGCTACAAGACGCTATTTGGAAAACTTTTCAAAATAGAATAGGGCAACGCCTCGAAGTCGTCGAACAGGCTATTCAAGACAACCCGCACCATGTACCAGAACATTCATTACATATGGGGATGCAATTTAATCTTGCATGGAACCAATCTAGGCCCCGGACCATCGGTTTGGTTAGTGAATACATCAAACAAGCACTTAAACCTACGGTAGCCTATCCCCATGTTGTTTTAATTGCTTTAGTGATTGGAGAGTTATATGTCAACTAAGCAGAAACATTATCTTGTGGGTTATGGCAGTTTACTTAGCCATGATAGTCGCTCACGTCATTCAAATATTTTTTGCCCCAATATGCCGATTGTTGTAAATGGATGGCGCCGAGAATGGTTAGCAAGAGGTATGGCACACTTACAGACTGCTTTAGGAGTATCCCAAGTTGCAACGGCTAGTTTAAACGCAGTGTTGTTGCGCATAGAACAAATATCGCCTGAACTTCGCGATCGTGAGCAAGATTATCAATTTATTGAGGTCGACCCTAGCACTATAGTGGCCGCCCAAGAGTCTGAGTTAGCACAGACTGAACTTGCCAATATTCGAGCTAATCCAGACACCTGTAAAATATTTATATGTGTCAATCTAAATAAAATACAATCCAACAGCCAGTACCCCATCTATCAAACCTATATAGATACATGTTTAGTGGGGTGTTTTGACATGGGTGTAGCCAATTTTGCAGCAGAGTTTATCCAAAGTACTCATTTCTGGGAGCATGGTTGGATAAATGACCGTCACAATACACTTTACGCTAAACCCGCTATGGTCACGCAGCAGCAACAACAACAAATTGATAAACTATTAAAACAACAGCAAGTATTGGAGTATCGCCAATAAGCCGGGTTATGAAGGTGCTGACTTCACCCAGGTTGAGATTACAAAAGTTAACAATAAAAGATGCTGATTTTATTGTTGAGTTGTTAAACGACCCAGATTAGCTTAGATATATCGGGTATCGGGGTGTCAAGAATGTACAGGATGCCCTTGTATATATTCAACAGGGCCCACAAGGGATGTATCTACAATATGCTACGGGTTTGTTATTAGTTGAATCACTCGCCCATGGACGACCTCTTCGGTTCTGCGGCTAATTAAAACGTATGGAATAACCCCAACCCGATCTCGGCTTTGCATTTTTACCTCAATACCAAAAACAGGGGGTTGCTCTAGAATCTGCCAAACTAGTGTTGGCAGATATTTGTGAACGAAAACTCACTGAAACAGTGTTAGCGATCACTTCTATAGACAATGAAAAATCTATTAATTTACTGAAAAAGTTAGACTTTCGATTTAAAGGATTAATACGCTTAGCAGCGAACAGTGAAGACCAAACAAAGTTATTTGAATTGGTAATTTAGATTCAAAGTGATTAACCCTGATATCTTAAGAGACAAAAGAGCAACCACCAAGGGTCATTTTTTATATTTAATAACCCCGGCTTTTTTCAGCATCTGCTTGGTCTGCTGTTAAAATCGAACTGTTCAAAAATGGTGGTGTTTTAAACAGGCGGTAATACAATCACTTTTATTAATATCACTTGTTCTACTGGAACATCTGACCAGCCATATTTGGGATCAAAATCTGTTTTCACTTCGATCATTTTGTCTAATACTTCATAACCTTCAACAACTGAACCAAAGGCGGTATAACCCCAATTTCTGCCTGGGTCTAGGCTGTCGTTGTTGTCCATATTAAAGAAAAATTGGCGAGTGGCAGAATGTGGGTCGTCTTGTCTTGCCATTGTGATGCTGTACATCTTATTCTTTAAGCCACTTCCAGACTCATTAAATATTTTCCCAAATGATGGTTTTTCTACAAACTTGGTATCGTAACCACCACCTTGCACAACAAATTCAGGCACTATGCGATGAAAAATTGTGTCTTCGTAACTACGCTTATCCACATAGCGCAAGAAGTTATTAACGGTAATAGGCACTTTGGAGCGGTCTAATTCAATAATGATATCACCCATACTGGTAATCATTTTTACCCTTGGGTAATAGTTATCAGCTTGAATATGTGAGCCATCATCTTTACCTTTTGCAAAAGTCAAAGTGGACGCGATAACAGAAGATGTGACAAAAAATGTAACAAAGAGTGTTTTTAACATTGTGATATTCCTTAGCTCTATGATTTTGTCACTGACAAAATACTAAATTTTTGGTTGGTTGCAACCTTAGTAACATTTCCAAACAGTTTTTTTAATTTATTAGGATAATCCAAATGACGATTACCCACCACAATCAATTTCCCACCATGTTGAAGCACGGACTTGGCATCTTTAAACATTTGCCAAGCAATATGATCAGTAATGGCATTTTGTTGGTGAAAAGGAGGGTTACACAACACTATGTCCACTTCAGTAAATTTAGACTTTTTAGTGAAGTCGTCTAAACAGTTGTTCACAATAAAGTCAGATTGAGGCTCTTTTTCAGCCATATTGGTCAAAATATTATGTCTGGCAGAAGCAACGGCCATATATGACTCATCAACAAATACCACCTTAGCTTGTTTATTCTGCTTGAGGATATGCAGCCCCAAAACACCATTGCCGCAGCCTAAATCTATGACTGTTTTGTTGTCCATTTTAGGTAATTTTGACAAATGCTCGAGCATAAATCGTGCACCAATATCCAATTGCTGACGGGCAAACACATTAGCCATATTCTTTATTTCAAACCTAGGTTTATCGGTAAACCAAATGGTTGGATAAGGACTTGAATGGGATTTGGTACCTGTAGGCTGGCAAAAAACTAAACGCGCTTTTTTCTTGGCTAATGAGGTGGTGGTGGCCCCTAAATATTTTTCAAACAAGGCCAAAGTAGACTTTTGTATTAATGTCGCCTTGCCTGCGGCTATTACGGTGGTTGACGATGAAACCCTTTTTTGTAAATCAATCAATTGCTGCTCAAGTAAAGCCGTGGTTTTGGGAATTTTTAGTAAAACAAGTTCTACACCTGAGTCTACTTGGGTGATTGAATCATAAAATGTCACTGACTCAATTGGGCTATTATTTTTCTGCAGATTAACCAAACAAGATTGTTTAGCGACATAAGAATCATTTATCCATGTTGGTTTTACATCGGCAAACCAACACGCTAAGGCACCAAAATCATCGTTATAAATACTGACCGATTGACTTTGTAAGTCTTGAACACTTTGTTCGACATATTCAATTAGGTATTCATCTGCAGCATCCCATGCCTGCCAACTCGGATGTTGTAAATTTTGCGGATACCTAACTAACTGCAAATTTCTATTTAAAAGCGTTAAACTAGTGTTCATTTTTGTCCGGATTTGATGAGTTATGCAGCAGTCACTGTTTGAATCACAATATGATAACACGCCAATACAGCTGGATATGCCAGATGCAAACCTAAAATACTTCCCTAATTTTATTCAGTCTGCAGAGGCAGCAAGCATAATGCAAGCGCTGCAACAGACGTTGCACTGGCGGCAAGAACAAATCACTTTATATGGAAAAACCTTCGATGTACCTAGATTACAAGCATGGTACGGCGATGAAAATGCGAGCTACCAGTATTCAAATTTGAACATGCAACCCTTGCCATGGAATCCAACATTACTTGCACTTAAACAGAAATGTGAATATGCCAGTAACAACCGCTTTAATTCTGTGCTGGCAAATTTGTATCGCCACGGCCAAGATAGCATGGGTCGCCATGCAGACGATGAACCTGAGCTAGGCCGACAACCCGTGATCGCCTCGTTAAGCTTTGGCGAGGAGCGTAATTTAGATTTTTATCACAACGATACTAAAAACAAGGTTAGGCTGCCTTTAAACAACGGCAGTTTATTGATAATGAGTGGCGAAACTCAAAAATTTTGGCAACACAGCTTGCCTAAAACCAAGAAAACGTTAGCAGTAAGGATCAATCTTACTTTCAGATATATACACAAAGTTAGCCATATCTAGGGCTAACTCATATAAAAACCATCACAAAATCCGACAAAAATATATATCCAACATTCAATAGGTTATAATCAGAATCACCGATTTCTTAAAAGCAAAATGTCGAGTTGTCTTTTTAGAGCTAAAATTCAATCTACAGAAAACAGAACATTAGGTTGACCTTGGGAAAAAAATGAAAATTCAAAATAATATTGAGAAAAAGTTACTCAGTCACTTCAATCCACAGCACCTTGAAGTCATTAATGAAAGTTCTATGCATAATGTACCCGTGGGGTCAGAGAGCCACTTTAAAGTGGTGATCGTCACTCCTGATTTCAGCGGCGAGCGCTTAATAAAACGTCACAGAGCGGTCAATTCAGTACTTAAAGAAGAGTTAGCCAATGATATACACGCTTTAGCTTTGCATACTTATACCCAAGAAGAATGGAATAGTTTGTTTGGCGAATTTCCAACATCACCCAATTGTTTAGGCGGATCGAAGCAACCAGCTTAAGCGCCTCATTTGACTTAAGAGACAGAGCAGCTTGTCTCTTAAGTCACAATTCTTCCATTTGCCGCCGATTTTTGGTAAAAATAACGCCTCTATCATGCTATGTCGTGTTGGCCTTTAATCTTACTTACAACAATAAGAAATGACGATGCTGTTAAACCGGGTTATTTTTAAGCTCAAGTCTGCTTTTGGGCTCAGGGCTGTTTTTAAGCTCAAGGCTGTTTTCAAGCTCAAGGCTGTCTTTAAGCTCAAGGCTGTCTTTTGGCAGAAAAAAATCGATTCATTTCATTATATTTTATGTCAATTGGTCAGTTGGTTTACATTATTTATGGTTCTGCTGACATTTCTAATTGTAGTACTGCGATATGGTTTTAATCTGGGGTGGATAGCCATGCAAGAGTCGGTGATGTATCTACACGCCATGGTTTTTTTATTAGGGACGGCCCACACTTTACGCGCCAATGAACATGTAAGAGTTGATATTTTTTATCGCCGCTTCAGCCGTAAAAATCAGGCCAAGGTAGATATTTTCGGTAGTTTCCTCCTCCTAATGCCAGTGAACATTTTTATCTTCATGGTAAGTTTCGAATACGTTATGCAATCTTGGTGGGTTATGGAAGCGTCTCGTGAAGCTGGGGGTATACCTGGGGTCTTTCTATTAAAAAGCTTAATTTTGATATTTTCGTTTACTATGCTGCTACAAGGAGTAGCCGAGGTAATCCGTAATGTTACGAAATTGTCGTTACATAAAAAATGTGCAAAAACTGAGAGTAAATAATGGAATACATCTCGCTATTGATGTTTTTAGCCGTGTGTGTAGTGTTGTTATTAGGTTATCCTGTTGCTTATTCTCTGGCAGGTACCGCGCTTATTTTTGCTGGTGTAGGTGCTTTTTTCGGTATATTCGACACCTCTTACTTACAGGCAGTACCCAGCCGTTTGTTTGGCATAGTGTCCAACCAAACGTTAATTGCTGTGCCCTTATTTGTATTTATGGGGGTAATGTTAGAAAAATCCCGAATAGCTGAGAATTTGCTTCTTGCCATGGAACAAGTACTGGGCAGATTAAAATCAGGGTTGGCTGTTTCTGTTGTGTTAGTTGGTATGTTGTTAGCCGCCAGTACAGGCATAGTAGGTGCTACAGTGGTCACAATGGGCTTACTCTCTTTACCCACCATGCTTAAGAAAGGTTATTCACCTTCTTTTGCATGCGGGGCAATATGCGCCACCGGCACGCTGGGGCAAATCATTCCTCCGTCTATTGCCTTAGTTTTGTTAGGTGATGTGTTGTCTAGCGCATTTCAGCAAGCGCAGCTGAATATGGGGATATTTTCACCGCGATCGGTCTCAGTAGGTGATTTGTTTGTTGGCGCATTAGTCCCCGGTTTTTTACTAGTAGGCATGTATTTGTTATATGTTTTAATTTTTGCTGGTAGCCAGATAGACTCGTCGCTCGAAAAAAGTGACCAAAAACCTATTCCTGTTAGTGCATTGTTTGCGGCACTATTTCCACCACTGTTATTAATCTTTATGGTACTCGGCTCAATTTTGGCTGGCTTTGCAACACCCACCGAAGCAGCAGGTGTGGGTGCCGCCGGTGCATTGGTGCTGGCGCTGTTCAACAAACAACTTCATTTACAAAAGCTGAAAGACGTCATGATGACAACCACCAAAGTCACTTCTATGGTGTTTTTAATCCTCATCGGCGCGTCTATTTTCTCATTGGTGTTTCGTGGTTTTGGTGGTGAAGAACTAATAGAAACATTATTTACCAGCTTACCAGGTGGTGTATTTGCTGCCGTTTTAGTGGTGATGATGGTGATATTTTTACTTGGTTTTATTTTGGATTTCATCGAAATTACTTTTGTAGTTGTACCTTTAGTTGCCCCGGTATTATTAGCAATGGGAGTTGACCCAATCTGGCTTGGGATCATGATAGCCGCTAACTTACAGACCTCATTTTTAACACCACCCTTTGGATTTGCTTTGTTTTATTTGCGAGGCGTCGCACCTCCAGAAGTCAAGACTTCAGACATTTACCGAGGCGTTACTCCCTTTATACTTATTCAGCTATTATTGCTAACCTGTTTGGCAATTTGGCCAAATCTGGTAACTTGGTTACCTTCTTTGTTGTAATCTTATTTTTGAGAATTTATATATGAAATCCCTTCAATTATTTGTTTTGGCTACGTTTAGTATCTTGCTGATATCCTGTGGCGAGCAATCATCTGATGTCGCCACCGCCAGAGTCGAACAGCATATCTATGAATGGAAACTGGTGACATCTTGGCCGAAAAATTTTCCGGGTTTAGGTAAAGGGCCAGAAACCTTTGCCAAATATGTTGAACGCATGTCTAACGGCAGGCTTAAAGTAAAAGTATTTGGTGCTGGTCAAATGGTGCCAGGTTTTGAGGTGTTTGATACGGTGTCAAGTGGTGCGGCCGAAATGGGTCACGCAGGTTCTTATTATTGGAAAGGAAAAGCACCCGCATCACAGATTTTCACCGCTATCCCTTTTGGCATGAATGCTACCGAAATGAATGCATGGTTGCATTACGGTGGTGGCTTGGAATTATGGCGTGAAGTATATGAACCTTTTAATTTGATCCCATTCGCTGGCGGTAATACTGGCGTCCAAATGGCGGGTTGGTTTAAAAAAGAAATTAACAGTGTTGACGACCTCAAAGGTCTAAAAATGCGCATTCCCGGACTAGGTGGCGAAGTACTTCAAAAACTAGGAGGCATTCCAGTCGCTTTAACTGGGGGTGAATTATTTACATCACTGCAGTCTGGCGCAATCGACGCCACAGAGTGGGTTGGACCATATAACGATTTAGCTTTTGGTTTATACAAGGCTGCCAAATACTATTATTACTCTGGTTGGCATGAACCCAGTGCCACCCTAGAGTTCATGGTCAACAAACAAGCATTCGAAGCACTGCCAGATGACTTACAAGCTATTATTGAGGTGGCAACGCGTGCAGTCAACCAAGATATGTGGGATGAATACACTGCTGCGAACAATGCAGCAATGCAGGCTTTAGTCGAGACACATGGCGTTGATATGCGTCCGCTTCCTGCTGATGTAATGTTAGCATTAAAAAACACTTCGGCTGAGGTGATGCAAGAACAGTCAGATGCCGACCCAATGTTCAAAAAAGTATATGACTCTTATTCAGATTTTCAAACCAAGGTGATGAAATACCACCAAATATCAGAATTTGAATATTATAAAAGTCGTGCTGATAACAATCAATAATCAATAATTAGCACATTTATAGCTATATCGTTGCATCTTTACCAGCTGTTCAGATGTGTTTAAGCGTTGACTAGCATTACAATGCCTTATAATTTTTAAATAGGAACTTTATATGATAGTTAAGCCCAAAATTCGTGGCTTTATTTGTACTAATGCTCATCCAGTTGGATGTGCGACTAGTGTTCAACAACAAATTGATTATGTTAAAGCTCAGGGAACGTTGCTCAATGCGCCTAAAAACGTATTGGTTATCGGTAGTTCTACTGGTTATGGACTAGCTTCAAGGATCACTGCTGCATTTGCTGGAGGTGCTAATACCTTAGGTGTGTGTTTTGAAAAACCACCTACAGAACGTAAAACAGGTACCGCTGGCTGGTATAATACGGCGGGATTTCATGCTAAAGCATCTGCAGCAGGGCTATATGCAAAAACCTTAAACGGTGATGCTTTTTCAAAAGAACTAAAACAGCAGGTTATCGATACATTAAAAGCCGATATGGGCAAAGTAGACTTGGTTATTTATAGTCTGGCGTCACCAAGGCGAACGGATCCTGAAACAGGTGAAGTATACAAATCGACTTTAAAACCAGTGGGCCAAGCATACACAACAAAAACCTACGATACCGATAAAAACGTTATTCATGAGATTGCGCTAGAACCTGCCAACGAAGATGAAATTCAACAAACCATTAAAGTCATGGGTGGTGAAGATTGGGAATTATGGTTAGATGCTTTAAGTAAGGCAGACTTGTTGGCAGATGGCTGTAAAACCACAGCTTATACTTATGTAGGTAAAGAGTTAACTTGGCCAATTTATGGGCAAGCGACAATAGGTAAAGCCAAAGAGGATTTAGATCGCGCGGCAGCGTTCATTGTACAAGCTAATGCTAGCAAAAATGTTCAGGCCTATGTTTCTTCTTTAAAAGCCTTAGTCACACAAGCGAGTTCAGCTATTCCTGTTATGCCTCTGTATATTTCACTTATTTACAAAGTGATGAAGGAAGAAGGCACACACCAAGGATGTATCGAGCAAATTTACGATTTGTTTACTGATAAACTGACTCAGGCCCATCCAGAGGTGGATGAATTGGGACGCTTATATATGAATAGCAAAGAAACCAACGATGCGACTCAGGCAAAAATCAAAGCCTTGTGGGATGAAGTCACCCAAGAAAACTTCCATGAGTTAAGTGATTACGCTGGTTATCACCATGAATTTTTGAGACTGTTTGGTTTTGATCTTGCTGGTGTCGATTATGAGGCTGATGTTGAAACTTTGGTCACTTGGTGATTTGCTGATTTGCTGATTTGGTGAACAGATTGTTAAAGAAACATTAAAATTTAAACCGCCAAGTCTGGCGGTTTTTTTATTTCTGTAAATTAGTCTAACTTTATTGGCCAGATCGTAAAAATGTGTTTAAAAATTAACGAAATAAGAGTTTATATAACAATTTGCATGGAAGATAAGGTGGGGTTAATGCTAAAATTCATCGGCTGATCTCTTTGGTTCACGAGAAGTATCTATTTAAATAACCAATTCTTCTTGTTTTAAGGCGTTTAGCTGTTCACACAAACCGTATAAATCGAGCACTACGGGTTGTTTTATATACAAACAATACTCATCACCATTAGGTTTTTTATTAGGAAAGTCTTTTAGATTCTATTAGATATAACTGTGATAGAGAGTCTAATGGCGTTGTGTATTAATTTAGAGTAGTGCTATTGCGTATGATAAAAATCACGAAAGGGTTAGACCTTCCTATTCAGGGAGCGCCAGAACAAAAAATTCAAGATGGGAACTCTATTACTAGAGTCGCTATTTTGGGTGAAGAATATATTGGCATGCGACCAACGATGCATGTACAAGAAGGTGATGTAGTGAAAAAGGGCCAGATTCTTTTTGAAGATAAAAAGAATCTTGGCGTCAAATTCACCGCACCTGCTGCCGGTAAAGTAATTGAAATAAACCGTGGTTCAAAACGTGTTTTGCAATCTGTTGTTATTCATCTTGATGGTGATGAAAGCGAAGTGTTTGCCAAATATAGTAGTGCTGAACTGGCGTCTTTGGATGCAGCTAAAGTACAAGAAAATTTGGTTAATTCTGGTATGTGGACGGCCTTTAGGACTCGTCCATTTAGCAAGTCTCCTGCCCTTGACACAAAGCCGAATTCAATCTTTGTCAGCGTGATGGACACCAACCCACTAGCTGCGGATCCTCAGATTGTCATTGCCCAGCGTAGTGAAGATTTTATCAATGGTTTGCAAGTTATTGGTCGCTTAACCGCAGGTAAAGTCTTCGTGAATAAAGCCGCTGGCGCTGACATTGCTACTGGCGATGCCTCCGTTGAAGTTACCGAATTTCATGGTGTTCACCCTGCAGGATTAGTTGGGACTCATATTCATCACTTAGATGCGGTAGGCCAAAATAAAAAAGTTTGGCACGTCGGTTACCAAGATGTATTAGCGATTGGTAGCTTGTTTACAACGGGTGAATTAGACAACCGTAAAGTGATTTCTTTAGGTGGTCCTGAAGCAAAAAACCCTCGTTTAGTGCGCACTTTGTTGGGTGCCGACATTTCCGAACTCACAGCAGATGAAGCCAATGTCGGCGAGATGCGCGTGTTGTCTGGTTCGGTATTGCAAGGTAATCATGCACATGGTGTGCACGGTTATTTAGGTCGATTCCATAACCAAGTGTCTATTTTGCGTGAAGGTCGTGAAAAAGAGTTATTTGGTTGGATTAAACCAGGTGTTAACCAACACTCGGTGACGCGTGCTTATTTTGGCCATTTCAGTCCTAAAAAGCTATTCAGTATGACCACCACTACTAATGGTTCTGATCGTTCTATGGTTCCCATAGGTAACTATGAACGTATTATGCCGTTAGACATCTTGCCTACATTATTGTTGAGAGACATGATTTCTGGCGATACAGATGGCGCCCAAAGCTTGGGTTGTTTGGAGCTAGACGAAGAAGATTTAGCACTATGCACCTATGTTTGCCCTGGCAAATATAACTATGGGCCGATTCTGCGAGAATGTTTAGATCAGATTGAGAAAGAGGGTTAATCATGGGCTTAAAAGTATTTTTAGAGAAAATCGAACCTGATTTTGAAGCGGGTGGAAAATATGAGAAGTTTTACGCCTTATATGAAGCGGCAGCGACTATTTTTTATACGCCGGGAACCGTCACTAAGGCTAATACCCACGTTAAAGATAGTATCGATTTAAAACGCATCATGATTTTTGTGTGGATGGCGACATTCCCAGCCATGTTTTATGGCATGTTTAATATTGGTCAACAAGCACAACTTGCGATTGTCACAGAAGGTGCAGTCTGGGCTGATACAGCCACAGCGTTCTGGCAAGCGGGCCTTTATGAGATGCTAGGCGGTCAACTTGACGCCAGCACTGGCTGGATTGGTTTGATGTTATATGGAGCCTGTTTCTTTGTACCAGTCTACGCCACTGTGTTTGCAGTAGGTGGGTTCTGGGAAGTGTTATTTGCTTCTGTGAGAAAACATGAAATCAACGAAGGTTTTTTTGTCACTTCAGTTTTATTCTCCCTTACCTTGCCTGCTACTGTTCCTTTATGGCAAGCAGCCTTAGGTATTACGTTTGGTATTGTTATAGCTAAAGAAATATTTGGTGGTACCGGCCGTAACTTTTTAAACCCAGCGTTGTCTGGTCGAGCATTTTTATATTTTGCTTACCCTGCACAAATGTCAGGTGATTCAATTTGGACAGCTGTAGATGGTTACTCAGGCGCAACTTGGTTAGGCAAAGCGGCAAATGGTTCAGTCACTGATTGGAGTATTAATGCTGATTGGTTTAATGCTTTCTTCGGAAATATACAAGGCTCTATGGGTGAGGTGTCCTCGCTGGCTATATTAATTGGTGGGCTATTTATCATTTATATGCGCATCGCTTCATGGCGAATTGTGCTAGGTGTAGCCATAGGTGTGTTTTTATTTTCAAGCTTATTAAATTTAGTCGGAAGTGCTAGCAATCCGATGTTTGCCATGCCTTGGTATTGGCATATGGTGATTGGCGGTATGGCCTTTGGTATGTTCTTTATGGCAACCGACCCTGTGTCGGCATCTTTTACTAATCAAGGTAAATGGGCTTACGGTATTCTAATCGGTTGTATGACTGTGATGATCCGCGTGATAAACCCAGCCTTCCCTGAAGGAATCATGTTAGCCATATTGTTCGCTAACCTGTGGGCTCCTTTGTTCGACTATTTTGTTGCCCAAAGCAATATAAAACGGAGGATTGCACGTGTCAGCTAAAAAAGAAACTTTAGGTAATACCGTAGGTGTTGTTGTTGCTGTATGTTTAGTCTGTTCAATTATTGTATCGACCGCAGCCGTGGGGTTGCGCGACTTACAGCAAACTAATGCTGCAATAGATAAACAATCTAACATTGTTGAAGCAGCAGGTTTAATTAGTTTGGCTGCAGGTGATATTGCTGGAACGTTTGATAAATATATTGAAGAACGTTTTATCGACCTTGAAACCGGTCAATATGTCGATGAGCCCAAAAAAGACTTCGACATGTATAAAGAAGCTAAAAATTCTGAATTTACAGTCCAAGTCCAAAACACAAAGGTTGGATTTAAACAACGAGCTAGTATTGCTACTATATACGTTGTTAAAGATGACCTCGGTGACGTTACCCGTTTAGTGCTTCCTATCCATGGCAGTGGCCTGTGGGGCTTGATGTATGGATTATTAGCCCTTGATGCTGATGGAAATACAATACGTGAGTTGGTCTATTATCAGCATACAGAAACGCCTGGTTTAGGTGGTGAAATACAAAACCCTAGCTGGAAGGCAAAATGGGACGGTAAAAAACTGTACAAAAACGACGAGGTAGCTATCCAGGTTAATAAAGGCGATAACTCCGAGGACCAATATGCGGTTGATGCGCTCTCTGGCGCAACCCTTACCAGTAACGGTGTACAAAACACATTGACTTATTGGGTCGGCGAGAATGGCTACGGGCCATATCTTAAAAATCAGACTTGGAAATCGTAAGGAGTTCATATTATGGCTGAAACTAAAGAAATGAAAAAGGTATTGCTCGGACCTATTCTGGACAATAACCCCATCGCATTGCAAGTACTGGGCGTTTGCTCGGCTTTGGCAATTACTACCAAATTAGAAACGGCATTGGTTATGTCATTAGCACTGACCACAGTCACCGCATTTTCTAACTTGTTTATCTCTTTGATCCGTAATCATATACCGTCCAGCGTAAGGATAATTATTCAAATGACTATTATTGCCTCTTTGGTAATAGTGGTTGACCAAATATTGAAAGCATACTCATACGAGATATCAAAACAGCTTTCGGTATTTGTAGGCTTGATAATTACTAACTGTATCGTCATGGGGCGGGCAGAAGCTTATGCTATGAAGAGTCCACCTCTTATGTCATTCCTAGATGGTCTTGGTAACGGCATAGGCTACTCAATGGTGTTGATAGTGATTGGAACCGTCAAGGAATTATTTGGATTCGGTACTCTACTAGGTTTTGAAATCTTACCTTTGATTCAAAATGGTGGCTGGTATCAAGGTAATGGTTTATTGATTTTACCTTTTAGTTCGTTCTTTTTGATTGGTGGCCTTATCTGGGCAATCCGCACTATACGTCCAGCACAAGTTGAGCCGAAGGAATAATTCATGGAACATTATCTTAGTATCTTTGTTAAATCTGTTTTCATTGAAAACATGGCTTTATCTTTATTCCTAGGCATGTGTACTTTTTTGGCAGTATCCAAAAAAGTCAAAACAGCCATGGGTTTGGGTGTAGCAGTAATAGTTGTTTTAGGGATCTCGGTTCCAGTTAACCAAATCATATTTGTCAATATCTTAGCGCCTGGGGCACTAGGCTGGGCTGGTTTTCCAGAAGCAGACTTAAGTTTTTTGAGCTTTTTAACTTTTATTGGCGTAATAGCTGCGTTAGTACAAATATTGGAAATGAGCTTGGATAAGTTTTTCCCAGCGCTATACAACGCTTTAGGGATATTCTTACCCCTTATCAC
>OOFW01000061.1_pt1 | contig 14142 bp, 11 predicted proteins | sample 1670271 | NCBI WGS metagenome assembly OOFW01 (sample SAMEA98137918, study PRJEB22522) | marine metagenome | biome: marine biome; feature: marine water body; material: sea ice | place: Arctic Ocean | collected 07-Sep-2015 | depth 1.32 m
ATTTTATAGCAAACAATTATAAGGTTTATTTTGGCTGCCTTATTCTAAGATAAGTCAAAAAGTGTCTTTAAAATTATTATTTTTTGAGGTTTTTTAAGTTATTTGATACACATCTCAATACTTAGGTCGATTGAGGTATCTGTTGAAGAATCGACAATGGCTGATATTTATCCGACTTTTTTATACAGAACGTTTGCCAATCGCTTTATAGTAACTATCTATCTGTTATCCATGCTTTTAATATTTTTTGCTACATTAAGATTAATCAACAGGTACTTGGACATCTTATCAGTCATTAACTTTCTAACATCAACATTATCAGCACCATCATTTCGAGAAAATGGTGAGCAGTATGCGACTCTCACTACTGCAACTGATACCTAATGCAAACCTCTGTGCCAATATTTTGTTTAGCAATCAAACAATCATACAAACATAAATCTTTGAATGATCCTCTTCTTTCATAAAACGTAAGTTTGTACATTGTTGGTAATGTTTTTAAGGGAAGAGTATGGGTTCACCGTGGGTTGCGTATATAGTCGTGGGTTTAGCAATATCGATGATAGCCGTCCTTAGTATTGGCATCATTTCTTTAACAAACAAAAAAATCGTTGTGAATTTGCCCAGCCAGGGGACAAAAGAAGATGAATAGCGTGAGCGCTTTAGACAAAACACGATACGCGCATTCAATTTGTGCTGAACTTCGCGCAAGCCATGCAGGAGAAACCGGAGCAGTGTGGATATATCGCGGCATATTGCTTGTCAATCGTTTTAAACGAGACGCCGAAATCGATACGTTTGCGAAGCATCATTTAGCAACTGAAAAAGACCATCTGATTCAATTCGAAAATCTTATTCATCGTTTCAGAGGAAGTGCTCTGTTAATTTTGTGGATGTTTGCTGGATTTATGATGGGTGTAATGTCGATGTTGCTTGGAAAAAATTGGGTTTATTACACCATTTACAAAGTCGAGTCATTCGTTGATGTTCATTACAGACAACAAATAGATGCTTTGTCAAAACTTGAGTTTCTCGAAAAAGACGAAATCATATCAATGATGAAAATGTGTAATTTGGATGAGCAGTCCCACAGAGATGAAGCACTTAATGGGATGACAAATAAACCTGGTTTAGCCATGCGCATTTGGGGTAATTTGGTGGGCACAGGCTCACAATACGCTGTTGCTGTCGCTAAATTACTTTAAAATTGCATCTATGGGAAAGTCACAAAGAAAGCGTCAACCAAAACAGTGCGATTATTGTGAAAAACTTGAAGCTGTACTCTACAGGGTCCGACTGCAACAATCAGAGCCCTGGCTACTTGTCTGCTCTGACTGTCAAACTAAAGTAAAAACCCAAACGCTGTATCAATACGGAGGGACGTGGAAGCAGATAAAACGTCATTAAACTTCATGGTTACCACTAAGCCCATGATTTTCTTTAATGAGTAAACACATCCAAGACTAAAATTTTAGTTCACTCATAGTTTTTTAATAAAAATAAATTTTGTTGCCATTATTAGCACTCACGTTTCTATTTATTCAATGTAAAACTTGCTCAAACGCCAAGTTATCGGCTATTTTCACTGCAAACGAAGTCGAATCGTTCCTCTCAATAATGCACGTAATATGTTATAAAAATCAAAATTAAGTGTATTTTTGAGAGGAGAAACAATGCCCCACTTGCAGCTTTTTACAGACGCTAGTGTCAATACTCGATTAAAAGTGGGATACGGTGCTTATCTTGTTGTGAATGAAGAGTGCAAGCCTATAGAAACACTTAAAGATAAGGTGAAAACCAAACGTTTTGAACAAACGAGTTCGACTAAGTTGGAATTGCAAACCTTATTATGGGCATTGGACGAAATGATTGTTTTGGATGAGCAAAGTGATATCACGATAACCATTTATAGTGACTCCCAAAACATTATTGGTTTGCCAGGCAGGCGTAGTGGTCTAGAACGCAATGATTATTTTTCTGTTAAAAATAAGAAACTAAATAACCATGAATTGTATCAAGAGTTTTACCGATTAATTTCTAGTATAAAGTGTGAATTAGTGAAGGTAGCTGGCCATCAGAAATCTGGCAATAAAGATGATATTAATAGACTGTTCAGTTTGGTTGATAAAGCATCTAGGCGAGCGTTGCGAGAGGAGTTTTAACATGTCTTTTTTATTATTTCGTTGCTATGAAACCCAACGTATCTTTTTAAAATGTTATATTACCCGAAGTAATATCCTAAAAATTTTGTAAATTCATAGCAAAGCCGGAATAAAGCCAAGGTATTATTTGCCAACCAAACAACCAAACAACCAAACAATCAAACAATCAAACAATCAAACAATCAAACAAACAAACAAACAAACAATTTAAACTGTCTGACCATGCCATCAGACACCATCCAAGTTATGCAATTTTACTGAATAATAACGTGCTGCTCTCTCCTGAAAGTTGCAAATAAAGCTCCCCCCATCGTTCCTGCTATACTCTGGCATACAAAGCCAAAAGTGCTGCGAGCTCCAGCTAATAAGGTGATTTCTAGAATAGGGTGCATAGCTAGGAGTGCCACCGTCACTGAGAATCCTCCCGCCAAACAATACAAAATGTAAGGAGATAACTTGAACCGTTTGATTAGTAGGCCTGCCAAAATAAAAGAGATAAAATAGCTAACCGCTATTACTATCCCATAAGTAGGATACAGGCCTAATAAGTCATCTATACTCATGCTCAGGCGATCTTTGAACAAAATCTCCACTCCTACCTTGCTTAATTCAGCCATCACAAATTGGCTATGGAACAAGCTTGCTGCAACAAATGCAAAAATCACTGCAACCAGAAAATGCGTGCAAAGCCTAAGGTAAAAATTTAATTTCATAATGAATTACTTATTTTAATCTTGATGCGAGATATAGAATACGGCGATAATGAGGGAACTGAATGTTAATATCAATCATACTATGATCCGGTAACCGGATTTCATTCTAATTTAGAGACAACACACCTATGCAATATCGGGGTTTGATTTTTGGACTTATTATACTCTTAGGCTTGAATTCTTATGGTTTAGCAGCGAAGTCAGCAAAGTTTCCCCGCTATCAAATTCAGGAAGTGGCCAGTGATTTAAATTTTCCTTGGTCTTTAGCCTTTTTACCTGATGGAGGTTTATTGGTAACTGAGCGCACTGGTAAATTAAAAAGGGTAAGGAAAGATGGAGTGTATAAGCTGATTAGTGGCTTACCAACTGATATATATGTCAAAGGACAAGGCGGACTATTAGACATTGTCTTGCATCCTAATTTTACTTCTAATAGCTTGTTATATATATCTTACGCTACGGGTGATGACGACAAAAATGCTTTGAAGGTGGTGAGAGCAAAATTAACAGACAATAAATTGACCGATCACCTGGTTGTCTTCAACGTTACACCATATAAATCAACACCTGTACATTTTGCCGGACGAATGGCATTTTTACCTGATAACTCACTACTTGTCACCAGTGGTGATGGCTTTGATTATCGCGAAGATGCACAGAGATTAAATAGTCTATTGGGTAAAACCATCCGAATTAATGACGATGGCAGCTTGCCAAAAAATAATCCATTTGTAAGGGAAATTACAGGTTCGCCGAGTAATTATGTTTTTAGTTATGGGCATCGAAACCATCAAGGAATACTTTACGACCCGAAACGTAATATGATTTTCTCAAACGAACATGGACCAGATGGTGGCGATGAACTGAATATTATTAGAAAAGGGCTGAACTATGGTTGGCCTGTCATCACCTACGGACTAGATTATATAGGTTCTCGCATCAGCCCTTTTACTGAATACGAAAATATGCAGCAACCCATATTAGACTGGACTCCTTCTATAGCACCTTCAGGCATGGCTGTTCATTACGGTGAAATGTTTAAAGCATTAAATGGTGATTTTTGGTCAGTGCACTCAAGTTTAAAGAAGTACGTTGGGTACAAATGCAGGGTATGAAAATTGTTGGGCAAGTCTCTTTATTCAAAGAACTTGAGCAAAGAATACGCGATGTTCGCGTTCACACTGACGGCTCCATTTATATCTTAACTGATAGTGAAAATGGTAAAATTCTCCGCATCACTCAAAATATAAACGATTAGGTTGAATTTTGTAGTTGTAAACGCGGTTTATGAGCAAAAAACAAACAAAGCTATAGCTCATAAATTAAATGAATATTGATTATATGTAAACTTAGGCCTTGGCTAATTTAACTTTATGTCAATAACCCTTATAATAATTGAGTTTTATTCCTACACCCCAATATTTTTCGTGATTTTTCGGGGTCAACTTAGAGGGTCTAATTGTGTTAGAAGCCTATCGTAAACATGTTGTAGAAAGTGTTACAAAGAATACCCCGCCTAAGCCGCTGATGTAAATAGTGGTTGTTTTGTCAAATTATACATAGCGGATAGAAAATTAGTTAAACAGTCGACAGAATTTTACACTGCTAATTATCATATTATTAGCATGTTATAGTCTTTGGGAGTTGTATATGAGTTTATATTTAGAATACGTTGAAGAAATTGAAAGTCGAAAGAATGACCTAGGGTTGGCGCCTAAGCCAATTGATGGTGCTGAATTATTAGCGGAAATTATCGAGCAAATTAGAGATACGGCCCATGCTCACCGTGAGGGATCACTTAACTTCTTTATTTATAATACTTTGCCGGGAACAACGAGTGCTGGTGGTGAAAAAGCGAAATTCTTAAAAGAAATCATCCTTGGCGAAGCGGTTGTTGCAGAAATCTCCGTTGTATTTGCATTTGAATTGTTATCACACATGAAAGGTGGCCCTTCAATTGAAGTGTTACTTGACCTTGCACTAGGTGACGACACCGCGTTAGCTGGTCAAGCATCTGACGTATTAAAAACACAGGTGTTTTTGTACGAAGCTGATACAGCTCGCCTTGAAGCCGCTTTAAAGGCGGGCAATGGGGTAGCTAAAGATATTTTAGAAAGTTACGCACAAGCTGAATTCTTTACAAAATTACCTGAAGTAGCTGAAAAAATTGAAGTGGTTACTTATATTGCCGGTGAAGGTGATATTTCAACTGACTTATTATCACCAGGCCATCAAGCTCACTCTCGTGCAGACCGTGAATTACACGGCCAATGTATGATCACCCCAGAAGCTCAAAAAGAAATACAAGCATTGCAAGCAAAGCATCCTAACGCGAAAGTGATGTTAATCGCTGAAAAAGGCACTATGGGTGTAGGTTCATCACGTATGTCGGGTGTGAATAACGTGGCACTGTGGGCAGGTAAACAAGCCAGTCCATACGTACCATTTATAAATATTGCACCAGTGGTTGCGGGCACAAATGGTATTTCTCCCATTTTTTTAACCACAGTTGATGTAACGGGTGGTATTGGCCTCGATCTTAAAAACTGGGTTAAGAAAGTCGATGCAAATGGTAACAAAGTGGTCGACGAAAATGGCGATGCAGTATTAGAAGAAGCTTACTCAGTCGCCACTGGAACAGTGTTAACCATCGATACAAACGCGAAGAAGTTATACAACGGCGATAAAGAACTGGCTGATATATCGTCAGCCTTTACCCCGCAAAAAGTAGAGTTCATGAAGGCGGGTGGTTCTTACGCTGTAGTATTCGGTAAAAAACTGCAAACATTCGCAGCTGAAGCTCTAGGCGTTGATGCACCAGCAGTATTTGCACTTTCAAAAGAAACGTCAATCGAAGGCCAAGGTTTAACCGCAGTTGAAAAAATCTTTAATAGAAATGCTGTAGGTGTCACTTCTAAAAATGCATTACACGCAGGCTCTGATGTGCGTGTTAAAGTCAATATTGTTGGCTCTCAGGACACAACAGGCCCGATGACATGCCAAGAGCTTGAGGCAATGGCTGCGTCAACTATCTCTCCAATTGTTGACGGTGCTTACCAGTCTGGTTGTCACACGGCTTCAGTTTGGGACAGCAAAGCAAAAGCTAATATTCCTAAACTTATGAGTTTTATGAACAACTTTGGCCTTATCACAGCCCGTGATCCTAAAGGCAAATATCACGCAATGACTGACGTCATTCACAAAGTATTGAATGATATTACGGTGGACGACCGCGCTATTATTATTGGTGGCGACTCTCACACTCGTATGTCTAAAGGCGTAGCCTTTGGTGCTGACTCAGGCACAGTTGCTTTAGCACTAGCAACAGGTGAAGCGGCGATGCCAATTCCTGAATCAGTAAAAGTAACCTTTAAAGGTAAAATGAAAGGCTACATGGATTTCCGTGATGTTGTTCACTCAACACAAGCGCAAATGCTAAAACAATTCGGTGGCGAAAACGTTTTTCAAGGCCGTATAATCGAAGTACATCTTGGTACATTATTAGCTGACCAAGCATTTACTTTTACTGACTGGTCTGCAGAGATGAAAGCAAAAGCTTCAATCTGTATTTCAGAAGATGACACCTTAATTGGATCATTAGAAATCGCTAAGAGCCGTATCCAAATCATGATCAATAAAGGTATGGAAAACACAGCTAAAACGCTGCAAGGACTTATCGATATTGCTAACAAACGTATTGATGGAATTAAGTCAGGCGTTGAACCAGCGTTAACACCAGACAATAATGCTAAATATTTCGCTGAAGTGGTGGTTGATTTAGACGTCATTGACGAACCAATGATTGCGGATCCCGACGTAAATAACGATGACGTGTCTAAACGTTATACCCATGACGTTATTCGCCCTGTATCTTTCTATGCTGATAAGCCAGTTGATTTAGGCTTTGTTGGCTCTTGTATGGTGCATAAGGGTGATATGCAAATCATCGCTCAAATGTTCCGTAACATTGAAAAACAAAACGGAAAAATTGAATTTAAAGCGCCATTAGTCGTAGCGCCACCCACATATAACATTGTTGATGAGCTTAAAGCTGAAGGTGACTGGGAAATTCTACAGAAGTATTCTGGTTTCGAATTTGACGACGCATCGCCAAAAAATGCTGCGCGTACTAAGTATGAAAATATCATGTATTTAGAACGCCCAGGTTGTAACTTATGTATGGGTAACCAAGAAAAAGCTGCACCTGGTGATACCGTTATTGCCACTTCAACTCGTCTGTTTCAAGGCCGTGTTGTTGCAGATTCAGCTGAGAAAAAAGGTGAATCACTACTAGGCTCTACACCTCTAGTTGTGCTTTCTTCTATGCTTGGTCGTTTCCCATCGATGGATGAATACAAGGCAGCAGTAGATGGTATTAATCTAACTGACTTTGCTCCACCTACACATGCATTAACGTCAGAGCCGGCAGCGGTTAGGATTGCAGATCCTAGCTAAGCTAGTACATTTCATGATGTAAAGTAAAACAAGCCTTGAGGCTTGTTTTACTTCTTTCAAATAAAGTTTTAATCCACTTTAACAGCCCTCCTCATTTTTTTGTATCCACTGTTTATTAATAACCCTTATATCCTTGCACTTAGTTGCCTAGATTTAACTATTTAAAGCATGTGGAATAGCCTAATGGGCTTGCCGGTTTTTGTATGTGTTTTATGCTTGAATACTAATATGAATTTTTTGGTTATTTATCATTCAGACAATTAACAATTTTTTGATTAGAATAAACAATAAAACTTCCATTAAATGTCATGTTGTTAGGGGGCGTTGTGACTTTGTCTGCCGCGTGTACTAAGAATAATATTAGGTAATTGGTAGGCAGTGCAATAGCCGATGGTGCCGATACCCAAGTAGAATATACTGTCCAAGAATGTAGCATTTTACTGAAGCGATGTGTGCAAGAAGATTTTCAGGATTGAGAAACCAGCGACAAAGTTATGGGCTGTTCGTGCAAAAAACTGTAATCTACGTTTCTTATTATTATTAAGTAAACTCAATATATGTTTAAGCTTCGTTTGTCCTTTGTGGTTTTTATACTTGCCTTTATTTCTAGCCTGACTTTTGCTGATCCTACAGACTCTGTATTTCCAAACATCCAAGTGCAAGTTAAACAAAATTTCTATGGGTTAGAATACGCCAATACGTTTGAATTGCGAGCACAAGGCTTGATGCATAGAGAAGAAATGTGTCAGAGTTGCGGCATGTTATTCAATTTTCAGCAAGTAAAACGTGCAGGCATGTGGATGAAAAATACACTTATCCCTCTTGATGTCGCTTTTATTAATCCAGATGGAAAAATCACTGATATTAAAGCCATGAAGCCACATGATCTAAGCACTACAAGTTCATCTGAGCCAGTACTTTACGCCTGGGAGATGAATCAAGGTTGGTTTGCACAAAACGGGATCCAAGTTGGGGATACCGTGACTTTCCCCCTTAAGAATGATCTATAATCAAAATTTGGGATAAATCTCAGTCTGTTGGACTTTCTGCAGCTCGAAAGTGGCATGTACTAAAATAGCCAGATAAAGACGAATATACTATTCCAAAAAAACTGATCCTTTCATGAAGTTTTACTTTTTAATTATAAACAAAAACTGCTACTTTTATGGGCCTGAATATTTATATTAATGAGTAAAAAAGTGAGTGACACCGCGATTAATAAACTGAATGTAGCCAAGTTTGGTGGCACCAGTGTGGCCAACTTTACTGCTATGCAAAACTGCGCCAAAATTATTAAAAACAACCCTAATACCAAAGTTGTAGTTGTCAGCGCATCAGCCGGTGTCACTAATCTGTTAGTAGACATAGCCTATACGGCCATGTCTAAAGAACAAATCAGACAAAAGCTAACGGAAATAGACAGTATTCAACAAGCTATTTTGCGGGCGCTAGAAAACGCCGATGGAGTAGCGCCAAAATTACAACAGTTACAACGTTCATTATCAGACTTAGCATTACATGAAGAAATGCTCCATCGCGCTGACTTAAAAGATGCTTTGTTATCCCATGGCGAAAGAATGTCTTCATTGTTGTTCAGTGCGGTTCTGTGTCAATTCAATGTGAAGGCTGAAAACTTTGATGTACGTAATGTACTTAAAACTGACAGTGAATTTGGTCAGGCCATACCTAATCTTGAACAAATAGGCATAGCGGCTAAACAACTTATGTTGCCTGCTTTACTTGATACCGTGTTAGTTACCCAAGGGTTTGTTGGTGCAGACCAACAAGGCAATACAACTACACTTGGCCGCGGAGGTTCTGATTTTACTGCCGCTTTGTTGGCAGAAGCATTGAATGCAGGCACCTGTGAAATTTGGACTGATGTGATTGGGGTTTATACCACTGACCCTAGGATCACAAACGCTGCGCGTCCATTACCTGAACTCAGCTTTGAAGAGGCCGCCGAAATGGCAACCTTTGGTGCCAAGGTGTTGCATCCTGCTACTATGGAGCCTGCACTCAGACAAAATATTAAAGTTTTTGTAGGCTCAAGTAGAGAGCCTGAAAAGGGGGGAACTTGGATAGTGCGTGATTGTGCAACCGAACCTTCTTATCGGGCCATTACTCGTCGTAAAGAGCAGGTGATGGTTACGGTCAAAACCCCAAAGATGATGTACGCCCAAGGCTTCCTGCAAAAAGTGTTTACTATTATTGCCGAACACAAACTCAGTGTTGATTTAATAACCACATCAGAAATTTCTGTATCTTTTACCTTAGATAATCCCGCTAACTCTGTTCTCAAACGTCTTAATCAAGAAACAATTGAGGAGTTAAGCCAGTTTTGTGATGTATTAATTGAAGAAAACTACGACCTAGTGACGGTTGTCGGTAATAACATGCACAGCGCTGCTGGGGTTTCTAGCAAAATTTTTGCAGCGGTGGCTGATTACAATTTACGGATGATTTGTTATGGGGCGAATCCCCATAACCTTTCTTTGTTGGTAAATGATACTGACAGTAAGGATGTGGTTTGCGCGCTGCATAGGTCTCTGTTTGAGTAGGGGGAGCAGAGAGCTGTTCGCTTTATGCTAAAGTAATAAGAGCATAATGGCATCTATGCCTTTTTTTACACAGAACTTCTTGTGTGGGATTTACTTTTTGCTTACAGCAGTGAAAATTAAGGTAAAAGCTTTACTCGATAACAATATTATCTTTCTAATCACTAGTTGTACTTAGTAAGGTACAACCAAATTATTTAGAAGCACAACTTCGCCAAACTGGATAGCTCGACAACAATGTCGTTCTTGTTAAAGGGTAACTGTGTTCCAGTACCTGGAGCATATGTTTTAAAATCTCGAAGCTCAAAACCTCAACTATCAATATCACAGAATAAATAATTTCTACTTGCCTTTGAGGCGCAAGATCAAGGAGGCTTAGAATGATAATTACAAGGTTAATCAGAAAATAAAAATCAATGAAGTAACCAGCTAACAGGTCAACCTTATTGTGATGAACTTCATCGCATTTTTGTTCGAATACAAACACCAGCCATAGTCGTATTCAATCTATGGCGAAAAATTTCGCTACTTCAATAATAAAGGGTAACTAAATGAATAATAAAACCTTATCAGGGTTCATTATCTTGAGTTTTTATATAATGCTGACAACATTGGTACAAGCTGCAGACACCAAAGAACCCGATAAAAGAGCCGAATATATTCGCTCTCATTTTGCTAAATATGAATATCAAATTCCTATGCGTGATGGAGTAAAGCTTTTTACCTCGGTTTATATCCCTTACGACAAATCATCTGAATATCCGATACTGATGCAGCGTACTCCTTACCGTGTTGCTCCTTATGGTGCAGATAAATATAAGGCAAAATTAGGGCCAAGCGAAATCTTCGAAAAAGAGGGGTTTATTTTTGTTTTTCAAGACGTACGCGGCAAATTTATGTCACAAGGTGAGTACGTCAATATGCGTCCACAAGACGCGAATGAAAAAGGTGGTAATGCCACCGACGATGCCACAGACAGCTATGACACTATTGACTGGTTGGTTAAAAACGTTCCAAATAATAACGGTAAAGTTGGTATGTGGGGTACGTCTTACCCAGGTTATTATACCTCGGTAGCAGCCATCAATAGCCATAAAGCCCTTAAAGCAATATCACCTCAAGCCCCAATAGCCAACTGGTTTTATGATGATTTTCACCGTAATGGTGCATTTTCTACTCCCATGGCGTTTATTTTCTTCGATACATTTGATAAACAGCGCGAAGGGCAGTTTGCTTATTGGCCTGAAGGCATGGACTCCATTACTCCTGATGGTTATGATTTCTTCCGTAACTTGGGCCCATTAAGCAACGTTAATAAAAATTATTTTAATGGTGAACGCCCCTTCTGGAATGAATTAACTGAACATCCAAATTACGATGAATATTGGCAGGCGCGTAATGTGTTGCAGCATCTAACCAATGTTAAACCGGCTACCTTAGTTGTTGGTGGCTGGTATGACACTGAGGACCTATATGGTCCCCTGGAAACTTATCAAACAATGTCTAAGAGTAATAAAAAGGACAATATCCATATCATTATGGGGCCTTGGTATCACGGTCAATGGAATGCAGCTGACGGTAGTAAAATGGGTGAGGCCACGTTTGGTTTTAATACCAGTGAATGGTTTCAAGAGCGGATCTTATTGCCATTTTTTAAACAAAATTTAAAAGACGCTAAAGCAGCATCATTGGCGACAGCCACGATGTTCGAAACGGGTGCTAATCGCTGGCGTGAATTTGATACTTGGCCACCGAAACAAGGCAAAGATGTTGTGCTTTATATGGGGGCTAATGAAAAATTACTGAGTCAAAAAGAGTCTAAAGGTGGTTCGAGCGATTATATAAGCGATCCAAACAAGCCCGTTCCTCACTCAGATAATATTAGTCGTGGTTGGGATCGCCCATATATGGCTGAAGATCAACGCTTTACTGCTCGTCGCTCTGATGTTTTAGTTTTTAATAATGACGTAGCAGCTGAAGATCAAACCATTGCAGGCTCAATTGATATTAATCTTTGGGTCTCCACCAATCAAAGTGCCGGCGATTTTGTGGTTAAATTAGTTGATGTATTTCCTGGTGTAGATGAAACCACCAATAAAGTGGACAAAAAAACGGGTAACCGCCATGAGTTAGTACGTTGGGGCATTATTCGCGGGCGTTTCAGAAACAGCATGAGCATACCTGAGCCGTTTGAACCTAATAAACCGACACTGGTTAAATTTGAACTTTTGGATGTATTGCACACCATTAAACGTGGGCATAAGTTACAAATTCAGGTGCAGAGCAGCATGTTCCCGTTTATGGATATGAATCCACAAAGGTACATCGACAATATCTTTAATGCTAAACCAGAGGATTATGTCAAAGCTGAACATAAGCTTTATCATAGCGAACAATACCCAAGCTCAATAGAGTTTAAAGTGATTGCTCACTAACCAGGGTGATAATTAACGTTCGTTTATTTTTGAATAATGGCTTGTTAAAGACAACACCTTAACTTTAGTAAAACAATAAACGCCTAAATTGGTGTTTATTGTTTTTAAGGTGAGAACTATATCGGATCCAACGTTGTAGTATTTTATTATAAAAAGGTTTGGGTAACTTATATACAGCTTGAGTATAAGTTGAGTATTTTATTTCTTTGATTGACGTAACTATGCCCTCAATAATAAACCTATATTTGGTTTCAATGATAAAAATGAGGTGGTTGGGTCTTGCTTTTACCTTGCCTTAATAAAACCCTCAAAATATTTTACAATAGTGAGAATAGTGAGAATAGTGAGAATAGTGTTTATGGGCATTTATCCTTTAAACACTTGTACTACCTATTAATCCAACAGAATTATCAATACAACAGAATTGTTTTATCTCTTCAAAAAAAGCATTTTTAAGTTACTGATATTTTCCTATCAATAATGCCTGCGCAGATTGAAAGCGGTTGCTTAAACCTCTTTGTAATAGATTATTGTAACTGTTGAGGCAAACACCGTTTTTATATTTCTGCTGCTGACAGTGGGCGGGGCTGTTTACCGTCAATGTCGGTAAATCCATATTCTTGGGCGAGCTCTGCTGCTATAAGAGTTAGCCCAGACTTTTTCATGAGTTGACTATCGGATGCGATAGCGGCTATAGCTCGTCCAATAAACTGAGGGGATTCTGAATTGGATAGATCTAAATATTCCGCTGCCTTCATCACAGATTCGGTGCGCACTAAACCTGGATAAATAGATACTGCCGCTATGTTATATTCACGCATTTCATCGGCCATGCAGGCTATCATATGGTCTGTAGCCGCTTTTGCTGTAGAATATGCTACACCTTTATCTGTTCTTTTTGCGGCGAAGAATGAAAGGTTCACTATTAACCCTTGTTTACCCAAAATCATAAGAGGTACTGCTAAAACACTTGAGGCATAATGTGCACGAATACCAGAGGCAAACATTGAATCCCAGCGGGACAATGGCTGTGTCCAAAATCCTTTTTCATTCCAGAACTCTGTGCCATCTGTGAAGTGTTCATATCCGCCCCACACATTATTGACTAATATATCCAAACGATTGTGTTCTGTAGCAATGGTTTCAAACACTTTTTCCACTTCTTTATCATTTCGATGATCACATTGAATAGCAGTACATATTCCTCCGAGCTGTTTTATTTCTTCAACGGTTGTATGGATGCTGCCCTGTAATCCCGATGCTGAAGTATTTTCATCTATGGTTCTTCCTGTTATGTACACAGTGGCTCCAGCTAAACTAAGACTAATAGCGATACCTTTTCCTATGCCACGACTTGCACCAGTGACTAGGACTATTTTGCCTATTAAAGGTTTAACCAGTCTGTTCATTTATAGCTTTACTCAATTAAATTAACCAAACAATACAATACAGTAACAAGCTCTTATAGCGCCAGCAATAAGTCTAAGGTGTTATGAATGGCCTCATATTCTGTAGCCTCATATTCTGTATAGAAAGCTCGTAAGAGTCTGATTAAGGTACGTAGTTTTCAGCTATAGCTAACTAAAAACCCATACCTAATCGAATTTGATGTGATTCTGCAGTTTTCTGCGGTTTTCTGCACTTTTCTAGCACTAAGCCAAAGAGTGCAGTCGATTTTATTGGACTAGGAGCTTATGCGTCCTTGTTTTTTTCAACTTGATTACCGGTGTTCAAAACGCCACGATTAACTTGGTCGCGCTCAATGGATTCGAATAATGCTTTGAAGTTACCTTCGCCAAAACCTTCGTCGCCTTTGCGC
>OOFW01000062.1_pt1 | contig 14116 bp, 16 predicted proteins | sample 1670271 | NCBI WGS metagenome assembly OOFW01 (sample SAMEA98137918, study PRJEB22522) | marine metagenome | biome: marine biome; feature: marine water body; material: sea ice | place: Arctic Ocean | collected 07-Sep-2015 | depth 1.32 m
ATATACTTTTGTACACGTTTAATAATTTTAAGCTGTCTTCGCCTTTTTTGACCAGATCAGCATGTAATATTGTTATGTCCGACGTGTCATTAGTTGCTAATGCATAAGTAGATAGTTTGATTTGTTTAAAATATTCGGTTGAGATCTGCTTTAATCCAGCATATTTTGCCCAGCCCGCCCTGAAACAGTACACAATACCTTGAGTCTGAATAATCTCTTTCGCTTTTTCAGTACTATTATCGCAATGACTTAACAGTCCTAGATTAATGATCCCTAGTACTATTTCACAGGCTTTTTTAATGTGGTCAGCATAAATAATAGATAAATTGTCAGAGGCAATTCGCAGGGACATATCCGACAATTGTTGCTTGGTTTTATGCACAAACTCCTCAGAAAAATATCCCTCAGCTAAGCCATCTTTTAAAACCAAAAGAACAAATGGTTTATTTCTCAACTCTGCTACTTTCATACTTTCATACTTTTCATCTTTCATACTTTTCATCTTTCATCTTTCATCTTTCATCTTATAAAGGCGCAAACATATCGTCTGTGTCCATTTCCACTGCAGTCACTCTTTGTTTATTTGCATTATTTTTTAAGGCTGCTTCTATATTGTCCAAGGTGCCGTTAGTGCTCACTGTCATCACTTCACGATAGGATTCTTCGTCGAGGCTTTTTATCTTGAGAAGCAACTCTTCAATACTGCCGGACACTTGTTCTTCATTATATTCGAGTTCAGAAAAGTCATGTCCAATAAAAGGCAGTGATAAATATAACAAGCCAAAATCATCTTCAACAATAGCTTTAAGTATTTCCCGTTGTTTTTCATCATCCTCATAAGAAAGGAATATTTGTGCAAGTAAACTGTGAGCTTCCGTTTGGGCACAAAATAACGATTCTTCATCCAAATTTTGCCAATACGACGGTTCGACATTTAATAATTTCTTAATGGATTCGGCATCCATTAGCCATGTGGCAATAGAAGGTATAGTGGCATCATGCTCGCGTACAATTTTAGCCACTGTTAAAATATCCATTTCAGAAAATACCGCTAACATAGCGTTATCACCCTGCTCCGATGCAATTCTTTCTAATGAGGTGCCCGCTCGTCTTCCGCTGTGTTGAGCTTGTTCGGTAATATCGGTGGCGAGAATCAGTGCATTACTAGTCAATTGGTATTCCTCAAAAAGTGTTTAATATTATTCATCATAACCGTAAGTTGCATAAGGACCTTCTTGGTCTTCGTCAGCATCAATGCTCTCAGGCAATGAAGGTAAAGGCGTGGCATCATAAGTATTATAAAAATGAATGAGCAACACCGCTGTTTTTAACTCATTCTCTGAGTGATTCATCAACTGGGTAATAGTGGCTCTGGCATCAGCATGTACACCAACAAAAGGCTTGATATCAGCCCAAGCAGGTTGCTGTGTAACATCAACCTTGGCTAAATTTTCTGAATCAATTCTTACGCTGCGAGTAATTGCCATTGCCAATTGGTCAACTAAGCCATTAAAAACAGAACTGTTTGAGGCTAATTGGGCTGACAAAACCTTTAGATAGTTTGTCAACAAATCAGGATTTTCAGGATCGGTCAATGACTCCATATTTTCTAAATACATAGAAAAGTCATCGGACAGATAAGAAGGTATAAGTGTTTCAAATTGCATTTAATGGATCCCTACAACAAGGCATTGTGCCAAAAAGAATCGGATATTTCTCTTGGGTCAGTGATAATAGTATAAGTACTCTTAATGTATAAAGAGCGCTTTTGTGGGACAGAAATTACGTCATATGCTTTTTGTATTAATTGAAATTTTTCTTTTGCTTCTGCAGCATCGTTCCTATCGGGATGAAATTGATTGGCCAGTTTTCGATACGCTTTTTTAATTTCAGTCGTCGTCGAGGCTCTAGTAACACCCAAGAGTTCAAAATAATCCATAAAATATAACCTAACCCTTGTGCGTATAATTCAACTAAAAGTTGTCTTTAATATTCCATTCTTTATTTTACCTTTACCGCTGTTATTTAACAATACCGTGGTGGTATTCATAAGACCTTCTACGAGCCTACGTAACAGACTTTAAAAGCTATTTCTCTCATTCGGTTAACAATACTCTAAAATAAGGTTGTTCGTAGTTACCTACATTTATGGGTTAACAAAAATTTCCTTCCAGTCATCTTGGATATCATAAAGACATCTTTGTTGAGGTTTAGATTTCAGATCCAAATAATCCACATTATATGGAATAAAAATAATCACACAAAAATTGTCACTCATTTCAAACTGACTTTGTACATTATTGTTTTGTGCACTTTTGATACTGTCAAGCTCATTGTTACTAACATTAGCTTGAGAGCCAAGCCCAGCTAATAAATTGGGTGATACCGGATTTTCATCAAATGGTGCTTTAGGGCTGCTTGAGTAAAAGGGTTGTTGAGCGTTTGTTGACAAGTTTGACCACTGTTGTTTTAAAAGGCTTTCTTTTGTCTGCTTACCTAATACCGGATCCTTATAGTGTGTGTCTAAACAATTAGATATCAACACTACCTCTCCTGCCAGACGATACTGCTCTCTAGAACCAGAAAAATACCAGCAAATTTCAAAATGCGACTTGCCGCCACCTTGCCACTCTTCTATTTTATCGCTCCTTAAGTCAGTCACAGACAAAAGGCTTTGCGTGTTCGACAAGAAACCTCTAAATACCATCGTTCTATTTTTAGGGCGTCCACTTGAGCTCACACTTGCAACTTGATAATGCTTTGCTGGCACTTGACTACGATTAACGTGCAAACTCCTAGCTAATCGCTGGCGCCAAACTGGATATACTATTTCAGTCATTTTACTTCTTAATCATCAATGAAAATAAACCATCAGTAGCCCCACCAAGAAAGCTCTGCATAAATACTTAATACAACCATAAAATGGCCAAAATTATTAAAATAGAAATAATAGACGCTATCTTTAACCTATACAACAAGCATAAATCATTTTGGCTTCAAGGTATCTGAGCAAGCTTTTAGGGTGACAATATGAGCCAGACCAATCCGTATAAAAAACATCCACTAATATGACTGCTAGTTGATGACTGCTAGTTGATGACTGATAGTTGAAGTGACTAAAGTTAAGCCCTTTAATCATCATACAAGCCTTCTTACAGGCTCTTGCAAGGGCAACTCTTTAGGGTAACTCTTTAGGGCAATAGATATAATCTAGTAAGAATCTGAAGAACCTGCTTACCAAGCTTGTTGATATATATTTAGGGCATCCAGAAGAGACAAAGGTTTTGGATTGTTTTGCAATAGCCGTGTTTGTAACATGGCCTGTTCAGCCAGCATCGGCAGCATGACTTCTTCTACTCCGACTTCGCGCAAGGACTTATTTAAACCGAGTAGGCTTCGCAGTTCACATATATAGTCGACAAAAATATTGGCTTTAGCTTCGTCACTGCCACTGCATGATGGTACTAATACGTCTGCTAACTGGGCGTAGAGTGAAAATGCACTGTCTAAATTAAAACGTAACACATGGGGCAACATAAGCGCGTTAGTTAATCCATGGGGTAGATGATAAATACCGCCTAAAGGGTAAGCTAATGCATGCACGGCACCTACGGGGGCATTAGCAAAAGCCTGACCAGCTAATGTGGCTCCCAACATAGTGCCACCTCTATGCTCTATATTGTTTCCATCGGCAAAAGCTTTAGGCAAATGTTCGCCCAGCAACGCTAATGCTTGCGTAGCAAGATTATCTGAAAGAGGATTCTTTTTAATCTTGCTGGTGTATGCCTCAATGGCATGAACCATAGCATCTATGCCTGTTTCGGCGGTAATATGTGCAGGTAGACCGACCAATAAGGCAGGATCAAGTAAGGCCATGTCTGCGTAAAGTCTTGGCGACACAACACCTGCTTTGGTTGACTCTCCTGTGGTGACAATAGAAATAGGCGTGACTTCGGAGCCTGTGCCTGCGGTAGTAGGTATAAGTATCAGTGGCTTTCGGCTACTAGTAACATTATTAACACCAAACATCTGGTGTAACGGCTGTTCATCCATGGCTAATACCGCCCCAAGCTTGGCAGCGTCCATTGAACTTCCCCCACCAATTCCAATTACTAAATCAACATTTCTTGCCTCTTTTGCCACAGCTTCAATAATAGCTTCTGACGGATCGGCCACTACTTGGTCAAATACATCCACTTTAAAGTCAACAGATTCTAAGGCGATTAAAAGTTTAGCCACAATACCTGTTCGACATAATCCTTGGTCAGTCACAATTAGCATTCTATTTCCCTCAAACTTTTCTTTTATAAGGCTAGGTAAGGTGGTTAGACCGTCTACCGAAAACCTGATGTCAGAAACAGTTTGGAATGCGAAATTGTGAATATTCATTACGACGTCCTAATTTAAATTATGGATTAGCTTTTATGGGTTCGCTTTTATGGGATAACTTTTATAGATTAGCCTTTATAGATTACCTTTTACGGATTACCTTTAATGGTATTCCTCTCCACCTGATACATTCATACATTCACCGGTAATATAACTGGCTTCATTGGAACATAAAAAAGCGCAGGCTTTGGCTATATCCTCTTGTAGACCAGGCCGGCCCATTGGAATACGTGCTCGCATATCTGCCATATATTTATCATAGCCTTTACCCGTTACATCAGAGAAATGACTATTTTGCCAAGCACCCAAACCTGTTGTCACATGATTAGGGCAGATAGTGTTGACGTTGATACCGTGTTCACCTAATTCCATTGCCGCAACACGAGTTAATCCCACCACACCGTGTTTTGATGCAGTGTATGCGCTAGCATGGGCAAAGGCAGACTTGGATGCTTGACTACCTATGTTAATTATTCTGCCTTTAGTTTTATGTTTAAGCATCGCTCTGGCTGCGTATTTGGTGCCTAAAAATACTCCTCGAAGATTCACGCCTAATACTGCATCCCAATCTTCATCTGGCATATCCACTATGGGGTTCATAATATAACCAATACCAGCGTTGTTCACCCAAATGTCTAGGCCACCAAATGTATCTATTGCAAATTGTGCCGCTGCTTCAACTTCTGTGGCTTGCAGCATATTACAAGGGAAACAATCTGCAACACCACCCGCTTCACGGATTTCATCAACAATTTGCTGCATTTCACTTTGGCTGCCGATCGCTGCTTCTGGCATATGACTACCGCTGGCTTTACCTATGTCAGTAATCACGATTTTAACGCCCTCTGCAGCCAAACGTTTGGCCATTGCTTCGCCTAGCCCTTTGTGGCGTCCAGCCCCCGTGATAACGGCAACTTTGCCTTGTAACTCTTTATAAATTGGCATGATTAGGTTTCCTAAAGTGATTCGCTAACAATAAACACAGGATTATCTGCAAAGGTCTGAAATTCTTCTGCTACATTTTTCATGGTATCTGTCGATACTTCTTTAAAAAATAACCCTTGATCAGTTAGCTCAATAATTTCTATATATTCATAGGGTGATGATTGCTCAGATCCTAATAGTCCTGTGCATTTTAGAACTTCAAAGTGAGCCACCGATTTAAGTTTGTTAACAGTGGGAAGATCAGTGGTTTTTGCCCAGTGTTGGTAAACATCTGCTTCAACATCTTTTTTTAAGTTAAACATCACAATAATTTTAGTCATTGAGTTTGCCTTTTCATCGATAAAGGAGTGGGTGACAAGCAGCTTTTTAATCGCTACCTTCATGGAAGCCAGCACTTAGGGCACCGCTATTATAAATAATAATTTCTTTAAACAAGCCTTGTTCATCTGCGTGAAAAATATTGCAGTTTTTCATATGAATAGTCTCTCCCTCATGGGGAATTAACGTGACGTTAAAATACGTCACGATAGATTGTTCTTGCTGATCAACTATGTGTTTGTAGTCACGAAAAAAAATGCTTTTAAACGTTTTAAATACGTCTCTTAAGTGCACATTTATTGCAGCTTTACCGTTGTACCTGAAAGGTGCTGCGGGGAACCACATTACACAATCATCATTTACGGTATTCATACATTTTTCGAGGTTTTGTTGATTACAGCCCTCAAAATACGCCACAGACATGGCAGTCAGTTGTTCTCTGTCTAGTTTCATTCGGTTCTCGCTAATTTTTTATTTGAAGTTCTGTGTGAGCTAATTTTCTGCGACGCAATCAAGTAACACACTACAGTCAGATAGTTCTGGTAGCCGTTGACACACATCTATAAGTTTATCTGGATTACTACTTAGCAGGCCCAATGAAAAACATCGCCTGACTTTATCTTCCCGCTGGGTTTTAGATAGAGGATTGCCTGGCGAACCTAATGGATTTTCACAATTGGCAGTTAGCAACCTACCGTCTTTTAGCACAACCTCCATTCGTTGAGGACCCAGCGCGTTGTTATCAGGATTGCCGTCATGATGTAGAAATATTTTTTTACCTAAATCGACTATTGCTTTATCGCAAAAGACCTCAGCACAATAACGACGTGGATCAATATCACCCTCTAGCAACATCAAAGGTGCCACAAAACGCAAACATAAACGCCCATAAGAAGGAGTCATATCAGCGGTTGCAGGACGACCCACCAGCAATAATACAAGGTACGGTATGTACAAATGAATTTGCTGTATTTCTTCAACATTAAAGGTATGTTCACTTTGAATTTGATGGATCATGGTAAGTGTGGCCTGTGTAGCGCGACCAGCAGGATAGGGTTTATGAGCCATTTCGGTGATTTTCAAAGGTTTACCTAAACGGTTAAGCATATTTTGAATATCACCACCAGATTCAAAAAGCTTAAAGTAGCCAAATCGACCACCTATAATATCCACTGGACCGGTCATGCCCGCAGCGACCATATCTACTGACATATGTGCTGTTCTTGCGGCAACGCCTATTTGCATAGGTAACGCCATCGAACCTTCCCAATGCGCCTGCATGGTGCCCGATACTTGGCTGTAAGAGAGCCCAAGTGCATGTTTACATTGCTCTCGGTCAAAATTTCTTAGTCGCGCCATACCCATAGTTGCGCCCATCACACCTGCCGCTGACGGCCTGAAAAACCTTGGACTAGAGGTGCTATCACCGCCAAAAAACACGGCTACTTCCACCGCTACAATCAGGGCGACCAATAAATCTTTGCCACTGACCTGTTGATTGTCAATTTCTGCCATCATTGCGCTAACGGGTGCACACAATGCAATGACCACTGATGGTTCGTGTAAACCATCCCATTCCAAAGCATGGGTTTGAATACCGTTAACAAATGCCGCTGATGTGCGAGACAATTTTATTTCTGGACGCCCCACTACTCTGGTTGAACCTGTTTCCCCCCAACTTTGTGCTGCGCTAAGGGCTTTATCTGTAGCATCATAAGTTGTACCAGCGACACCAACAGCGATAGTGTCCATAAGAAATATCTTTGCGGCTTCTATAGCTTCATCATCTAATTGCTCAAAATTAGTATCTACAACAAAATCGATTAGTTGTTCTACTAGCTCAAGGTGTTGAACCCGGTTATTCAGTTCATCCGGCATCGGGGTCACCTAACTGCTCTGCCATATTACTCATACTCGCTTGGTTGCCGGACATGGCCTCGATAGCTTGTTGCAATGGCCTTAGCACCCGCGCGCTATATTCAACCTGTGCAAGTTGCCTGGCTTGGCCAGTCGCAACATCGGGCTGGTAGTGTTCGACTTCATTGTCATCTAATAGACCTTTGCTGACGAGAATACGTTCGAGGGTGTCGATACGTTCACGGGCAACGGCAAGCTCAGCCATCAGAGCCATAGTGATAGAAAAATGTTGTTCTGCCATAGGGTCAGCGAAGTACTCAGGTCTTTTACCCTGTGGTTTGGCGTTAGCCATTTTAGCGATAGTGGCCGCATCGAATATCTCTTGAGAGGTATCTTTTTTCATGATTTTTCCTTCCATGCGCCATAAGCATGCCAAGCAGCTGAACGACCATAATCTTCTTCATCACCTAAGCGTGATTCAGCAAATAGTTTGGTATCTACCACCCCACGCATCGCAGCATGGAACAAGTTTTCTGCTTGTAACCCAGAATTGATTAAGGCTTGTTGCATATCTATGCCATGCATAGCGGTCCAAAACGGTTCACTATTATTATAAGCATCCCAGTCACGCATAAATTGTTCGAATATTGGCATGGACTCATCATATTGAGGTTGTTCTAAATGTAGCGTTAGTCCGCCTGGTTTTAGGACTCGGCAAGCTTCAGATAAAACTTTAGGTAGAGCTTTAGCTGATAGTTCATGTAAAAAGATACTGGTTTGCACCCAATCAAAACTACCATCGGCGAATTGTGATAAATCTTCTCCCGACATCTGTACAAATTTAATGTTAGTCACACCTAAAGACTTTGCCCTAGCATGTCCGTATCTGAGCATAGGTGCAGACACATCAATAGCGACAATCTCAGCATCAGGGAAAGCTTGGGCGATGGGCAATACACTATGCCCTGCAGCTACACCTATATCTAAAATTCGTTTAGGGGCAAAATCAGGCGCCTCAGTTTTCACCCAGTTGGCAATAGCTTTACCTGCTCCATCACACAACTCACCAATTGTGCCACCAGTGGTAACAAAAAAACCGGCGTCGTAATTAGCGGCTGGTGCTACGTCACCATCAATTAATTCAGTATAATAGCTTCCCGGCATGCAATGATGATCAACGTTTGCCACGTAAGAGGGGATACTGATTGAAGGGTCTAGCTTAAGATTATTGTCTGCTTGATTTAAATGTTTAGCCCGCGCAGCCAACTCTTCTATTTGGCGTAACACTAAAGCACGGCCGGTTTGCTGGCGTATTTCCATTAAATTTCTGCGCACAGCCCCCCACGAATTATGGAATGGATTAGCATTCATAGCCTTACGCACTTCATGTCGTGATCGTGGTTCTCGTCCGTTGTCATTTTTAAACTTAGGCAAAACTTGCTTTTCATAGGCTAATTTATTGCCTGGAGCAATGATTGATGCAACTACACGATAAGTGGCAGATAAAAAATTCATTCTTGCCCGTTCGTCATGGCTCAAGTCTGGATACACCCCGTGTTTTTGCGCCGCAGATATAGGCGGTGGTATATCAAACGCTGGTTTGTTAGGTTTCAAATTTTGCTCCAAAGATAATACTTAATCTATTTGTATTAATTCGATGTACTCGGATACAGCACCTCGAATTACGGCCGTTTTTCGTCCTTTATAAACCATACTATCTGGGACAGTGGGCAGTGAAACAATTTTATCCGCTATAGGTAAATCAGCGATATTATCGACAAATATAGAGACCATGGAATTTCCTGGTGGTAACCAGCCATCATGGCAGGGTCTTTGGATCGCTTGAGAAGGAAACTGATCTATTTGCGCAAATGGAGACCGTGCTTTTTGCATCATGGTAATGGTTTGTTTAGTTTCAGCTGGTAGCTGGAAAGCCCGATTAATCAATGAATAACGGATATGGTGAGTGCCAGTTATGTCAAGACTTAACTGATGTTCATAATCGAATGCTGAGGCTTCTCGATTTAGCGCTGCTAGTACTACTATAAAAAGTTGGTCAACATTACACTGAGCAATAGGCAAATCAACATCTTCATCGGAATGATTAACTTGGTTTAAAAACAAGATCTCACCATCAGGCCCGAATACTTGCATCGGGATAAAGCTAGTAAAGCCATCCACTAATTTAGGTGGGCCTACAATATTGAAATCACTGTCCTTTAACTCTTTGGCTAATCTGAATACGTCAGCCACAGTAATTTCAAAAGCACTCCAGCCATAACTTATTGCTGGAACAAAACCATCTATTTTGGGGACTTCAATTAGACGCAGTAAAGCAGGTCCACAACTTTTTGCCTGCAGCACCACATATTTTGCTCCAAGCATTTTTGGCAACCCCCACAGGGTTGCCAGTTGCTTATCAAGTTCACCACGTTCAATTGGTTCAAAATCAAGAAAACTTCGATAAAGTACTAGTGATTTCTCCAAATCGGAAACTGAAATAGTGCCACACCTAATTTGGCCGTGGCACTCAAACCTGTTGTCGACAATCACTGTTATGTTTTAACCGGCGCTGGCGTTTGTTCTTTAGAATAATGCTCCAAACTAGACCAACTTGGATCTTCCCACTTGGTGGGTGCGTTAAAATAAGTTGGGTGATGCTTCTTAGCATAGGCTCTAATTTTCGGTGACATCATATCGTTGTTATTGTAACAACCCATTACACAATCGTAGCTAATATGCCCAGCAGATTGACCCATTAACATCCAAGGTAGCCATGGTGTGATGCGGCTCCAAGCGCCTGAGAACTCTAATCCTGTTATATCAGGGTTAGCTAAGTCTTCTCTGTCTATCACATAATTGAACATTTCTGCGGTCTGGTTCATTTTGCCAGAAGATTCTCTTGGCCACTTATCGGGTTGCAATGCGGACGGATAAAACAGGTTAATGTTACTCTGCAATAATACTTTATTATTTCCTACTTCAGTCCAAGGCATAATAAAAGGGATTTTTTTAGGGTTTTTGTCTTTATTTAAGCCGCCGTATGATGGTGGTTCCGGCTTAAAAGCAGTAATAACATGGTTAAAGGGATCATTCGCGATATGTACCACTTTGACCATTTCATCGAGGTAGGGATTGTAATACTCATCCATCACTTCGCCGGTTTTTAAGTCGGTATAATATCCCACTTCTCTTAACAGTTTATTATAGGTACCGTCACCATTGTCTTGTAATCGTGCATAAGAAAACCCTTCAAAACCAAACAAATCTTGGATTTTTTTGCCCGGCTCTACACCCTTAACCGTACCCTTATACCAACCGAATTTCTGTTTGCCAAAATCCAAATCTCCCATAATTCGTGCAAATGCATCACGATTCCATTCATTATCATTATATTTAAGCGTTGAGTAATCTACCGGGTTATTTTTTGCCTCATCAGAATGGCCACTCATTGCCATCGCTTGGCCAACACTGGCTCCTGCTATTCCACCTCCGATTAACATGCCAGCTTTTTGGATAAAATCTCGTCTAGAATTAATGTTTTTGGAAGCTGCTTTGTCTGCTTTATCTTGCATAACTATCTCTCCAAAGATAAAAAATACACTGAATTATCGATGGGTTACATCATTAGCTAATTAAACTAAATAACACACTCATCACCACGATTTGACATAATAGTATATCATTAGTTTATTTACTACAAATAGATTGAACGAAAATTCAACAAAATATATTAGTGTCTGTTGTTGCTCACTTAGATGGAGCAACAATGGCGATTTGTGAATCCCTCAAACCAGAGGCAAAGACCAAAGCACATAATAAATTCACCCAATATTTACACCATTATTTAAGCCTTCAGTAGTCACTCTATTAAAGTGGGTTTTGTTGCTTCCAGCTGTGCATTATTTCAGCTGATGAGGCAGACCAGACTCCTGGCTTACTCATAATATAGGCTAGTGTGTCTTCCAGATACTGTATACGATGTGGCTGGCCCAATAACCAGGGATGAATATTTAATGCTAATATTCGGCCCCCTTGAGTTTTAGCTTCTTGTAGCAGAAAGTCACACGCATCGCAGACTTGCTCGCTCCATGATTGTTCAGAGTGTTGATTACTGGCAATTACGAACCTATCTTCCAGTTCATTTGATAAAGGCATCGCAATCAAAGACGTATCATTAGTTTTATAACGATATGGCAAATCAACGTTAATCCAATCACAAAAGTACTCTACGCCATGTTTTGCTAATATATCCGCGGTATTTTCAGACTCATTTCTTGCTGGGCTTATCCAACCTTTAATATCTTGACCAGATAACTCCCTTAGTCCGTTTAAGGCCTTTTCGGCTAATGCTTCTTCATCTTCAAGCTTTTGACCTGAGTAGTGCAATGCATCCATATGATAACCGTGGCAGAGTATTTCGTTACCACGCTCTTTAAGCACATCTAATAGATATGGGTTGCGTTCAGCCAACCTAGTATTAAGGGCAAATGTGGGTGTAATGGCGTATTTATCGAAGGCCTTTAGAAAACGAAATATACCGACTCTGTTGCCATAATCTCGCAATGAGTAATGACGTAAGTCTGGATAGGGCATAGTCATACCACCGGGTACTTTAAAGGGAATACCTTGTTGATTTAATGGGAAATATTGCACTGCTACATTTACCCAAATTGCCAACGATGCGTTGTTTGGCCAGGTCACTGCGGGGCGATTTTGCAACATGGACCAAGTGTAACGGTCATGATCCATTCCATAGTGCCTGTGGGTGTAATCTAAATAACTGTCTGGCAACGTTTTATTATCTGTACTCATCAGTTTTTAGCCTTATTAGCACTCTTAGCACTCTTAGCACTCTTAGCACTCTTAGCACTCTTAGCACTCTTAGCACTCTTAGCACTTTTTGCCGCTATATCATCTAATACCGTGTTGTAATAGTTATCAATAAAATAACGAGCGATTTCTTTTCCGGTTGTTACCCAAACGTCGTCATGACTAGTAATATATTCAAGTGCTTCTTCGAAGGCTTTTAAACGATGTGGGCAACTTACTTGATAGTTATGAGTAGGAATACACATAACAGTGCCACTCTCTTCACCTTCTTGGTAAAGCCTATCGAAGTTGCGTTTTAGCTGGTCACCATAACGCCTAGGCTCAATTTTGTTCACTGCAAAAGCGATGGTGTCATTCATTTCTAGTGAATACGGCACAGACACAAACTGTTTTTTACTACGTAATTTAATGGGCGTTGGCTGATCGTCATGAAATAAATCGCAGGTATAAAACCCCGCCTCATTACCAAATAATTCTGTACCTACTTCGGCAAATAGATCAAGAGTCTGCTCTGAATGAGATAATGCTGGAGCAAGGTAACCAGCGCAAGTTTGACCCGTGTGTTTATGGATACTGAGCATGGAGTCTCTGATCATAGATTTTTCTTGCTCTACAGACATGCCATAGGTATAGCGAGTATTATAGATACCGTGACTGAAAAACTCCCATTCTCGTTCTTTACAGGCTGCAATAATTTCAGGGTGGTGATCACATAAAGCCGTTGATAAAGAAATGGAACCCCTAATGCCATATTTATCTAATAAATCCATTTGACGAGAGTGTCCTACACGATTGCCATAATCCCGAATACTATAACCTGCAACGGCAGGGCTGGCTTGTGGCCAAGCTTGACGATAGGGGTTGTTAGGTGGGTTGAGCTCATAAAATTCAATATTCGGCGCCACCCAAAATGCCACTCTGGCGCCATTAGGCCACGTTATTTTAGGGCGGTTATGGTAGGGCCAATAATCGTAAAAATTTGGATCTTCTTTCATAATTTATTCCTGAATGCTTAGTTTTTTATCTAGCCATTCGGTTACTTCACTTGTTTCTAGAACATCGCAGTACTTTAATGATAAATCGGTAAGATTGGCATAGTGATAACTTTCGTGTTTATCTGCTACACATTCTTCTGGCACTATGGTGCGATAACCTCGAGATAATGAGTCTACTCCTGTCGCACGGATGCAACCAGAGGTGGACCCCCCAGTAAGAATGACCGTATCAACTTGATGCCATACTAATAAAGACTGTAAAGCTGTTTCAAAAAAGGCCGATGGCATCTTTTTCAGATAAATGACGTCTTTGTCGCGGTCAATTTCAAGACGCTCATCAAATTCACTGCGCTGAGAGTTAAATTTAATGTTCTGTAAACTGTCCGGGGTGTCCGTTCGTGTGCCCCATACTCCAGCGTCTTCTGCACTATCCATATATGACACATGTGTCCATACTACGGGCCATTTTAGTTTTCTAAAGCGATGTGCCAAATTATTGATATGACTAAGTTGCTTAGGATCTGTTTCATAAGCCGTATTAAAAAGATCTGGCCGTGTATAGGCTTTTTGCGGATCAATATTAACCAATACTGCTTTTGCCCCAAACCCAAATCGCTTGCGATTGGGGTTTTGTTTCAAATCAAAGTAAATTTCTCTTGCTGTTTTGTTAGTTGTTTGCACAATATTCTCAATAAAATGGAAATCGAAAAGTGAATAGACGATACTAGGGCGCTAGTTAATTGGCATCATTAGGCCAAAAAAATTAAACTAATCAGAAT
>OOFW01000063.1_pt1 | contig 14095 bp, 9 predicted proteins | sample 1670271 | NCBI WGS metagenome assembly OOFW01 (sample SAMEA98137918, study PRJEB22522) | marine metagenome | biome: marine biome; feature: marine water body; material: sea ice | place: Arctic Ocean | collected 07-Sep-2015 | depth 1.32 m
GTGTTCTTTGTGGCAGCATCAAGACTAACTTCAGCGTCACTAACTGCAGCGTCTGCATCGTCAATATTACTCTTAATAATTCCAAGCTGGCCATCTAGTTGCTTAATCTGTTTGGCGCGTTTTAAAAAACCTGTTTGTCGGTCAACATTACCTAAGGAGCTTCCACCTACAATCATCCAGCCCTGGCCTAACCAATAACCATCTTGGGTCACAACACTTTGATAACTGGCTAATTTGGCCAACATCACCAATCCTTCTTGAAGGTTGGTGGCAAACATTATGTGTGTTAACCAGCTTGGTACAGTTTTGTTGTAGAGTTGAGTCGCAATACATTTATTATCAATTTTAGCTTTGCAGTTATCAGTGTAGCTATCTTGAAACAACCAAGCTGAACCAGATAACTCAACCAATTTATTTTGATTAGTATTTGCAGGCAGTACAATAGCATTTTGCCATTGCTGGGTTATAGTTTCGAATGCCTCTTCCCAGCCATTTTGAATATCTAATGTTTTCCACCAAGACTGGCTGCTAAGCTGGTGATTTTGAATGAACTCTTGTAAAGTTTTATCAATATCATTGGTTTGTTGCATAGCATTAAATGCAGCCATCTGAGCTTCGATATTTTGCAGCTCTCCTTGTATTTTCATTTGATTTTGTTGGTTTGTTTTCAAATTGAGTTGTGCACTTTTCTGCGTCGTCAGGATCTGCTCTACATATTCAGCGCTTTGCTCAGTTTGCTCTTCTAATATTGTTATTTCTTCTTGGCAAGCTTCTATTTGTATCGCTAATTCATCATCCAACACTTCGCTCAACTCATCTTTAAGTTCACCAATACGTTGCTGTGTTCGTATTTGCATAGACATCAAAGATTGAATTTTTCCATGACAATTTTGTGTTTGTTGTTTGCGCTGATTAAATTCTAAATCTTGATTTCGCCATTGATTTTGTTGTTGGCTAAACTGTTGTTCTGCTTCAATTAATGCGCTTTTTGCTTGTTCAACCTGTTCTTCGGATAATTCTTTTTCTGGCTCGACTAATGCTAACTGCTTCGATAATTCATTGATTTTTTCTAGATTTTTCTGATGATGGCTTTCGTTTTCGATGATAGTTTCTTGCAGAGTGTTAGACTCTTTTTCGATTTGTTGACGTCTTTGTTTGGTATGAAATTGATCCTGTTCGATACGGGTTATATCGGTGCTCACTCTAAAAGCCTGTTGCTGATTGTCGTTCAACTGTTGCTTAAAATCTTGTTGCTGTTGCTTAAATTCAACAATGTCTTTTTCTTTATTACGTTGAGTAGCAACGTAACCTTCAATATCAGCATTTTTCTTTGCTATTTCAATTTCTAGGGTTTTGATTATTTTACTATGCTGCAACCAGCGTATAGCCGACAATTCTGCTTTATAACGGCGCTCACTTTGTTTAAGTTCTTTATAATGTTTTGCGGCAGTGGCTTGGCGTTGCAGTTTTACTAATTGATGGCCTAATTCAGCGCGCACATCTTCTAAGCGTTCTAAATTTTCTTTGGTATGGCGAATACGCGTTTCCGTTTCACGGCGCCGCTCTTTATATTTTGATACCCCTGCAGCCTCTTCTATAAACATTCTTAGTTCTTGAGGCTTAGATTCAATCAAACGTGAAATCATACCCTGCTCAATAATTGCGTAGCTGCGCGGCCCTAAACCAGTACCTAAAAATATATCCGTTACATCACGACGGCGACATTTAATGTTATTGAGTAAATAGCTCGATTGGGCTTCTTTTGTTAAAATACGCTTAATCGACAACTCGTTGTAACTTGCATATTCTCCTTGAATACGTCCTGACGAATTATCAAATACCAGCTCAACACTACACTGTGAAACTGGCTTGCGAGCGGTTGAACCATTAAAAATCACGTCTGTCATGGAATCGCCACGCAGATTTTTAGCTGAACTTTCGCCTAACACCCAGCGAACAGCATCAATCACATTGGATTTGCCACAGCCGTTAGGCCCGACAACCGCAGTCATATCATCTGGAAATGGGATCGTGGTCGGGTCTACAAAGGACTTAAAACCAGCCAATTTTATTCTTTTTAAGCGCATATAAAAATGGAGTTGTTCCGAAAATTGTTATTATTGTGGTAACTCAGAGATTAAATGTACCAAAAGTCATCAAGTGTAACAAATGACGTTTTGATCCTCTGTTAGAGATACGTATAGTAGTCATCATTATTTTTTACAAATACCACTGATTTTTATTTCTTCACATTCACACAACAGCAACCAGCGCAGGTGTTATATGGACTATTTTTTCCAAGGTTTTAGCTTAATTACCACCAAAGGTTTGAAACGCTTTGTGTTTTTCCCGTTGACCATTAACCTAATATTGTTTTCAGCAGGTTTTTATTATTTATTTGGTGAAATCAGTAACAGTATTCTTTGGTTGACCGATCTCATCCCTGATTGGGAATGGTTAGGTTGGTTAAAAGACGGCTTGAGCTATATTATCTGGCCGATTGCCGTGATCACAATTTTATTAATATTTGCGTTAATATTCGGCACCTTGGCTAACTGGATTGCAGCCCCCTTTAACGGTTTATTAGCTGAAAAAGTTGAACAACACTTAACAGGTCAACGTATGGACGACAGCGGTTTGACAGACGTATTCAAGGATATCCCCCGCACATTAGGGCGTGAATTATCAAAACTCACATATTACATTCCAAGAGCTATGGGTTTTTTATTGTTATTTTTTATATTACCTGTATTTGGACAGGTATTATGGTTTTTATTCTCAGCTTGGATGATGGCTGTTCAATATTGCGATTATGCTTTTGATAATCACAAAGTGTCGTTTACAGATATGAAACAGATATTACAAACAAACCGCACTCAAAGCTTTAGCTTTGGGATCACAGTCAGTGTGTTTTCGCTCATTCCTATTGTTAATTTTTTAGTCATGCCTGTAGCGGTTTGTGGGGCAACTGCCTTATGGGTAAATGAATTAAAGGAGCAAGTTTAAGCCCTCGTTTCATTTTAAGTTTTTTGTTTTAAATTCAATTATTATGATTTACGAACGTCAACTCAGGATCCTATGGTAAGGAACAATGAAAAAGAACTTATTATGCTTTCTCGCTTTTTTAAATACTCTACAAAGTTGTAGTGATAACAATTTAGAAAGCCTTCCTATCGTTGTAAATTATCAAAGTATTTATGAGCCCATTGGCGGTGATGTAGGGATATTTAATAAAACAGCCACCGTCGTCAAACATCTTATGAACAAGCTTTAGCTGATAGAACGACCCAAGTTCCTGAAAATATCTATTTTGATCAATCGTCAGTGGTGTTTTTAGACATGGGGATGATAAATAATGGGGCTATAGTATATCCATTAGTTCAGTTGTCGAAAACCAAGACTATATAATAGCAACTGTAATATTATCTTTGTCAGGTGAAAATTGCACCGTCACCCAAGCATTAACGTATCCCTTGCTATAGTCAAAATTGCTACTAATAAGGAAATACTATTATCGAAAAACCACAAGTAATCAGTTGTTAAAACCAGTGAAAATAAATCTCTTGGATTTTTTTAAATTTAAGGTTAAGACTGGTTGCATTTAATGGCACTCAAAGATATTGCTTAAATTTAAACAACAAGTCAGAAGGTTAATGAGATTGAGGCGGTCCTATGCTTTGATACATGATTAAAAATACTTAGTTTGCTTGTTCGTAGCGTTTGCAAGATTTCAATTAAAAATCAATTACCGCAGGTGCTAAATAGACATATCAAACAAAATTACCTCTAATGACAACTACCTCAATGCAAACCTGTATTTTACCTTAATGTCCTCAGCAAGGTAGCTAAGCATATGTAAGTATTAAACACATATTCATAATGCTTAATTCAATCTACAAGAATAAAATTTTCTGAATTTGTGTTGTCCGGTTTGAATTCATTGGGGTTTATTGGTTTTCTGAAGTTTTCATAAAAATTTTGGAAGTGCCAATCTTAGCGTTTAAACGACGACTGTTCTCTTAACAGCTCGCCCAGTTCCTGAATAAACAGTTTTACGCCATTATCTTTTGTTGCGCCAATGGTGAACTTAGCCTTGCCGTTAATTTCGATAGTCTTTCTGGTAATAATGCCATTCCTGCTCACAGCTAGTTCGGCTGTCATTTTTATTATTGTGTCTTTTGTGTCTTTGAGCATAGCAAGCTGAGTAAAGTTTATATGTATCTTGGTTTGTGCTGAAGGTAAGACTCTAACGTCTGATCTTTTTAGTGATTGAATTAACGAGCTGTTAAAATTATCTTTATCGATATCAGTATACATATGACCAGTTTGTGTCTGAGCTGTTACTTCTGGATAATTTAATGAAGCTATTTCGATAATCCTTAGGCCATTAAACTCGCCCATATCAACTTTTTGTATGCTGCTATTTGTGAATCTGCTGCCTTGTAAGTTTAATGTACAGTTACAAAAAGTTATGATAATAAACGTAATACATAGGAAAAATTTCATTTTTCAGATACCCATGACCAAAGTATTTCTGCAGCAACGGGCAGTTTTTCCTTAGGGATAAAGTTATTATCGCCAATTAGTTGGCTAACCAAAGCAGTGATTTTTTCATTTGCAGGACAATGAATATTTAAGTATTTAGCATGCTTTAAAATAGCACCGTTTATATGATCTATTTCTGTCGGTTTACCTTGTGACACGTCCCACCACATCGATGAACGAACATTCGGATCAATTTCTAACATTTTATTCGCTACACGGGTAAAAATAAAGTTAGGTAGCCTCAATACCATAGGGATTTTATGGGCTGAAATTGCTGTAATTTTAGGTAGCTTAATACCTAGCACATCTGCTACTTGCAATAACTCACTCATAAGTAAAGCGATGACTTTGCGATAACCCCGTTGCTCTAACATGGTTTTGACTGGAATGTCTGCTAATGCGTTGACACTGTTGCCCAAATTCAATTGTAATTTTGCCCATAGCAGAGCATCCATATCAGTGGTGGTGTCGATGGGTATTAGTTCTGAGTGTAAAGACATGGCTAAAGTACTGACCCCCGCTTGTGACTGAGGTGTCTGTTCAATTGTAAGCTTACCTTCTGAGCCACGGTGATAATGTCCCGGTGATATTTCAACCACATTAAAAGGTACCATTACCCTTAGTATCAGATTATCAGGATAGGCTCGTTTCACTGCAGCGTCTGAGCCCAATCCATTTTGACAACATAGGATCACTGTTTTTTTATCGACTAACGGAGCAATATCTAATACAGCTTGTTTAATACCAGTACATTTAACTGTCAACCATAAAAAACGGGCTTTTTTAACAGCGGTGTTCGATGACGATAATTGTTTATCATCTAGCACATCAATTTTTGACAATATAGCCTGATGGTCTCGATAATCAGTGAGTTTTAAACCTGAAGTGAGTTTAGACTTTGTCGATGCTCGACAAATTAATGTTGTTTGAAATCCCTGAACACTGAGTGCGCCACCTAGATAACAGCCAACTAAACCCGCGCCAAAAATCGTATGTTGCTCCCATGGGAAAAGATCTGTCATTGGTAAGCTGCATATTAAGGATAAAATTTAAAATACTTTATCACAAAGCATTAGGCCTGTTGACTTTTTGCCGCTAGATAAATTAACTTACATTAGTTGAGTTTGTTTATTAATTTTTATCAATGTGAGCATTGTCATTGACTACTAATTTGTCACCGCTGTTGTCTCGATTAACTGATTTTTGTTGGTTTTTATTTCCGCCATTACTTTTTTTCAGTACTTTATACGGTTTTTATTTTTTCAATACTGCGTTAATTACAAACTGGTTGGTTAACCTTGAGTGGATGAGTTATGCCAGTTTGGCTATTACCGCGACTATTGCTTGGAAATTTGGACGAAGCCGACTGGTTTATGCATGCCTATTGCTTTTGTTTATTGCCGCTGATAGAGAATTAACCTTAACGCCAGAATTATTAGAAGTAAGATACTGCGGGATCTTGTTTGGGTTTGTATTTTTGTTGTATAGCAAAGATAAAGGATTTTCTGCCCTTAACTTATGTTTCAGTGTATGCATTTTATTGATGTTATTTGTGTTGAGTTGGTTGGTCATTCCATCAATACAACTCGCCAGCCAAACATGGTTGACCTCTATAGACAGTCTATTATTTCGAGTGTCACCAGGTATACGTGCAATCATCACCCCTTTTAATGGTGTGCTGCTAATACTTGGGTTAATGCTTGGCTTGTTTAGATTGTTTCAAAAAACCGATAACACCCACAACGCATTGTATTTTGCTTTGGCCTTAAGTGCACTCATACATATTTATAGTGATGCTAAATTTGAGCTGATCACAGTAGTTAGTTTAGCCAGCTTATTCTGTTATTCTGTGCTTAAAGACAGCTTTACTATGGCCTTTGAAGATGAACTTACGGGTATCCCCTCTAGGGGAGCACTTATGCAATATGTGCAAACCCTTGGGAGTAAATATACTGTGGTAATGTCCGACATTGACCATTTCAAAAAATTTAACGATACATATGGCCACGACGTAGGCGATGAGGTATTAAAGCTGGTAGCCAGCAAACTAGATAAAGTGACAGGTGGTGGAAAAACATTTCGTTTTGGTGGCGAAGAATTTGTTATGGTTTTCCCCAGAAAAACATCAGCTGATGTGATGCCCTTTGTCGAATTAGTGCGTCAAACCATCGCTGATTACGATATTGCCCTCAGAGCCAAACCTCGACCACCTAAACCCAAAAAGCCGTTAGCAAAAAAGTCCTTCACAAAAAAGCTCTTCACAAAAAATTATTCTTTAGCTAACGAAGAGCCCATTAAAAAAATAGCTAAAGAAAAGATAGTCAAAGTAACAACCAGTTTTGGTGTTGCCCAGCGCACAAAACAGTACTCAGATTTTGCCAGCATAATGAAACAGGCAGATGTGGCATTATATGCGGCCAAAAAAGGCGGACGAAATTGTGTAAGAGAAGCGTTTTAGTGAATTTTAGCCTGTGAATATCAAGAGTATTAAAAGCATTAAAAATATTAAAAAGTTACTCGTGCTAGGTTATGTCTGGCCAGAGCCCAATTCATCGGCTGCTGGTAGCCATATGTTGAGTTTACTCATGTTGTTTGTGCAGCAAGGTTGGCTAATCACTTTTGCAAGCCCTGCTTTAAAAGGCGAACATAAAGTAGATTTAACAGAGCTGGGTATCGACGAACAAGCAGTAACACTTAATTGCAGTAGTTTTGATGGTTTCGTTAACGAACTCAACCCCAGTATAGTGCTATTCGATCGCTTTATGCTTGAAGAACAGTTTGGATGGCGGGTAGCCAAACATTGCCCTGATGCATTGCGCATACTAGATACCGAAGATTTACATTCACTTCGACATGCAAGGCATCAAGCCTTAAAACAAAATAGACCATTAACTCCAGCAGATTTGAATAGTGATGTGGCTAAACGTGAAATTGCAGCTATTTTTCGCTGTGATTTAAGTTTGATCATTTCAGACTATGAATTTGAATTACTCAAAAACCATTACTCCGTGCCCGAAGATATTCTACTACACTGTCCTTTTATGCTGGACTTGCAAAACGTTACACCATCGCCAAACAGTTTTTTAGACAGACAACACTTCATCAGCATTGGTAACTTTCGCCACCAGCCTAATTGGGACGCGGTGCTTTTTTTAAAACAAACCATTTGGCCCTTGATACGCAGACAATTACCTCAAGCCGAGTTACATATTTACGGCGCATACCCGCCACCAAAAGCCACACAATTACACAATCCCAAACAAGGCTTTTTAGTTAAAGGCTGGGCACAAGATGCCAAACAAGTAATGCAACAATCAAGGATATGTTTAGCCCCGTTGCGTTTTGGTGCAGGTATAAAAGGTAAATTAGCAGAAGCTATGTTTTGTGGCACACCTAACGTTACTACTCACATTGGTATTGAAGGCATGACGATGGGTTTGGACTGGGCTGGGTTGATAACAGTTTCAACTGATTTTGATAACCAAGAAAACATTGCTATAGACTTTGCAAAACATGCAGTGAAACTCTATGAAAACCAAGCGCTATGGTACAAAGCACAAAAACAGGGGTACCAGCTTATTAAAAATAATTTCGATAAAGACAAGAACCAAGCGAAATTACTGACACGTATATTCACTATACAAAACAACTTGGACACCCATCGTTCAAACAACTTTATTGGGCAAATGTTGCAACATCATTACATGAAAAGTACCCAATACATGGCTCAATGGATTGAAGCCAAAAATCGTTGAAATGAATGTTTAAGATGTCTTTACACAAGCTCACTGAGACATATTTCAGGGCTCTTATTGATTAGATGTTTGGAAGGGATGTACTTGATAATCACCCATATTTTTATGTCAAACTTATGTTCCACTTCAGTTCGATTCTTTATCAATTTGAACCTACAGTATTTTTATTCTAGTACCAATACGATGGCATCCAATTTAAATTCTTTTGAGTATTTTTTAGGTGCTGCCATTTTCTATCCCAAGTTAAGATTATTATGTCTTAACTTGGGTAGTCGGATCTATTCAACCACGTCAAATCTTGATGATGGGTTTTGGGTTAGTACGTTACAAAACACTTTTTCCGAGGCTAGCAAACCGGTGATGACCAGTGAGGAACACTTTGTGGGTAGCGATAGTCTGGTCCAAAAAAATCTCTTGAAGATAGCTCTATCGTTATGACATCGATTCGTGAATCACGCAACTTGCTAACCAGCACTGGTAAGTCTTATAAGAAATAATTTCTTTGGTTTTATATATGATGGTAAAATTAAATTTCAAGAATGTTTGGTACGCCAATCTTCCAAACATTCCAATTTTTAACGATATGGTCTGAAATAGTACTTCCTACTAGCATTATATTTTCAACCGTTTCGGCAAAACCACCAGCAGTTTCTCCAGGTGCTGGGTCAAGGTGTTCTAAAGTGGTTTCGTTTGGGTTACCTTGATCAAAATTAACTGAACCACGCAAACTCAGAATTCGTTGTTTACCGTAAAGTCGATTTATCACTTGAGTAATCGCAGTAGCTTCCATCTCAGTTGTTATATAATCATCTGCACCATATAACTCGCTTATATATTGGGCTTGTTTTGATAACCCAGGTCCATGAAAAAATGTATCACCAGTAATATGAGTGCCCTTTAGCACTTTAGGTAATCGTCTTGCAGCAGGCTGTGGATAACGCATTCGGTAAACTTGTGCACTCGCAGAGTCTTTCAATTTTATATCCGAGGTTAACGCCATGCCCCATTTAACTAGCAAAGGGTTGAGTTGGTATCGGCGGATGCTTTCATATCCTTTACGTGGCATAAAAGTCGAGGCACCTGCCTTACCTTCTTCTGGTGCCCAGCGGTGGCCTAAATCGTAATCGATTACCCAACTGCCCCATGTCACGTCACCTATGGTTCCTCTTGACGGTGGTGTGCCTCCCACTCCACTTAGAATGAAATAAGTATTTGTAAAATCAAACTTATTGTTTAATAAAATAGCCTGCATGGATGCAGACGATGCAACTTTACCCATGCCTAAGATGCCACCACATATACCGTCGTTATCGCAGAAAACAGGTTTAAGTGTGCCTTTTACATCTATTGGTTGGCTGTCTCTAAAATAACGTTGATCCCAATGCTGGAACTCACCAGCTTTATCACCTGTGTTCGCACCAATTTCAAACATGGCAGCAATAAATACTTTGACTTGAATAGGTTTGTTACTGGCGGCTAAATGGTTACAAAACGTAATTGAAAAAAATAAAGTTAGCCCTAATATTTTGTGCATTTCTAGAATATTCCTCTGTAATGAAATTGTTTATCGACTCACTAAAACGGCTTACTTCAATGATCCTCAGATTCAACCTTAACGTCTACTATCAACAACTTTTTCCAATGTTGCCAAAAAAGGTAATGGTTCATAATTAATGGGTAACTGGATTAATTTTTCAGCTTTTGTGTTGAGTACCAATAAAGTAGGAAAACCAGTCACTTGGTAGTTTTGCATAAAACTTTTACCCTCTGGTGACTCGTACTCAATTCGCACATAAACAAAGTCTTGTTTAAGTTGTGTTTTAACCCGTTCATTAGAAAACACCTGTTCATCTAATTCACGACAGGCTGGACACCAAATAGCTGACATATCTGCTAACAATAACTTATTTGAACGTTTGGCTACCTGCAGGGCTTCCTTTAAGGTAATTGATTCTAAACCTGTTGCATCTATGGCTTGTTGTCCTAGATAGCCCTGCACGGTTTTATTACTGTAGTAGCCCATGACTGATATTAGTATGATGATCCCACATATATCTAATACTTTTCTAACAGGTGAGCGTGTCTGGTCATTTGGTTTGTTGATTGACATCTAACTATCTTAAATAGAATTGGTGGATTGTAGTTGGCAATATTCAATGATTTTATCTACCACAGCAGATAATCCATTGCCTCTGGATTGACTGAGGTGTTTACCTAAATGTAATGTTTTAAGATAATCAGCTAAGTTAAACATTAAAACTTGATGCGCGGTCTTTCCTGAAAGTGCTTCAAACACCACGGCCAACAAACCACGTACAATCTTGCTAGGCGAATCGCCCTCTAACACAATGCTGCCTTCATTTATAAAACACCTTATCCATACTTGGCTTTCACACCCATGCACCGCGGATGTTTCTGTTTTATATTGGTCTTTTAGTCTGACTAAACTTTTGCCTGCTAACATCAGTTGCCTGTACGTTTGATCCCAGCTTTTTGCCTGTTTAATTAATTCGGCAATGGGTGTTAGTGATCGTTTTATTTGGTTGGAGTCAAACGATGTGGCAACTGTTTTTATTTGAGTTGCAGACTCAGTTAACAAATTAATACATTCCGTAAGTGCTTGACCAAAACTATTGATATCAGCACTGTTATTGTAAGCCGCAAGGGACACTCTGATGGTGCCATCAATACCTAATGTCTGCATCAAGGGCATAGCGCAGTGATGCCCTACCCTAACCGCAATATTACGCTTATCTAACAACACGGCTAAATCGTAATGACTGACCCCTTGTACGGTAAAAGATTGCACACAAATACTATTAACTATATCACCCCATAACCTAACCTGCGGAATAACTGACAATGTATCAAGCAACTGTTTATACAAATTGTTTTCAAGCACTAACAGCTCATTTCTGTGCTGTTGAATAAACTCACTGGCAACACCTATACCCAACACACCTACAATATTTGGTGTACCAGCCTCAAACTTTAGCGGTGGTGCTTGAAATGTGGTGTGTGCAAAGCTGACTTGTTTAATCATCTCACCACCTAATTGATAAGGTGGTAGTTGCTCGAGTAAGTCGTACTTACCATATAATACACCTATGCCAGTAGGGCCAAACATTTTATGGCCACTAAACACATAAAAATCACAATCCAATTGTTGAACATTCACTGTTAAATGGCTGACGGCTTGTGTACCGTCTATTAATGTTAAAGCGCCTACTTCTTTAGCCTTGGCAATAATAGTTTCAATAGGATTGATGTTTCCTAGCGCATTTGATACGTGACCTATGGCAACTAAAGCGGTACTAGAAGTGATCATTTGTAATGATTCTTCAAGCTTTAACACACCGTTAATATCTATTGGCATTACCTGAAGCTGCAAATTAAGAGTTTGAGCTATTTGTTGCCAAGGTACGATATTAGCGTGGTGTTCCATTGCTGATATTAAAATACTATCACCTGCTTTAAAAACACTTTTAGCCAAGCCACTGGCTACAAGATTGATACTTTCAGTAGCACCTTTAGTCCAGATAATTTCTTTGTGACTTTTAGCGCCAATAAAATGTTGAATATGTTTGCGAGACTGCTCAAATTGTTCGGTAACATTGGCTGCCAAATGATGACTAGAACGATGCACATTAACCGTTCGCTCTTGATAGTACTGTTGAGTAATATCGACAACTGTCTGCAATTTTTGACTGGTTGCAGCGCTGTCCAAATAGACACAGCGTTCTAAACGTGAATTAGAAAAAAAAGGAAAATATTGGCGTAGAGTGTTAGATGACTTAGATGACATTAATTTTATAAGCAAATAAATTGTCCTATTATTGTTGACAATCGTGGTCAGATTAGCAAGGTATTTCAGCTGATCCACGATACACAGTATTTTCAATATATTATATTAAGTATTAAAATCCTGCATTGATAAACAATGTTTAATGCTGGGTATCAGATCTTCTTGATGATGATTCACATATAACAAAGTGGTTATTCCTTCCCTTGCGAGTAAATCAATCAAGGCCAATACTTTTAGACGGTTGATATCGTCTAGACCATTACATGGCTCATCTAGAATCAATAAAGCTGGATGTTTAACCATTGCACGAGCAATCAGCGCTAAACGTTGATCGCCAAAAGACAGCTCTTGAAAAGACGTGGCAGCTTGCTTGTCTAATCGCATCAATACCAACCATTGTTGTGCTAATGTCGTCTGATTTTTTGTTGCTTGTTGATACATGCCAACACTGTCATAAAAACCAGACAACACCACATTTAACAATGAACAGTTCACTCGATAATCTAAATGAAAAGCATTAGACAAATAGCCTATGTATTGTTTGATTTGCCAGATACTTTCACCACTGCCACGTTGATAGCCAAACACATAAATATCGTTCACATAACACTGCGGATGATCACCTGTAATCAAATTCAATAAGCAGGTTTTGCCAGAACCATTTGGGCCAGTTACTTGCCAATGTTGTTGCGGTCGAATCGTCCAATTCAAATTACTAAAAACAATGTTTTCAGCATAGTTAACTTTGACACAATTTAACTTTACGAGAGGTGCAGACGCGTCTAAAGGATGTGGAGCAAAACTATCACCGTCTTTTACTGGTAATATTAAGTCTTGTTGCTGCATATGTTGTAACTGACTAATATGAGTGAGTCGTTCAGCTAAATCATTATCTACATCTGTCTGCCACTGAATAGTGCCTGACTGCATCAGCACTAACTGCTCACAAAAGATTGGGATTTCGCTTAAACGATTGAGTACTAAGATTAAAGTAATCTTGGTGGATAATTCCAAAAGCAACACATTAAAGTCAGCGCAAGCTTGTTTGTCTAATCCATCCCATGGTTCGTCTAGAATTAATAATTCAGGTTGCCTCAATAATGCTTTAGCCAACATTAACTTTCGGGTTTCACCAGTAGACAAAGCACGAAATGGACGCTGCAACATATCAGCGAGCGCGAAAACGTCGCTCACTCTTGCTAGTAGCGTTTGCTCAATATCATTAGGGCGTAAACCTTCAAGTAATATTTCTTCAACTGTGGTGGCGATTGGAATGATATCTAGAATGTCAGCACAATCTTTTTGCTTCTCAGCTTCTATTAATGCCTGTTGTTGCTCAACCGACACCCAGCCAACATGAGACGTCACTTGCCGCTGTCCATCTTGTAATTCACCGCGGCCGGCAACCAATGCTGCAAGTGCAGATTTTCCACTGCCATTTGGTCCCAATACAACGGTGTGCTGTAACGGCTTTACCAAAAAGGAGTCAATATGTAGATGAAAATGTTCAGCAAAAATAACATGGCAGTTTTGAAGTGTTGCTAACGACATAAATATAAACGTTAAAAAATTTGCTATATCCTAGCAGAAAATTTATTCCGTTCATTCTAATCTCATAATCTATGGCTCATTAATTTGTGTCACCTGATAAATTAAATTAGACCTTCACTACCGTGTGCATTGAATATGTGAACCAATAAACAAACATATTTTAAATATTCTATTCAATTCAATTCAATTCAATTAACGTAATTGAGTTATAACTCAACCACTGACACAACCAATGGCTAGAATCTTATCTACCGATAATTGGCAAATCGGCTTAATAATGCTAGCTCTAAAACAGCCAGAAAATTACAGAAACGAAAAATATGACATCAAAGAGTGATGCCTGTCTCTTATACCAATCTCCGAGCCCACGAGACTCCTGCGCCACTCGTCTGCAGTCTTCCGCCTCAACAAAAAAGACGACAGCAATACATCAAAAACA
>OOFW01000065.1_pt1 | contig 13932 bp, 12 predicted proteins | sample 1670271 | NCBI WGS metagenome assembly OOFW01 (sample SAMEA98137918, study PRJEB22522) | marine metagenome | biome: marine biome; feature: marine water body; material: sea ice | place: Arctic Ocean | collected 07-Sep-2015 | depth 1.32 m
GTTGGAAAGGAAGTAGAAAACAGAGACTAATGTCTTTGAATGGCACCTGCGCCAAAGATGGGATCTCTTCCTTTGGGACCAAGGTCAACAGCCTGGTCCCAAAGCTGTGCTAAAACTGTGGTCCGATTAAGTTTTTTATGTTTTCTATGTTCAAACGATACACACGCAAGGGCAGCAGATACCACGGGTGCTGCCATCGAGGTGCCAGACTCCTTTCCCACACTTTGTTGAGGTTGTGCGCTTAATACATTCACACCTAAAGCTGAATAATCTATATAGTTTCCACGATGAGACCAGCGGTAAGGTTGCTGTTGCTTATCAATCGCACTTACCGCGATAACATCTTTATATCCGGCGGGATAAACAGTTGCTGCTGCGGGGCCTTCATTTCCGGCTGCAGCCACAATAAAGGCCCCTTTATCGGTGGCGGCGCCAATCACGTGCTTAAGTACATTATTGTCAGGCCCAGCTAAACTCATATTAATTACAGCCACTTTTTGCTCAAGCATCCAGTTCAAAGCCTCGATCATGGCACTTAAGGTGGCGCCTTGGGAAAAGTCGGACTGACGGTAAAAAACCTCTGCTGAATAAAGCTCAGCTTTTGGAAGTAAAGGTCTGAGCTCATCGGTGTTTCCAATTAACACACTTGCCACCGCGCTTCCATGTAAAGAGGGGGAGGCTAGATTGCGGGCTAAAAATGATTTTGCGATGATTTTGGTAGCGGCAAATGCTCTGTGCGTTTTGTCTATGGCACTATCAATCATGCCAATGCGTAACGCGGTGTCGCACATCAGCCCGGCGTTTGTCTCTGTTTCTGTTGTTGTTCTGCTGTCTTTGAGTAGGTTTTGTCGACTTTGTATCTGGTATATGTGATTGCGATCCAGGGTTTCAATAGTGTTATTAGACAGGTGTTTTGCTAAAGCTTGTTTACTATTTAGCTCATCTGGCACCGTGAAGCGTAATAAAGTAAGGCCTAAGCCAGCATAGGAATGGCTTGATTCAATCTTGGCATCCAGCCCAATCAAAACTTGTTCATTGTGCGGGTCGGCTAGGACTATCCATTGATTTTTAACCGCTCTAAAACCTTTTTCTACTTCCACGTCAATCAGGATCGGATTTAACAGGTCTGGACCAATTGGTAAAGATTTAGGCAGCTTAGTAAGTGGCTCAGTGACTAGCTCTGCTATAGGCGGTAAGGTACTTAAAGAAAATGGACGTGTGTTGATGGATTGACTGAGACGATTTTCCATCTGCTGTGTAATGTGTTGTAGCTGATCAACTTGTTTTACAAGGGCATCGGTATTAACAATTTGTGCCGATGTAATCTGGCTGAAGGCCAGTAAACTGGCTAGGGTCACTTTATGTAGTGTCATGATATCCTCAAGCTGAAAGTATTAAACTTAAACAGTAAACGTTTCAGCAATAAATAAATTTCATTATTTTTGGAATAAAAGTTAGGCCCATTCGTCATCTTTGTAAATAAGAGATAAAACAAGAGTAACAGCAATGAATGAATCGTTTGAAAATATCATACCTATGTTGCGACGCTTTGCCTATTCACTAACCGGTAGCAATGCAGATGCGGATGATTTAGTGCAAGCCACATTTGAAAAAATATTAACCAAGGGATTACCTGATGATGTCGAGATCCTCAAATGGGCATTTAAAGTGTGTCGCAATGTATGGATAGATGAATATCGTTCACGCAAAGTCAGACAAAATGCAACCCAAGTCCCAGACTTGCAAGAGCAGGCTGCAGTAGAACAGCAAGCACAACATGAGTCACAAGAATTACTGACTAAGGTCAATTTTGCAATGCACACCTTGCCCCATGAGCAACGTTCGATTTTGTCCTTGGTTGCCCTGCAAGGTATGGCATACAAAGATGTAGCAGCAATTCTTGAAATTCCAATTGGCACCGTTATGAGCCGATTATCGCGAGCCAGAAATTCCTTACTGAATTTGGTCAAGCCACAACAGTTGGAGGAAAACGCATGAACATTAGCGATGATATGTTAAGTGGATTTTTAGACGCGGAATTACCTCAAAAAGACATGGAAAAGGTTCGATTGGCCCTTGAGACTGATGATGACCTATTGATGCGCATGGCTGAATTATCTCAGGTCGATCAGTGGGTGTTAGAACACGCTCAGCAAATAGATCATACCGAGGTGCCACAAAAATTAATGGCTCTGGCTCAACAACTTGATGTTAAAAGAAACAGTAATAAGACTGCTCCTGTGAATAATGTGGTGCACATCTCGGCTTGGAGAAAATGGACTGCTGATATAAAAACACCCTATGCCATGGCAGCTGGTGTTGCACTAGTGGCAAGTGTCGCTATGTTGAATTTGTCTCAGCCAGTTTCTGACCTTGGCTTTTCCACTGATATCGCATCAGTGTTAGATACTGAATTGAGTGGTGAGACCGTCTCCATCGCAGACGGAAGTGAGGTAAAAGCACAACTGAGTTTTGAAAATCAACAGGGGCAACTTTGTCGCCAGTATCAAGTGGCAATTAGTGACAACCGGTTTACTAACATTGCTTGTAGACAATCTGATGGCTGGGAACTAAAAGCTCAACATGCCGAGCAAGGTGTCTTCATGACGGGTGATTATCAAACGGCTTCAAGTAGTCAACAGTTGGAAGCAGTGATCGATGCAATGATCAGTGGCACAGCGCTGGATAGAAACCAGGAACAACAAGCAATTAATAATAAATGGCAATTTGAAAATCAAAGAAGAGGTGAATTATGAAATACTTTATGACGTTGTTAACACTTACATTATTCGTCTTATTATCGGGCTGTGCATTAAAGCCTGACTACCGTTCGGCAAAAAATGGCTCAGTCGGCTACAGTGAGCAAAAAATCACTGATGACCGTTACCGGGTGCAGTTTAAAAGTTACTCTCAATTGTTAGCAGATGCATCAGACTATGCACTGTTTCGCTCTGCCGAGTTAACTAAACAGCAAGGTTACGATTGGTTTGTAGTTACCAGTAAAGAAACCTTTGTGGAGTCAGAAAAACAGCAACCCAGATCGTCTGTTGGTTTTACTCAAACACGTCAAGTAGAACGAAATTGTGGATTATTGACCTGTGAAACCCGTAGTCGTCCATCCACAGAGCTGGGGGTCAATATCAATACTAACCTCAATAATGATCGTAAAGAAGTGCATAGCATATTGGAAATACGCATGGGTAAGGGTGTAAAACCTAATGAAGACAGTTATGGTGCTCAAGATGTTGTTGATAATCTCAGTCAGAAGATAAACCAGAGTTGATTACATCTGCTAAGCGTGTTTTTACAAAGACATTAATTTAGGCCTTAAATTAATACCACTTAGAAACTAAAATTAGATGCTATTAAATATAAAATTTAATGGCGCCTTAATATCATATTTTTGCTACCAATATACATTCGAACCCATTTAAAATGTGTGCGCTGGGAGTAGAAAAGCTGTTCTTACATATTGATTAAGGGAGGAATAGGCGACTTGCTTTATGCTTTTAGCTCTTGGTGACTAATAAGCTTGTACTCCAAACTTCAGTAATAACCGCGGTAAAATATCATCCAGATTTTGTACATCATTATCGTGTAACTCAATAAGCTTAAATGCGTGCTTTTTGTAGACTGCTAATTTTTTTTCTTTGCGGGCTAAATTTTTAGGATCGTTATCGTAACCCCAATATTCGATATAGACTTTGCCTGTTGGGATGTAGAAGTCACAATAGACGTTTTCTTCAATCGGTAATTTACGTTTATAGGCATGAACTATTTCAGCCATATATAACCAGTTATCAATCAACATTTCAGCTTTCGAACGAACACTGTGGCCGTCCAATGCCCTGTGTCTGGCTTCAAATTTTTCTTTAAATACCATAGAGGTTGATGCGGTATTGGCATCGTCAGATGAGTTAGGTGTTTGGCTATTCGAACCCGTCATTTCGTTTATGGTACCGAGTAGAAATTTAGATTGGATGATTGTTTCTGGCCACCTGACATAAGGCACACCTGAACGTGAATCTTCACTCTGAACCGCGCCTTGCTTTAAACCTTGATTGGTTGCGGACCAGCCCTTTAAACTTTTATTAACCCATCCGAGCTCTGAAAAAAGATAATTTAACTTATTCGCCGAGATACCAAATTCTTTGCCCACCTTAGTCGAACTAACCAGTTCAACAGGTACGTCAGGACTTTGATGCGCAGGTAATTGAGCCACATCAAAACTTTCAGGCCATTCAATATAGTCACCCAATTTTGCAGAGGTTTTAATCCTTCCCCCGGCTAATTTACCCTTAGCCGTTAAAGTCCATTTCTCAGAATCTCGCGCAATATGCTTAACTTCCTGAAGCTTAGCAAAGAGCACCTTGGGCTCAAGACCAAGACGTTTAGCAGTAGCAGTCGTAGAATAATATTTGATGGTTCAGCCTCTAAATAAAATTAAAACGAAATATTGTATCCGAATAGCTTAGTTAACAGCAATAAAACTGCTTTTTCGACGACTAGGATATTACATAAATATTTACTGAGTTGCTTTCAAAAGTTTTTCTAAGTCAGCAACTTGGGTGCCGCGTGGCCGATGCTCTTGATTTAACCATGACTGAATGCTCGCTAATTATTAGGCGGAATGATGGTTGTAGGATTACGAAGAGCTTTTTAATTGCTGATGTAAACACTTTAAATTAGTCACTCACACGTCCATGATGATCGTTACCCATCTTCGACGTCAATACTGAGCGGTTCAACTGGGCGAAGCAGTGCTTCTAAATTCTCCTGTTTGCCCTGCTAAATATTACTTAATAATTGTAAGAAGAACGTTGCCCTCGAGCTGTATGCAAAAGTTAAGATGAAAAAGTTAAGATGAAGAGGCTTAGCTGATGCTATTGATTTTAAGGTTACTTTGAAAGCTGAAACCACGAATAAAAAAATCGGCGAAAGCCGATTTTTTTATAGTATTTAAAAGCTAAAAGCTAAAAGCTAAAAGCTAAAAGCTAAAAGCTAAAAGCTCATGAGCATAGGCTTATCTAAACCCTAAACTGCTGCACTGAACTCTGTAATTCCTCTGCAAGTTTAGCCACCTCATGACTAGACTCCGAGGTCTGATTCGCTCCGACTGCGGTTTCCTCAGCAATATTTACAATATTCTCAAGTTTTTCACTAATTTCTAGTGATACGATATTTTGCTCTCGAGCAGATTGTTCTATCTGGCTACTGACATCATGGGCCTTGTGTACAGCATCAGTAATAGATTCAAGTGCTAGAGTAGCTTTTTCAGTTTGCTCTACACAGATTGTAGTTTGCACTTTGCCTTGATTCATTACTTGTACTGCTTTTTCTGCGCCTGCTTGCAGGACTTCAATCATTGAATTGATTTCTTGTGTTGATTTTTGGGTGCGACTCGCCAAGGTTCTGACTTCATCAGCTACAACTGCGAATCCGCGACCTTGCTCACCTGCTCTGGCGGCCTCTATAGCTGCGTTTAATGCTAGAAGATTAGTTTGGTCTGCAACTCCTCTAATGACGTCTAAGATGCCACCAATACTGGCGCTGTCTTGATGTAGCTTGTTAATCACTTCTGCCGCTTCTTCTACGTCTTTAGCTAATATCAATATAGTTCTTTTGTTTTCTTCAGATATAACTTTGACTTTTTCAGCTTCAGAATCAGCATGCTTAATTTGATTCAAGGTGTCTTCAGCACTTTTAGTCACTAGCTGCGAAGTACTGTGCATTTCAGTTGTGGCTGCGGCAACTTGTGCGACTTGTGATTTTTGTTCTTGGATAGACTGAGTAGTTTGTGCCGTTACTGCGGATGTTTGCTCTGCAGCAGCTGCCAATTGAACCGCTCGTGAACTAATACCTGATATGAGAGTTTTGAGGCTATCGATTAGATTGTTGCAGTTTTTAGCTAAATCACCAAATTCATCCTGTGCAGAATCATCTAGTTTATGAGTTAAGTCCCCAGTTGAAACTACATGTAGCATGTCATTGACTTTACGCAGTGGGATAATAATTGCCAGTACTGTTCCATAAGCAATGCCTGCCGCGAAGATTACAGATATTAAACCAATAATTATCATCATCGTTTTGCCGGTGCTAACTGAGTCTGCGACATCCTCTTTAGCATGCTTTACTTTAGCGTCAGCTAATTTTAATAAATCATTGAGCTTTTGAATAGCATTTTTAATATTATCTTCTGAAGCGGCATAGGCAGAAACCGCTTGCTGGCGACTATTTAAACGTTTGATTTGAGACTGGATTAAGCCATTGGGCGAAGATATAGAATCAGTAACACCTTCAATTAATTCGTACAATTCGCTTAACATTCCACTGTCGTCTCTGTCTCCAGAAGTTATCTGAATTTGATTTGTTTTTTCTTTTATCTGTGCAACAACAAGCTTGACTTCGTTACCAATAGTATCGGCTCTGACTAAAGTTTGTGTTTTAACGTATTCTGCACCCACTGTCAGCAGTGATGTGAGACTTGACTCAAGCCCGTTGGCTAGGTCAGAGGCTTTAGATAGCTGACTATTGCTCTGTACTTTATCTAGATCAGCAAAATCAACAATCAAAGTTGAACCATCGTCAGCGTTATCTTCAATATTGCCTAATACATCCAATGCAGTATTACCGTACTCTAAATCAGCTTTTCTATTATCAAATATAGCGTTTACATTTTCTATGTACTGGCGATAAATGTTTTCTGTTTCGATTAAAGATTCTTGTAAACCTTGCTCTTTGCTAACTACTGCGGTGAGGATGCGTAATTCATTATCAAAATTGGTTTGACTGTCTTCGAAAGAAGCTTTTTTGTCTCTTAAACCATCTAAAGTTTTTTCATAATTAGCTTCTGTGGTAAGACGGCCCATATTCAAAAAGGACACTTTCAGTTGACTACTTCCACTTACTGTAGGTAGAGCTAAGGTATTAACCTCTTCAGTTGCACTATCAATACTTGATAAACCGGATACTGCTACTACTCCCAATATAACCAAAAGAAGTGTGATAAATGCAAATCCGCCGACGACACGAGTTGCTATAGTAATTTTCATTAATGGCCCTAAATAAAGTTGGCAGTGTCCGTACTGGCTGTACATATTTAAATTAGTTGCTAAATGCAACTTATTCTCATCAGGCTGCAACTATAACTGACTGAGTGATAATTTACAGTGTTAGTGTTTTTTTTCTAAGAGTAATATTTAATTGTATTTTATATCGACTGGCTTTGTTTATTCTTGATATGTTACAGAAAAAATTGTACCAGAAAATAGATCTAGTAAAGTCATATCTTGTCCCCAAACATATCCTGTGTCCAAACCACAAAACCTGCTGATATTTGTATTGCCATTCAGTGACGCCCAATGGCCAAAAACAACCTTCTGATCAGACTTGAGCTTTTTGTTTGTCACTTCAAACCAAGGCGTCAGTTTATCAGGCGCTATGTCTGGTGATGTTTTGCAACTAAAATCGAGTTCATCTTGATCTCTTATAAAACGCATACGTGTCATCGCATTGACAATAAAACGTAACCGTTGTTCACCTGATAACGTTTTCTGCCAGATTAACGGTTGGTTATCGTACATAGTGGACAGAAAAAATTTCCAATTATCAGATTGCAGTTGTTCACTTACCTCCAGGCTGAATTTAAGTGCATTTTTCAATGACCACTGAGGATACAGACCCGCATGAGTGACAAGAGTATTTGAGTCAGCCATGAGAGCCAGTGGTTTGCTCCTTAACCAATTGATGTGGCTTTCTATGTTTGGACTGGCAAGGAGTATTTCTAGATTATCAGCAGATTTGACCTTGCGGATACCTGCATAAACAGCCATTAAATGTAAATCATGATTACCTAAAACCGTACTAAAACTGTCTTCCAGGGAATGCAAATAGTTGAGTGTTTCAAGGGCTTGGGTGCCGCGTCCAATTAAATCTCCAACTGCAATTAAGTGGTCGTTTGCAGGCGTAAAGTCCACTTTTTTTAGTAGTCTCTGTAATCCCTCAAAGCATCCTTGAATGTCACCGACAATATAAGTAGGCATAATTTTAATTTAGTACATTAGGAACAGCTAAACTAAAAATATTGATAGGGGCTTGAAACCGTTCACCATATTCTCCTAGCATTTCGTAATAGCCTTGCATCGTTCCTACTGGCGTGTCTAATACTGCACCGCTGGTGTATTGAAACGAACCTCCAGCCTTGATGTGAGGTTGTTCACCTATCACACCTGGACCTTGTACCTCTGTTTTTTTGCCATTGCCATCTGTGATAAGCCAATATCGATTAATAAGTTGTACTGACTGTTGTCCATTATTGTTAATCGCAACATTGTAGGCAAAAACATATTTATCTTTATCGGCTATTTGGTTTTTTAGATACTGAGTCTGAACTGTAATATTAACTTTATTATTTTGCTTCATATTTAATCTGACTCTGGCAAATATTACTTTCTATAATAGAGAGTCTACCGCATTTGCTATTTTTGCATACTGTTGAAGCGATAAATTTTCAGCCCGTAATTCAGGGTTAATGTCTAAATCTATGAGTTGTTGTTCGTTTAGACTCTCTTTTAAGCTATTACGAATAGTCTTGCGCCTTTGGTTAAACGCTTGTGCGCATACTTTATGTAAAGTGTCTTCATTGATTAAAGATACTGGCTTTTGCTGGTGTGGCACAAGTCTAACCACAGCAGAGTCTACCTTAGGCGGCGGATTAAACGCGCCTGGTGGTACTTGTAATACGGGTATTATTTGGCAATGGTATTGAGCCATAACGGATAAACGCCCATAACTTTTATTACCTGGACTTGCGGCTAAGCGATTTACCACTTCTTTTTGCAGCATAAAGTGCATGTCCTGTACTTTATTAGCAAAAGAAAACAGGTGGAACATTAAGGGGGTTGAAATGTTATAGGGTAGATTACCAAAAATACGTAAAGGTTTGTATTGTGGTGAGCTGTCTTGTGGTGAATTGTCTTTTGATGAGTTGTCTTTTGATGAGTTGTCTTTTGATAAGAGCTGAGAAAAATCGTATTTTAGTGCATCGGCCTCAATAATGTTTAGCTTGCTAGCAATAAAAGGGTGAGTTCTTAATCTTTCAGCCAGATCTCTGTCAAGTTCAATAACAGTAAGAGCATCTACTAATTCGCATACGGGCTCAGTTAACGCACCTAGTCCAGGTCCAATCTCAACCATGTGCTGGTCTTTTTGTGGACCTATAACGGTAACTATTTGGTCGATAACATAGCTGTCATGTAAAAAATTTTGCCCGAAACGTTTTCTGGCAGTATGCCCTAAATGTTGTTTACTCATTCTTTTTGCGCTGCTATTGAGATGGCTTTTTTGATGGCAAGTTTGAAACTGCCGGCGTCTGCATTACCTGTACCAGCTAAATCTAATGCCGTTCCGTGATCGACAGATGTACGCACAAAAGGTAGGCCCAATGTTATATTGACTGAGGCTCCAAAACCTTTGTACTTTAATACAGGTAATCCTTGATCATGATACATGGCTAACACAACGTCAGCTTGCTCTAGGTATTTTGGATTAAAAATAGTATCGGCGGGCAATGGCCCCGTGATGTTCAAACCTTCTGCGCGCAGAGCATCTAGCGCAGGTATGATCACCAAAACTTCCTCTTTTCCGATATGCCCATTCTCACCGGCATGAGGATTTAAACCACAAACAAAAATATGTGGATTTTTAATCCCAAATTTCAGCATTAAGTCGGTATTGACAATGTGCAGTACTTTATGTAATCGCTCAAAGGTAATTGCTTTAGCCACATAGGCCAATGGAATGTGAGTCGTGGCAAGTACAACCCTAAGGCCTTCCGTCGCTAACATCATGACTACGTCATTGGTGTTAGACTCGTGAGCAAAAAATTCGGTGTGACCGCTAAAAGAAATACCGGCTTCGTTAATGATGCCTTTATGAACAGGACCTGTTACTACAGCATCAAATTCACCATCTAGATTTTTTTTACATGCTTGACGCAAAGTTTCCACTACATAATGGCCGTTTTCGCTATCTAACTTGCCGCTTATTACGGCTACTTTAGTTTTGATATCGACCAAAAATAATTGCCCAGCAGGCAACGCGTGCTCAATGCTTTCATCATATGGCACTAAAGTAATAGCTAAGTTTAATTGTTTAGCACGTTGTCTAAGCATATTTCCATCAGCAAAAGCCACCAACTGTGCTGGCCATTCTTCCTGTGCGATGCTTAATAGTAAGTCTGGACCTATTCCCGCTGGCTCGCCCGGAGTAATAGCTAATTTTAGTAGTTTCAATTATTCACCTTGCTGTGCTAAAACATCGACATAAGCACTGGTGCGTATTTCTCTCAACCAAACGTCAGCTTCTTCAGTAAATTTACGCTGATATAACAGCTGATAGGCCTTTTCTTCTTTTCGTTTTTCAGTAGCATCACCCACACGTTTATCGATTAACTGCATAAGATGCCAACCGTGTTGTGAACGCACTGGAGCACTGATTTCGTCAATCTCTAATCTGCCTAGGGTATCTCTGAATTCAGGCACATAAATATTTGGATCTGCCCAGCCTAATTCGCCACCCTTTAATGCAGAACCCGGGTCGGCAGAATGTTCTTTGGCTAACACTGCAAAATCTGCTTCGCCAGCTAAAATTTGCTCTCTGAACTCTTTGAGCATTTTTTGTGCTTTTTCATCACTCAATATAACCGTAGGTTTGATCAAAATATGCCGTGAGCTTACTTCGGCTACTTCGACTATTTCGATACCACGAAGCTCCTTTATCTTCAAAATATGAAAACCTGCTCCGCTGCGAATAGGGCCTATTAAGTCGTCATTAGATTTTTGTTGCACTGCTTCAGCAAACAAAGTGGGCATAGAGTTAATATTCATCCAGCCCATATCTCCACCTTCAAGAGCCCTAGGGCCACCTGAAGAGGCAGTCGCAATTCTTGAAAAGTCAGAACCATTTTTAAGCAGTTCAATCACTTTTTCTGCCCGAATTTTAGCCTGGTCTACATCTGCATCTGTTGGTTCAGGCGGAAACTCAATTAATATATGTCCCAAGTTATATTCTGCTTGCTGGTCTCCTTGTTCATCAATTAGTTTGACCAGATTTATGACTTCTTGTGCGGAGACATAAACTCTGCGGCGAACATTGGCACGACGGACTTCGCCTAATATCAGTTCTTTGCGGATTTCTTCGCGGTAGGTGTTGTATGTACCTCCTTCTTGGGCGATTTTTTCACGCAACTGAGAAAGATTCATATTTTCGCCTTGAGCAATATTATTGATAGTTTGCTCTAGCTGTGGATCGCTTATTTGTATTCCCATGCGATCTGCAATCTGCATTTGCAGATTATCTACTATTAGTTTTTCAATAGCTTGGGTACGTAAAACTCTGTCAGAAGGCAGGGTTTGGTTGTTAAGCACAGCATTACGTTTAACAACTGTAATTAATTCAGATATTTGACTTTCTAACACCACACCTTGATCAACGATCACAGATACATTGTCCAACAGTTCAGGTGCAGCCTCTGTCTTGAGTGATAACAAAGAGCTCATTAAAAGGACGATTAGTATTACTTTCATAGTTATCTTTACTTTTTTAGTTAATGGCGCTGTTCGATCACGCGCGTTGTGTATGTCCAAAGGCCTGCAACAATTAGTTAGCAAATCCCCAGTCAGTTTAATATGTAAAGGTGTCTATATCCAAACAACTTTCTTGTTAATTCAATAGATAAGGGCGTCTATATCCAAACAACCCTTCTCTTAATAAGTTTCGAGTGGTGAAGTATACATGAAACCCAGATTCAAATTCATTGGTACTTTGAGCGCCATTATCATCAAAGCGATTGCTTAAGTGCCGCTGTGCCACGAAACTGACATTCCAGCAACATGATTCATATTGTACGCCAGTATAACTTTCCACTGTTCTGTTAAGTTCTAAGTCATGATACCAGCGGCCAACCCATTGCCAATTTTTAGCTATAGGCCAGTTGGCCGTGATACCCACTTGATTAATTTTTTCTAAGGACAAATCCCTTACATATCGGTGGTTTATCTGCAATATTTTGTTTTTGGTGAGTTGATATTCTAAGGACAAACTACTGCGTTCGACTTTGTCGGTGATAGTCGATACTTGAGCTTGAGTGCGCAGGTACCATTTACTTCCGATTTGCCAATCTAACTCTGCGGCTAAGGCCGAACGGTCATCATCTTTAGAAGCGTCTAACACTTTATTGTCTTTTAAATAGAATATCTGCCCCAGACTGAGTTTGAAACGCTCTTGGTTATTTTTATCAATAAATCTTGATGTCATGCCTAGGGTAATTTGATTATTGTCACTGATACGATCAAGTCCTGTAAATTCTTCTCCTCTGAATAGTCCTGCAAAGTCATTAAACAGTTGAATTGTGTCGTATAGGCCAATGTTGCTTTGATCTTTGAAGCTGGTATACAAATACTGGATTTTAGGTTCAAAGGTTTGTGTTGCTTGTTGACCAAACCAAATAGCAGGTCTTTCAAAAGCCAATGCGCCGTAAATTTTGGCTTGTCCTAAGGTACGCGTAACATTTTTTTCAAGGGGGGATTCTTGAATGTTATCTTGAGTGTACCGAGTATGCAAAACAGTGGCTTCAGCCAGAAACTCGCTCCATTGGTTTTGAAAAGGATAACGTATAGTTGGAGCAATATGAAAACGCGTCGCAGTTGGGTTTTCTAATTCTCCACTTTTAAAGTAGGACAATTCTGAATTCATTTTAAACTCTGCGCCTAACCCCATAGGAGTAAAATAATTGAGTCTAATTTCGGGTAAAGCACGATAACTGTCAGGACGATCGCCCAGTACTTCAAAGTCTCTAAATTGTGCAGAGATATCTAGGCTTTCTGAAAAATAACTAAAACCTAATGTTTTAAATAGATGAGTATCTGCTCGATTGTAAAAATCAGACTCTAAGTCAACAATATAGTTGTCGTCGCTTAAACCATTGATATCTGCATTGACCCACCAGTTTTCACTAATTTTACCACTGTGAACAAATCGATAAAAGTAACGGTCGGTGTTCTCGTCTAAATCTTTATCGTTTGGCAAATATTCAATATTTGCCTGACCAGTATGTTGCTCAGTTAAATATCTAAATTCGGTTTTAAGCTGCAACCCTCGTTGTGTCATAAACCTTGGGCTAAAAGTTAAGTCATAGTTGGGCGCAATATTCCAGAAAACAGGCTGCTCAACACTGATACCGGTGGAACTATTACTAATTATATCTGGATACAAAATACCAGATTGTTTTTGTTCGTTAGTAGGGAAAGAGAAATACGGTAAATACAGTACCGGCACATCTTTTATATAGAATCGTGCGTGTTTAATCACTCCTCTGGATTGGTCAGGGCTGATTTTGATATTACTAGCTTGAATGCGCCACACTTCATCATCCACTGGACAAGTGGTAAAGCTAGACTCTATAAGATTGATACCCGTTTGTTGACCCAATGCGATTTTTTCGGCTTTACCATGGCCCGGCACATTATTTAATTGATATAATCCTTGTTCAATAAGCAATTCATTTGACAGCCTGTTTAGCTGCACATTTTGACTGGATACAGTGATATTGTCGTCTTGAAAAAAGACATTGCCTGTGGCATTAAGAGTCTGAGTTTGGCGATTGAATAACGCTTCATCCGCTTTGATTTTGAATCTAGAACTATCGTTTTGATCCGCGGTGTTTTATTGCTTGAATGTAATGTGTTTAATGTCACTATCTTTAGACTTAACTTGAATTTGCCCTTCAAGTAGCGAATTATCGGTGTTGGGCCCAGCCGAGGGAACAAAACAGGCTTCTTGAGCATTGACTAGCCCAATCGACATCAGCAAAAGGCTAATAAATAAGAATTGTTTGTTTTGTATACTAGACAAGTACGAATTGACCTAATTTGG
>OOFW01000066.1_pt1 | contig 13864 bp, 10 predicted proteins | sample 1670271 | NCBI WGS metagenome assembly OOFW01 (sample SAMEA98137918, study PRJEB22522) | marine metagenome | biome: marine biome; feature: marine water body; material: sea ice | place: Arctic Ocean | collected 07-Sep-2015 | depth 1.32 m
TATACCCGTCATCCTTGAAACTGCAGCGTTGTTGACTGCACTCGCGAACCGCAATCACTTAGTAAACTAAGCTCATGGGTCTTCGCTCCTTTGTCGCCTAACTGCATTTCCAATGATTTTGGGTATAAGTACTAACAAACATCAACCGGCTAAAAAGGGATGAAAGGAATAATATATTTTAATTTTTTTAGACAAATTATAAAATTGTTAGAATTTAGCTAATCAATAAGAATTTAACAATACTCACATAATAAGTTTCTTGTTAAACCCTGCTCTGTCAGGCTACATGTAGCACTTAATATTTGATTGAAAGACAATATATGTCTTCATAATCTGATGTAAGTAATCTTTTGCCCTCGTTTTTATTTGTATGTTTATATCAGCTATCTTGATGACTTAGAGTTTTTTTTGGATATAATACCCACCGATTTACTCTTTGCTATTGCGGAATTTGACTTTATGTTGTCCTTGTCTACTAACTTTTCTCTCACCCGTTTGGATCGTAAAATGCGCAGTGCCAATAATTATATTGATTGGAAAAACGCTGCACTTGAGCATGACGCCAAGTCTGGTTTTGAAGCATGGAAACATAAAGAAGAATCCAAGAGTTACGATTATGTAAATATTCGTACCAGAATTGATGCGCTGAGAGAGTTCAGACGTCAGGAAGACGACATTGGCCTGTTATTTGCCCTGAATGAGGGTATTCATGGAAATCAGGGAGGCATGGGTAAGTCTACTCTTTACAAACTGGCGAAATTTGGTACAAAGCATTTAATTGAAGAGTATGTTGATGAAATAGTCGGGGCCCTTGAGCACATATCCACTATTGCAGAGTCTGGCGGGATTACTGAGGAAGACAAACTAGATTTTTTTGAACGTGCCAGCCACTGCTTTGGCCGTTCAGCTTTGATGTTGAGTGGAGCTGGATCACTTGGACACTTTCATCGTGGTGTGATCAAGACATTATTTGAAAATAAAGTGTTACCCACTGTTATTTCGGGTTCAAGTGCGGGTGCAATTTCTGCGGCTATACTTGGAACTTATTCTGACGACGAATTACCATCTGTATTAGACGGTGGCAAGGTGCTGGATCCCCTGCAAGCTGAAATTGATAAACGTCCTAAAAGCATAATCCGTAAGCAAGCAGATCCAGCAGCATTGAAATTGATGTTGGAGGCTATTATTCCCGATATCACTTTTCAGGAAGCCTATGAAAAGACAGGTCGAATGATTAGTATCACTATTGCTCCTTTTGAGGAACACCAGTCTTCTAGGCTAATGAATGCGATTACATCTCCTAATGTTTATGTTCGTTCGGCGGTTATGGCGTCATGTGCTGTGCCTGGCGTATATCCGCCCGTTATGCTGATGGCGAAAAATGTATTTGGCGAAGCACAGCCTCATTTACCGGACCGTCGCTGGGTAGACGGTGCAGTAACAGACGATTTACCAGCTAAAAGACTTGCTAGACTCTATGGTGTAAATCATTACATTGTTAGTCAGGCAAATCCATTAGCACTGGCCATTATGAAAGGCGAACAATACATACCTGTGCCGAAAGGGGCAAAAAAAGTCTTACGATTATCTACCCATGAAATTTTAAAAAGCGGCGAAAAATTCACTCGTCGATATTTGCGTAAAATTCCAGATGTAGGTAAAACTATGAGTATGTTCTATTCGGTAATGGCGCAAGACTATAAAGGTCATGTGAATATTGTACCTAACTTTAATTTTGTTGACCCACAAAAACTTTTGGGCCAACTCACTTCTGTTGAAATCAAGGAATTGATTATTGAAGGTGAGCGGTCAACTTGGCCACAATTAGAACAGATTAAAATTTGTTCTAAAATTGGACATAAATTAGATGAAATATTAGATCATCATAATGACCATAACATAAAACTTTTATACAAAAAACGCCGCTAATTATGGAACAATTTAGCTTACCCTATGATGTGAGTGGGACATGTAATATAGGTATATCTAACCTGATTTTTAATTCTTTTTGGGGGAGGGGATAAGTGAAAAACCATTTACAAATACTTTCGATTAGTAATATTGAGTTTTAACGGAAAATTATTGCTTTTCATAACGACGCTAAGTACTTGTGGTTCCCTGAGTTTTAAATTAACCCTGACTCTAATTATTGAAACAGTAGCCTTTTTAACTTTAAATTTAGTTGAAAATAAACGGGCCTAATTAGCCAGATGTTTGTTTAAAATACTTCAGCATTTCTAAAGCAAAGTTCGGATTCGGATCCCCAGAATCAACGTCTTCCAAAAAAGTCGAGTACCCTTCAAATGAATTAGTGTCTTGCGCGTTAATACGTTTGTAACCCATATTCCAATCAGGAAAATTTCTCTCTGTTACTTCAGTATATGAAAGTTGTCCTATACCTGTATGTCGGGTGTCTTGGCTGATGATCGCATATAATTCATCAATTTGTTTTTGCTCACCTTCGAGGACTTGAATAAATGTGCCGCCTTCATCGTATAACAGCATACCGGTAACCCCGTGCGCGATATTATTTTTTCTCGATATATCAAGAATTGCCTTTAATTCAGATTCCTGAAAAAGATACTTAGCTTGACTTACATAAACCAATTCTATCATTCACGTTACCTACAAATAATTGATAACCGGCATTATCGAAACGATTATAGTTAATAAAAATTATTAACTATCTGTAGTCCAAAAACTTGAAATTTCAAACTACTATATATTAAATCAATATTTCAGACTTTTAAACAGCCTCTTAAGAAAGTCAAATAAATGCTAGATGACAGCTTCAATTCAATTAAACAGTAAATTTATGAGAAAGATTTACGATACAAGTATCCTGACAATAGATATCAAAAGAGTTCTGGATGTTGTTCAACTATTTACAATGATTGTATGTTTGGGTCTTAAGGGCATATTCGACCTTACTACCAATATTGAAATATTATGGTAAAGACCGCCACTTTTCCCTATACAAGCAGGCTTTATTACATTTTTTAAAAACACTAGTACCTATAACAATATCATCAGCATCTGGCGTTTGAAGAAAACAAAACAGCGAACTATGGTATTTATCACAATAAAACTGAAGGTTAAGAAGGAATTCTTTAAATTTGTAGATTTTTATAAATATAATTTTAAAAAGATTAATTTATAAAAACGCAAATATATTGATTGGGCTTATTATTTTTATTGTTGGGCGTCTATGTAAATAAACCGCCCAGCAATAAATAAATCTTACTTATTTTACCGCATCAAGAGCTTGACTAACATCAGCAATGATATCGTCAATATTTTCGATACCTACAGATATTCTGACTAGGTCCTCGCTAACACCCGCTTTGGCTAACTCTTCTGGGTTGAGTTGTCTATGAGTAGTGGACGCAGGATGGCATGCTAACGATTTAGCGTCACCTATATTTACCAGTCGTAAAATCATTTGTAAGGCATCTATAAATTGACCACCAGCTACGTCACTTGAAGACTGATTGCTTGCTTTTATACCAAAACTTAAGATACCAGATGCTTTGCCATCAGAGATTTTCTGGCAAGTCGCTTGGTAAGGACTATCTGGCAGAGCTGCGTAATTTACCCAGCTTACTTTAGGATGCTCTGTTAAATACGCCGCTAGTTTCTCGGCGTTTTCACAATGTCGTTCCATTCGTAGGCCTAATGTTTCAAGGCCCATTAAAATATTGAACGAGTTAGTAGGTGAAATAGCTGCGCCGGTGTTTCGCAATGGAGCCACACGACAACGACCAATATAAGCAGCTGCACCAAGAGCTTCTGTGTAAACAACACCGTGATAAGAAGGATCAGGTTGATTTAAAATAGGGAAGCGCTCTTTGTTAGCCACCCAATCAAACTTACCCGAGTCAACAATAATGCCGCCAATAGAGTTGCCATGGCCACCAATGTATTTGGTCAGTGAGTGAATAACAATTGCTGCACCATGTTCAAATGGACGACATAAAAAAGGTGTGGCGACAGTATTATCGACAATTAAAGGTACCCCATGCTTAGCACCGATTTCTGCCAGTTTTTGTATATCGACTACATTGCCTGCAGGGTTACCAATTGATTCACAGAAAATTGCTTTGGTATTTTCATCAATGGCTGCTTCAAAGGCTGCATAATCTTCACCGGCAATCATGCGTGCTTCTATGCCTTGATTTGGTAATGCATGAGCAAATAAATTGTAAGTCCCGCCATATACCTGACTGGTGCTGATAATATTATCGCCAACTGAGCATATACATTGAATAGCGTAGGTGATAGCTGCCATGCCCGATGCCACAGCTAAGGCGGCTATTCCACCTTCCATAGCAGCGATACGTTCTTCAAGCACCGCGGTTGTTGGGTTCATTATCCGAGTGTAAATGTTTCCGGGTACTTTTAGATCAAACAGATCTGCTCCATGCTGCGTGTCGTCAAAGGTATATGACGTAGTTTGATATATAGGTACAGCAGCTGCTTTAGTGGTTTCTTCTGAGGTGTAGCCATGATGTAAAGCTAAGGATTCTAGTTTCATATTGATAGTGTTCCTAAAAATTAATTTTTAATTAATCAACAATAGCTCGTTGACTCTTGTGAGTTCAAACATAAGTGCTTAAGTTATTGTTCTTATTTGGAATAAGGTATGCATCTAATCATAAACTTAGGCTAGACTATTATATGTATCTACATAAGTGTTAAGTGCGCCTTACCTGCAATATAGGCTTTTTTGAATTGGTGAAAGTATTCCCCAAGGGCTTCTGCCGCATGATTATCGGCGGTCATTTTCAACACCTCAATGGCTACTTCTGCGGTGCACAGTTGATGAACATGTGCTGCTTCACGTAGTTGATAAGAAGACGCCTTTTTGGGCTGGATACTTAGTACAGGTAATTTAGCAAAAGAAGGGCTTTTAAACATTTTACTCGCCTCACGCCATGTACCGTCTAACATCACAAATAATGGTGTTTTTCCTTGCTGAATATCGACTAAATCATTAGGTGAGTCTATACATCTGTCTGCTTCGGCATATTGTTGAGGAAAAACCAAAATAGGTGCGTACTTTGGATTTTTCAATAATTCTATTAATATTGGGTCTGGGGCGACTCTGTCCCACCTAAATGCATAGTTGTCGGGTATAACATCAGCGATAAGTTTGCCGGTATTGGTTGGTTTGTAATATTCATTTTTATACATCACTAAACAAAAAGCGCTGTGACAAGAAATTGTTGGGCGATGCGCGCAAATACATTTTTTTTCAGGGATTAAACATTTATCACAACGCTTAACTTTATAACCTCTAGCTTTAAATTCTTTTGTCGATAGCAAAAGCTGTTTTTTGCGCAAAATATGAACTGTATTGATATGGGTCAAAAAAATCTCGTTAAGATATAGCGGTTTATGTAATATCATCATGTTTCTTAGATATTTAAAATAGATAAGTTTAAGAATTCAGATTGATAAAGGTATTTTCATTGAGCTCTGGACGCTACCACTTACCAAACTCTTATATGGTTTGACCAATAATAACTGAACCCATTTGAATGTACTTATTCTGGTTATTAATATCGACTAGCAATACAAATGGGTTCAACTTGTTAATAGCTTTGTTGAGAAGAACCTTAATAAAATCGAAACAAATTAAGGTGAAAAAAATTAAAAAATTAAAAGATTAAAGTCGTCCCTTAAAATTTGGAATAGCCAGTGTCCCTAGGTAATAAGGTCTATATACTCGATCGAAGTAAAAGCTGTCAATTCTGATTAACAACTAGACTTATTTTATTTTGAAAATGTATATAATTGATGTCAAAAGAACCATTCTAGCTGATTTGATTGATGTCAGTTATCATAAGCCATTATCAATATGCTAGCTTCTAAGATAAAAATATAATCTATGTCAAAGCTTTTTATTAATATGCTAAAACAGCATATGGCTCCACTATATTTAATACATATTACTTTCGATAACGACAGGTAAATAAATCTATTTTTTACTTTTTGGAGCTTGGAATAGATATGAGGTATTATTCGAACGTGGTCCAACATACGTAGTTGTTTTTCTGTTTATTTAAAGTTAGCTAGTTTGTAAATATTTAAAAACTCAACGTATGAATTGAAGTTTACTCGTTTTATGAAAATGAAAATGAAAATGAAAATGAAAATGAAAATGAAAATGAAAATTAGGATATTAATATGATGGAAATTTCAACGGAAAATTTTCTTTCACTGAGTAAGATGCTACCTGAATTGCGTTTTGAATATACATTGGCGAAAATGATAGAAACACAAAGTCTATGGGGATTGTATGGCGAAAGTGGTTGGGTGATGCTCAAGGCTGATGATGATGCCTGTTTACCCATTTGGCCGCATAAAGAATTTGCTGAGGCTTGGGTGAAGGATGAATTCCCTGATTGCCAGCCGAAACAAATTGATTTTGTGAAATGGATAGATATCTGGCTTCCGGGCATGAAAAATAATCAAACCTTAGTATTGGTCTTTCCATTAGGTGACGACGAAGAAGGGATAATGCTTGAAGCTGAAGAAATGATCAGCTGTATTGAAGATGATTTAAAAAAGATTTAAAGCTTGCCCTAAATAAACTAGACTTAATTTTCCTTGGTAATTAAGTCTAGTTATCACTACTCTGTCAGAGGACGACAAAATACTTTATAGCAGAAGCACCAACTGAGTGCGATTGCACTATTATAGCCTTTTTTTAAACAATTTATTTACAAACGTATTTTTAACTCTTTGATATCTATGTTCATTTAATTTGGCTCACGGCTTGCTAAAGTAATGATATATAGATCATTATTTTGGCTTGGAAAGACAGCTTGTACCATACCGCCGTACCTAAAGAACAAAAAAGTTTGATTCCAGAATTGCGCATTTTATTGATTGATGAAAATCGCCAAAGGGCGCAGTCTTTGGTGTCGGCTTTAAACAATTCTAGATACAAAATAATTCATTTAACCAGTCCAAGTATATCGCTATTGAAACAAGTAGATAAAATTCAGCCAGATATTATCGTCATTGATATTGAGTCCCCTAGTCGCGATATTTTAGAAAGTTTAAGTGCTATTTCACACTATAATCCCAAACCCGTGGTAATGTTTTCTGCCGAACAAGATACAGACACCATTAATCAGTCTATTCAATCAGGGGTCAGCGCTTATGTTGTAGGTAACTTACAAACTGACCGAGTGAAACCGATTTTGGATGCTGCTGTGGCGCGTTTTCGTGAGTTTCAAAAGCTAAAAGAAGAGTTAAGTGATACTAAACAGCAACTAGCCTCACGTAATCTAATCGATCAGGCAAAAAGACTCCTAATGAAAAAAAAGAAATTATCGGAAGACAATGCTTTTAAGGCCATGCGAAACACAGCCATGGATACTGGTCAAAAATTAGACGACGTTGCAAAAACACTTATTTCTTTACTCAACACTATTTAAGGTATTAGGCCAAAAGCATGATCGAACTTGTACTAACAGATTTAACCTTAGGATTTATACCGCTGACAGATTTGGTACCATTACCAGGAGGTCAAGATTATGACTAAGCCTGAGCAAACAGATTTATTATTAGGGTTTATGCCCCTGACGGATTCGGCGCCAATAATTATAGCCAAAGAATTAGGATTTTTTAGCCAATGGGGGCTAAATGTAAAGCTTCAGAAACAAAATTCTTGGGCAACACTTAGAGATAAATTACACGCCGGATGGTTAGACGCTTCACAAATGTTAGCACCAATGCCTTTAGCCAGTTCATTGGGTTTGGGTTGTGCCAAAGTAAAAGTGATTACTCCTTTGGTGCTTAGTTTAAATGGCAATGCTATTACGTTGTCTGAAAAGTTACATAAAGAAATTTTGCAAGAAAATAATCTCGCCCATGTAACTTTGCCTTTAGCGGCATACCTGCTACAGAAAGTTATTGATGTCCGGAAAAAACAACAGCGTCCGAAACTAAAATTTGCAATCGTATTCCCATACAGCTGTCATTACTATCAACTCAGAGACTGGTTGGCCTCAGCTAATATTTCAGAAGCAGACTTAGAGATAGTTGTTGTTCCCCCAGTGAATATGGTTGCTTTTTTACAAAGTGGTGAAATTGATGGCTGTTGTGTGGGTGGGCCTTGGAACGCAAAAGCTGTAAGAGCAGGTATTGGTTTAACAGCTTTAACGTCATTTGATATATGGCAAGATAGCCCTGAAAAAGTATTGGGCTTGTTAGCTAGTTTTCAGCAGACTAAACCTAACACTGTAATTGCTTTAACCGCCGCTTTAAAACAAGCTTGTATTTGGTTAGAAAGTATTCCGAACCGATTTGAGGCTGCACGATTGTTAAGTTCAGATCAATATTTGGATGCGTCAGTTGATGTAATTGCGCCATCATTAATTGGCAGTTGTTTAACCCATATCACTATGCCGCCTCGTTCGATTCCTTCTTATAATCAGTTTTCAAAATCTAACAATGGTTCAATTAACGTGCCTGAATATATCCGAGGTGAATGGCTAATTAGCCAAATGCGCAATGCAGGTCAGCTGAAAAATATTGTTGTTCCGACTGATTTAGTTAGAGAAGTGTTTAGGCCTGATATCTACCAGCAAATGCGCTTAAAGCTGGAAGATCAAACAGTGCAATTTTTTCGCCGTTCAGGTTGAAGTATCATATTGAAATTATCCTAATGTGTGGCATTTTTTATATTGGGACAATTTTATTTGAAATAGATTTATCTTTATCATGCACTTTTTTATTTTGAGTAGCGGCTAAAATCAATAGGCAACTTTTCATTTTATACTCTTTTCAGGCATTTCACCAGTTTTCAACTATTTTCAATCATTTCAATCATTTCCATCTTTTCACAGAGCACCTAGTTCAACATAACGGCACTATGGTAGTGCAGATATGCACTGCTTTGGTAATAATGAATTTTGATAAATTAAATATTATTTCTCTAAGTAATTGATAATAAACAATAATAAAAGTTGGCATTGTTGCTGCTATGTAATATTTGTAAAAGCGACAACGCATAATAATAATAATTGTTGCCAATAATAAGAAGACGTTAAGCGTACTTACGCGTTAATCAATAAATTGTAACTATGCAATATAGTGTCGTTATGAATAGGCAATGCAGCCCGCAAAGACTTTCCATGTCCTGGAGTCTTTGCGGGTTTTTTTTTGGCTTAAATCGGAGTAGGAAATGATTAATCTAAAGTTATTAAGTTCGTTAAAACTGGTTGTTGGGTCAATTAGAGTAGTTTTGGTTTCAACTTTTTTTACAGGTTCAGTTATCGCAACTAGTATTTCAGCACAAGAATTGTCATGGCCAGAAAAGGAAGAATTGAGATTTGGGTTTATCAAACTAACTGATATGGCTCCACTAGCTATAGCCTATGAAAAAGGATATTTCGAAGAAGAGGGGCTTTATGTGACCCTCGAAGCACAAGCTAATTGGAAAGTATTACTCGACCGAGTGATTGATGGACAACTTGATGGGGCACATATGTTAGCAGGTCAACCCTTAGGTGCAACCATTGGTTACGGTACTAAAGCAGATATTATTACTGCGTTTAGTATGGACTTAAACGGTAATGCGATCACTGTTTCCAATGGAGTTTGGAAAGAAATGAAAAAGCACGTTCCGCATGAAAACGGAAAGCCGGTTCATCCAATTTCAGCGATATCACTCAAACCGGTAGTAGATGATTTTAAAAGCAAGGGTAAACCTTTTAAAATGGGCATGGTGTTTCCTGTTTCTACCCACAACTATGAGTTACGTTATTGGTTAGCTGCAGGGGGTATTCATCCTGGATTTTATGCGCCGCATAAAGGTGATACTAGTGGCCAAATTGATGCTGATGCCTTGTTATCTGTAACGCCTCCACCTCAGATGCCTTCCACTATGGAAGCTGGCACTATTCACGGTTATTGTGTTGGTGAGCCTTGGAACCAACAAGCAGTGTTCAAAGGTATTGGTGTGCCAGTGGTAACCGATTACGAAATTTGGAAAAACAACCCTGAAAAAGTGTTTGGTGTAAGCAAAGAATGGGCTGAAAAAAATCCAAATACGCATATTCGTGTAGTGAAAGCGATGATAAGAGCTGCCATGTGGTTAGACGAAAATAACAACGCTAACCGACCAGAAGCGGTGAAAATACTCTCTAAAAGTCAATATGTAGGTGCTGACTATGAGGTCATAGCTAATAGTATGACAGGTACATTTGAGTATGAAAAAGGCGATAAACGTGACGTGCCTGACTTTAATGTATTTTTTCGTTATAACGCGACTTATCCTTTTTACAGTGATGCTATCTGGTATTTAACCCAAATGCGCCGCTGGGGGCAGATATCAGAGTCCAAATCTGATTCTTGGTACAAGGAAATCGCCAAACAAGTCTACCGCCCTGATATTTATGCCCAAGCCGCTAAAGCTTTAATTGTAGAGGGTAAAGCTAAGTTGTCTGATTTCCCTGAATTTGCAACAGAAACAGGCTTTAAACCTTCTCAAACCCACTTTATTGACAATATTGTGTATGACGGTAGTCAACCCAACGCCTACTTAGAAAAATTTGCCATCGGTCTTAAGAATGACAGCAAAATTTAACTAGCCAAATAAGCAGATGGGTTGTTATGGCTCGTCTAGCTTGGAGTGTCTCAGATGAGTAAACAACAAGCGGTTCCTATAATTTTTAATCAAGTTAAACAAATGAACTTGCCAACACTTAATGAAATTTTAACAGCTACAGCACTGCCTATTGTTGGAATTGTGATATTCCTTGGACTATGGAGCTTAATGGCAAAAAATATTGATACGTCTTTAGGTAAGTTTCCTGGGCCATTGGCTGTGTGGCAGCAGACAAATGTTTTAGTTGATGAACACAGAACACAAATGGACAAAGCTGAGAAGTTTTATGATCGTCAAGAACAACGCAACGAGGATCGATTGTCTAAAGATCCTAGTTATCAACCTAAGATTAGAGCTTTTACAGGTGCACCGACCTTCTTTGAGCAAATTTGGACAAGTTTATATACTGTAATGGTCGGATTTATTGTGGCTTCACTATTGGCTATTCCTATGGGGATTTTATGCGGGCTAAGCAAAAATGCCTATACGGCCATTAACCCTCTGATCCAACTATTTAAACCAGTATCACCTTTAGCATGGTTACCTTTAGTAACGATGGTGGTCAGTGCGGTGTATGTGAGTGTTGACCCGATTTTTTCTAAATCATTCATCACTTCTGCAGTGACCGTATCATTATGCTGCTTGTGGCCAACGTTAATTAATACTGCTGTTGGTGTATCGAGTATTGACAAAGACTTGTTAAATGTCAGTAAAGTTCTGCGCCTTAACGCCCTGTCACACGTGATTAAGATTGTATTACCTTCTTCTATCCCAGCTATATTTACTGGCCTTCGGTTGTCATTAGGGATTGGTTGGATGGTATTGATTGCTGCAGAAATGCTCGCCCAGAATCCAGGTTTAGGTAAGTTTGTTTGGGATGAGTTTCAAAATGGTAGCTCTGAGTCATTAGCTCGCATTATGGTGGCAGTATTAACTATTGGTGTGATTGGCTTTGCATTAGACAGATTAATGTTAGTGCTACAGAGAAAGTTTAGTTGGGACAAGAACGCGATATTGCGTTAACTGAGTTGCAGTTAGTCATTAAAAATACATTTGAGGATATTGTTATGAGTAACAAACATCATTTAGAGCTGACACAAGTAGGAATGGATTTTCCCACACCAAAAGGTTCATTTAATGCATTGCAAGACGTTAATTTACGCATCAATAAAGGTGAGTTTATTTCGTTGATTGGTCATTCTGGCTGCGGAAAATCGACGGTTTTAAATATTGTTGCAGGTCTATATCAAGCGACTAAAGGTGGGGTCATCTTGGACAACCAAGAAGTAAATGAACCTGGACCAGAGCGAGCAGTGGTATTTCAAAATCACTCGTTACTTCCTTGGTTAAGTGCTTATAAAAACGTTGAATTAGCGGTAAAACAAACTTCAAATGGTCGCTCAAAAAAAGAAATGAAAGAGTGGGTTGAACATAACTTAGAGCTGGTACATATGAGTCATGCTGTTGATAAATTACCTGCTGAAATCTCTGGTGGTATGAAACAACGTGTCGGTATTGCTCGTGCATTGGCAATGCAGCCAAAAGTATTGTTGATGGATGAGCCCTTTGGGGCTCTGGATGCATTAACGCGTGCTCACTTGCAGGATTCCGTTATGGAGATACATGCACAGTTAGGGAACACCGTCATTATGATCACTCATGATGTAGATGAGGCAGTGTTGCTTTCAGATAGAATTGTAATGATGACTAACGGCCCTGCGGCCACTATTGGCGAGATATTACCCATTGAGTTAGTGAGACCCAGAAACCGTATCGAATTAGCTGATAACCAGCAATACAATCATTATCGGCACGAAGTGCTGAAGTTTTTATACGAAAAGCAGCGCAAAGTGGAATCTGTGGGCGAACACCGTAAAAAGCAATCTGAAAAAAAGTCAGGCACTACTCAAAGTAATGTTGCATGACCTCACTTTAATGACATTTCAGTTACCATTTAATAGCTGACTATTCACAAAATAATAAACAATAAAAAAAATTGTTAACCCATTATTTAATACCAGTAGATACCCAGTCTCAGCATCCGTTCTGTGATTGTAGGGTTACTTTGCTTAACACTAGAGAGAAAACCATGAAAACAAGTAAAAACACAATAAAAAAACATGCCATGAGGACTGCTCTAGCAACCGCAATTGTTGGCAGTATTTCAAGCCAAACAGCTATAGCTGTCGAATTTGTTGACGCTATGACTTCAGGTGATGGTTACGTAAACTTTAATTTGCGTTATGAAAGCGCTGATCAAGACAATGCTCTTGAAGATGCTAGCTCATTAACTCTGCGCACATTATTAGGCTATGAAACGGGAAGTTACCACGGCTTTTCGGGTAAAATTGAAATGGAAGATTCACGTATTGTGATGGGTCAAGGTGATTATACAGTTGGACCCACAGGTTACAATGTTGGTCAGTATTCAGTGATCGCTGATCCTGAAACTACAGAATTAGATCAAGGTTATATTCAATATAAAAATGATGTGTTCTCGGCTAAGTTAGGTCGTCAATATATTACATTTGATGGTCATCGTTTTGTCGGCCATGTTGGTTGGCGTCAAGACTGGCAATCTTTTGATGCATTCTCAACAAAGTATACGCCGAACGAAGATTTAACCCTCTCTTACGCTTATATTAACCAGCGTAATCGGATCTTTGCTGAAGAAGCCAACGTGGACTCGAAAGATCATTTACTTAATGCATCCTATAATACCGAGTATGGTAAATTAGTTGCTTACAGTTATTTATTGGAAGAAGACAATAACACTAATAAAATAATTGACACATACGGTTTTAGTTTTACTGGCGACACCAAAGCAGGTAATACTAAAATACTTTATGCTGCTGAGTATGCCACTCAAACTCAAGAAACGGGTACAACAGAATTTGATGCTGACTACTTGAATTTGCAAGCTGGAGCCGTAATCAGTGGTATAACCGCCAAAGTCGGATACGAAGTGTTAGGTTCTGATGATGGTGCTTTCGGATTTGCTACGCCTCTATCGACGTTGCACAAATTTAATGGTTGGTCAGATCAATTCCTAGCAACCCCAGTTGAAGGTTTGGTAGATACAACTTTTACTCTTTCTGGTAGATTATTTAACGGAGAATGGACAGCTGTTTATCATCAGTTCAACGCTGATGATGCTAGTGAAACGGTTGATGATTTAGGCACTGAAATCAACTTACAATATGTTAAAAAGTACGGTAAACATTATACCTTTCCCTTTTA
>OOFW01000067.1_pt1 | contig 13799 bp, 8 predicted proteins | sample 1670271 | NCBI WGS metagenome assembly OOFW01 (sample SAMEA98137918, study PRJEB22522) | marine metagenome | biome: marine biome; feature: marine water body; material: sea ice | place: Arctic Ocean | collected 07-Sep-2015 | depth 1.32 m
AATATAAGGTTCAAATTTAAACATGTAAGTAATTGATTCTTGTTGTCAAAAAAGCCTATGTTTTTAAATTTTTACATTACTCGCGACTAAATTTTCGTCAATTATTAGACGAATTTTATATGCCAACAATTAACAAAATAGCCCTGTTAATTGTTGGCATACAAACAAGTGATGTTGTCTATTTATTTCTAAGCTCCCTTATGAATAATATCTACTTTTGATAAGTGATTTTTCCAGCAACGATTGTCATTAGGTTTTCTGATGTCAAAATATCTGCTTCTGGAACGTTAAGCCAATCACGGTCAAATATTGTGAAGTCGGCATATTTCCCCACTTCAACAGAACCACGAATACTATCTTGAAACGCACCATAAGCAGGCCAAATTGTAAACATTTTAAGGGCTGTTGCGCGGTTTACTGCTAGCTCGGGATGCCATCCTTCGCCAGATGTTCCATCAAGCCTTTTACGAGCGACTGCTGCGTAAAATTCAATTCGCGGATCACCCAGTTCCACTGGCGCGTCAGACCCACCCAGTATCATCAACCCGCGGTCAACTAATTGCTGCCATGGATAAGCTTGACCAAGGCGTTCAGCACCCAGTCTATCTGGTGCAAAGTTAAGATCACCAATTCCGTGGCTTGGTTGCATAGACACAAGGATCCCAAGACTAACTAAACGTTCTTGGTCTTGGGCCTGAATAATTTGTGCGTGTTCAAGCCTCCATCTTGGATCAGCCACAGCCCATTGTGATTTTGGCACAGCATTAAATGCTTCTTCGTACCAATCCAAAATCGCCCTTACTGCCCGATCCCCAATAACGTGGGTTTCAATCTGAATACCTTTACGCAGGGCTTCACGTAAAATGGGGTCAAGTTTTTCTTTGGTGATGCGGTTCATAAAACCGTTATGATCAGCATCTGCATAATTTTCAATCAGAGCCGCACCTCGCGAACCAAGTGTTCCGTCGATATAAACCTTAATACCGCGTAAATCAAACATGTTATCAGCCGTTGTTTCGCGGCCGCGCTTAAGCATTGTCGACGCTTCTGCGACATTTGCCGCCGCATAAATTCGGGTGGACATATTTCCTTGTGCATGGATCTCTTTCATAATTTCAACGTTAACGTAAGGCATGCCCGCGTCTTGGGTATTGGTCCAGCCTACCTTGGCGTTTTCAAACATTCCTTGCACAAGGCTGTCTTTCTTATATTTACGAGTTTTCGGCGGGATAATATCTCGAAAAATATCCATTGCGGTTGCAAGAATATAGCCGTTTGGCATGCCGTTGACGTCACGCTCAAATTTGCCGCCAAGTGGGTCAGGAGAGTCCTTGGTTATGCCAGCCAGCTCTAGTGCCTTTGAGTTAACGAGGGCAGAAACGCCGTCCGCACGTGGCATAAATAGTGGTTTATCCGCGGTAAACGGATCAACGTCATGTTTGCTGAGAAACCTTTTCTCATCGGTCCATTCGCGTTCAATCCAGCCACGCCCCTGAACCCACTCATTTGCAGGCACATTTAAGGCGAATGCTTTGATGGCATTAACGGTGTCTTTAAGCGTCGAAATACCAAAAAGACTTAATGTTTTTGGACGCTGTCCAACACCTTCCACATGTTGGTGGCTATCAGTGAAACCTGCATATACAAACTTTCCAGCCATATCCATTAATTGGGCATCACCACACATATATTTGGCGGCATGGGCGTTTGATCCTACAAATATAATTTTATCCCCAAGCACGGCTGTCGCTTCAGCTGTCCACTGTGCGTCATTTGCTGTATAAATTTTTGTATTGTGGATCACAATATCCGCGACAAGACATTCTGCCGTGATTTCAGCTGTGGGTTTGTCACTTTTACCCCATGATATCAACATCAAGCTAAGCAACAGTGCACTTGTTATTTTGAATGTATTTTTAATTAACAATTTTTTCTTCCTGCAATGTAATTTTTAAATAATAACAATCGGATATTGACCGAAATATAATCAAGATTAATTGTTTCTAGATTAATTGCATACAAAAAACATGCAAGCAGAAATAAACTGAGAAACTGTGCAAACAGACCTTATTGTAGATGGTTTTGCTTACTAGGAAGTTTGATGACTAAGCCGCTAAATATGTGTGTTACCAGCCCAGTCAAATCTATTTTGGGAGCTGTCTTGTTTGAGAAATATAAGTGTGCAGATGACTAGGGTCAAAAAGTGTTGATATTTCAAGGTTCGTTTTTGTTGTAGTATCTAAATAATATGACGGGTATTATTTCATTTGGCGTTGAGTCAAAGGTATCTCTTTAGTCATGGTTAAACCTATCTCATGCGTGAGATACACAATAGGAAAATGGAACCATTTAAAATGATTGCTTCTGAGGGGGATATCAGCAACAACTAAATTTTCGTTTCCAGGGGGTTCTAGCTGTAACTCGGAGGCAATTAATACTGCTTGGGTGCGATTGTTTATGCCTAGCTTTCGGAACATAACCGTAACATGTGCTTTTACAGTTGCTTCAGCAATGCCTAAATTGTAACCAATTTGTTTGTTGAGTAGACCATCTCTCATATAACACAACACCTTATATTGAGAGGGAGTAAGACTAGCGACATTCTCGGCAAGTTTACTAAAGTTCTCGTCAACATCTTTAATCTGTAATCGAACTGATTCAGGCAGCCAGACATCACCTTCAAGCATAACGTTTATCGCCTCGCTTATACTGCTAGCACTGGTGGTTTTAGGTATAAAGCCGATAGCACCTAAACCGACAATTTTCGATATAAGATTGGCGTCTTTAGTACCTGAAATAACAGCAATGGGTAAATCTGCAAATTGTTTTTGAATGTGTAGAAACCCAAACAGGTCATTACTGCCAGGCATATGAAGATCTAATAGAAGCAAGTCGACTTCATTTTCTTGCAAGGCACATACCGTATTATTCACATCGCCAGTTTCTAAAATTTTGACGTCATCAAAGGATATGTTTAAGGCACCCTTTAAAGCATCTCTGTAAAGTGGATGGTCATCTGCGATAAGGAATGTGGTCATAAGCCTTCATTGTTTACTATTTTAACCGCAATAGTTTAACAATTTCTTAACTAACCGCAATGATTACGTAAATAAATGGTGAAGAAAACGCATGTTTGCCTCACCATATATGCTATTTATTCAAGCGTTTTTCAATTAATGAGTCAACCACACTAGGGTCAGCTAACGTAGATGTATCGCCAAGTTGGTCATGCTCATTTGCTGCAATTTTTCTCAAAATTCGACGCATTATTTTTCCAGAACGGGTTTTTGGTAAGCCTGATGTCCATTGAATTAAATCTGGCGCGGCAATGGGTGACAACTCCTTTTTGACCCATTTTTTCACATCGGCAGTTAATTCATCGGTAATAACAGTCCCCACTATTGGTGAAACATAGACGTATATGCCCTGACCTTTTATATCATGAGGGAAGCCAACTACCGCTGCTTCTGCAATATCTTTATGTGATACTAGAGCACTCTCAATTTCAGCCGTACCTAAACGGTGACCCGACACGTTAAGCACATCGTCTACGCGTCCTGTTATCCAATAATAACCGTCTTCATCTCTGCGGGCTCCATCCCCAGTAAAATATACATCGGGGTAGGCACTAAAGTAGGTTTCAATAAATCGTTTGTGATCGCCATATACTGTTCTTGCTTGACTTGGCCAGCTATCTTTGATGATCAAATTACCCTCACCAGCACCTTCTATTTCATTTCCCGCTGTATCAACCAGAGCAGGTTGTATTCCAAATAATGGACGTGATGCCGATCCTGGCTTTAACGATGTTGCACAAGGTAATGGTGCTATCATCATTCCGCCGGTCTCAGTTTGCCACCACGTATCGACTATTGGGCATCGGCCCTGACCTATAACTTTATGATACCACTCCCAGGCCTCAGGATTGATGGGTTCACCCACAGAACCCAGAATACGTAATGATGATAAATCACAGCCCTCTACTGGTTTCTTTCCATGGGCCATTAGTGCACGAATAGCAGTTGGCGCAGTATATAGGTTGTTTACTTTATATTTTTCAACTATTTGTGCAATGCGACGAACATCTGGGTAAGTCGGCACTCCCTCAAAAAACACCTGTGATGCACCGTTGGCTAAAGGACCATAGGTCATATAACTATGGCCTGTGATCCAGCCTATATCGGCAGTGCACCAATATATATCGTCGGGTTTATAGTCAAAGGCGTAGCGGAAAGTCATTGATGTATACAATAAATAGCCGCCTGTAGTATGTAATACGCCTTTTGGTTGACCGGTAGAGCCAGACGTATACAGAATAAACAGAGGATCTTCTGCATTCATCACTTCTGGCTCGCATTGGGCACTGCAATTATCAATTAATGCATGCCACCAAACGTCTACATCACTATTAAAAGCTACGTCACCACCGGTGAGTTTAAGCATTAATACTGCGCTAACAGTGGGGCAAGCCCCATTGGCGACAGCTTCATCAACATTTGTTTTCAGCGGAACCGTACAACCTGCTCTGCGTCCTTCGTCAGCGGTAATTACCACTTTAGCATCGCTGTTGTTTATTCTATCGGCAATAGCGTTTGGTGAAAATCCACCAAAAATAACAGAGTGCACCGCACCAATACGGGCACAAGCTAACATTGCGTATGCAGCATGGGGTGTCATTGGCATATAGATAGCCACACAATCACCTTTTTGCACGCCTAATTTTTTAAGGCCGTTTGCCAGCTTACATACTTCATCATGCAGCTTTTGATAAGTCACTTGCTCTGAATTTTCAGGCGAATCGCCTTCCCAAAATATGGCGACTTTTTCAGCATTGTATTTTAAGTGTCTGTCTATGCAGTTGTAGCTTGCATTAAGTTGGCCGTCTTCAAACCATTTTATTTCACAACTGTCGGGCGAAAAGTTTGTATTTTTAATAATAGTGGGCTTTTTTATCCAATCTAGCTCATCAATTTGTGATCCCCAAAATGCATCTGGATTGGCCACAGAAGATTCATACATTAATTTATAATCGGCATCACTGAAATGGGCTCCTTCGGTTAAAGAGGCGGGTACTGGATAGTGTTTAACACTCATATTTTTGTTTCCGTTAATCAGGTGTTACTAATGCATTAACCATAGTCTTTTTTATACAAATCAAAATAAGACTTTGGTAGTAATTATCAAAAACACAGCTGAAACTGAGGTTTTATTGTAGAAATTTTAGTTGAGGTAAATAAAAAGGGTGCAAAAGCACCCTTTTTATTTATGGCTCATAGGGTAAACAAAAATTCTGTTACCTTATTTTCCGTGTGCTTTAGCCATAAACTCTTCTGTTTCACCACGGTCATTGGTCATTAAGCTAACCACTACAGTAACCAACACCGCAAGAGGCATAGAGTAAAGCGCGGGGTTAACCAATACGTCTAAACCTAATAATGACTCAACCTCAAAGAAACGTCCGAACGTAAATACTAAAGAAACAATCAATCCAGTCGCCATACCAATCACTACGGCTTGACTGGTAAGCTTACGCCACCAAACTGCAAAAACTAAAGCGGGTGCAAAAGTACTTGCCGCAATACCAAAACACATACCCACTAACATGGCTACGTTTTGATCTTTAAGCCAAATTGACATTAAGATAGCGACAACCGCTAAACAACCAGCGCCTATTTTAGCAAAGCGTAATTGCTGTTCATCGGTACTATCGGGTTTCAATATACCTTTATACAAGTCATGGGATAAGCTCGTTGTTGCTGAGATCAATAAACCAGCCGATGTACTTAACATAGCAGCCATAGCACCTGCGGCAATAACGCCTAGAAGCACCTGTCCACCTAACATTTCACTGAGCATTGGCATGGTCATATTAGTCGCAATACCGCGCTTACCTTCAGCTAGCAAAGCAACCAACTGTGGGTATAGACCATACATTGCAATCAGACCTACAAAGAAAACCGCTGCATAGAAAATCGCTAATCCCCAGATAGTAATTTCAGCTGATTTACGCGCATCTTTTGCGTTAGAAACCGTATAAAAACGTATCAGTATGTGTGGTAAACCTAGCACCCCAAAAAACAACGCGATGACTAAACTGACATTATCCGCAAAGCTTCTTAAACTAACACCTGGCGTGACTGCTGAAGCTGACTCAGACATGAGTTGACGTACTGCCGTTACCGCTTCACCTGGTGAAGATGAACTCATGCTTGCTGTTAGTGCAACCGCATCAGGATTAGCAGCCGCTAGTAGTGGAGGCACCATTTCGTTAGCGGCGTCAATCACGCCAATAGGATTACCAGCAAACAACGAAATAATACCAAAAACTAGCAAGAATAATAAAGCACCAAATAAAATCGCACCTTGAATAGCTTGGTTATAAGACGTGCCTTTCATGCCACCTAAAATGACAAATACGCCCATTAATGAGCCCGTCACTATAACGGTTGGTAAATAGTCCCAGCCCAACAGCAACCCAAATAAGTGACCTGCTCCTACCATTTGTGGAATTAGGTACATCACACACAAAGCAAGAGTAGAAATCATCGCGATGGTACGAATGCCTTTTTCACTGCCCTTAAAACGTGCATTGAGTAAGTCTGCAACCGTATACTTACCTACGTTTTTAAGTGGGCTAGCAATCAGTAACAAAACAACAATCCAAGCGGCAAAGAAACCTAAGGCAAGCCACCAGCCATCAACCCCCATAAGGGCAACGGCACCTGCTACACCAAGAAAACTGGCTGCACTGGCATAATCACCCAACATAGCCCAGCCGTTGACACGAGGTGAAATACCGCCACCGGCCACATAAAAATTAGCGGTAGAGCTGGTGGAACGACGGTGGTAGTAGCTAATAAAAAGTGACAGCGTTATACCTAATATTACGATACTTAAAGCAACAATGTTTTCCATTAGTTAGTCTCCTCATCACTCATTTCTTTAAGATGTAAACGAGTAATAATTACTCCTGTCATAATAATGACTAAACCACCCCAAATAGCTAGAGGTAGACCTGCTATTGGTATTGCTGCAATATCTTTAAATGTGGCAGATGTCATCAATGCAACACCAAAATATAAGACACTGTAAATTGATAACGCTATGACTAAAAATTTGGTTTTACCGTTCATAACGGATCTCCTGTAAGTCTTTAAAAATTGTATTTGACATATTCTTCCTCACTATTAATTTTATATATAGAACTGGACATTTTTATAAAATAAAAGTCTATTACAACGGTTTGCCCATTCGACAACAGTAGACTTCATGTTTGGTAATATAAGCGGAGACAAAAACTAGTTAGCCTCTACATTCAACTGCATACTAAAAATCATACCTTATGGAAAACTGCATACGATTCATATCGCCGTCTGCACCAGATACTATTTCCCGTTTTGCGAGTGTGTACTCTCCACCCACTCTTATTTTTGCGGTTGGTCGATACCATAGGTTAACGCTGGTACTTTGTGTTTCAGCAGTGACGTTTTGCCCTGTTAAAGCAGCATTGTTGTCAGCATTAAATGCTGCAAAAACAAAGCTGGAATGAAATTTTTCATTCCATACATGACGGTATGCAGCAGAATAAGCATAAGTGTCAATTGTTTCTATCTCACCTTGCGCATTGAGTACCCCACCGTTTGCCGCGTTTAATGAAGTGTATCTGCCTACACCAGTACCACTATTCATAGTAATTCTTATATCGTCCTCGCCTATATTTATCCTACTACTCAAAGTAACGCCAAATGCGGATTCGGTTGTATCAATACCTGCACCATCGTTATAGGAAAGTTGGCGTGCTAAACCAGCAATTTTAATATAACCCCAATCGGCTTTATGGGTGTAATTGGCAACAAGATCAGGCAGAGAACTGTCAGCAGCAACAATTCTAGCGCCGCCTCCAAAAGGCGTTAATGTGGTTTCAGGGTTTTCGAGTGCAAATTGCCAGTTTCCTGTGGAATATCTGATCATTGCTTGACGGTTAAATGACATACCATCAGCATTTCCAATAAAATCTAATGTATCTGGAAATGCAGCAACGTCCATAAACGTTGACCAAGTTTGGCCTGCTAAAAACCCTTTGTATTGGATATAACCATGTCTAATTCTGGGTAGATAAGAATTACTAACACGCTCGTTGCCGCCTGGCGTTACCAACATATCAAATTCTAACACCCCAGTAATGGTGTCACCCTCTGCTGTCGGAGTTGTTGTTGTAAAGCGAAAGCGACTTTGCCTAACGTGCATATCAAACTGGGTGGTCTCAGGGTTTCCTCCTACTGGCGTAAGCGAAGGAATATAAAAATCTCTGCTTAAACTGCCTGAAGGAAGTGAACCATCTGAATACTGACTAATTATCGCGTCGGCTTTGATATAACCACTAAACTTGACGGTTGTATCGCCAATCTCGGCGGATGCTGCAGTAGCAATATGGCTTATCCCTAGGCCACCTATTGCAAGTAAAATAGTAGAACAAGTTTTTGTGTGTTTCATAGTAAATTCTCATGTTGTGTGAAGAAAGGGATGTTATTCCTAGTCTTCGTTAACGCCGAAGCGGTTGTCGTGTTTATTAATTTTATGTATGTAGATAGAAGTCAAGGCCACAAACACATATACGGTTCTTTGCTGGGCGAAATAAAAGCTAAGTTTGAAACCATAAAATTGAACGTTTTTGAGTATATCTACCAGTAAAATTCCAAACCCAAAGTACAACAAAAATATCTCCACCCTGGAGTTCTGTTGTCAGCGACAAAATTTCTTGCCAACATGCTTTTAATCATCTTCATTCTTAAACGTGAATCTATTCATCAACGTTATGTTAATAAGATGTCAAATACTTTAATCTTTGTTAACAGAAAACGGAATGAGACCATGGTCGTAGTACCTCCAAGAGGCATTAAGACTATGCTAGATTTGAAAAGGTGACCTTTGTCCTTGAAATTGCATGTTAATTAGTTACTTTTAATCTCTTAGAGGATTGAACCCATAAATTATTTTTGTTTATGGGAACCGTGCAATTCTAGTGATTATGGGTATAAGATCATTCCGATGGGGTTTTACCCATCCAACACTAAAGGTAAAAAAATGGGATTAGCCTGGGTTGCATTAGCTTGTATATATTTAGCGGGGCTCTTTTGGCTGGCGCGTTGGGGAGACAGTCATCACGCCACAGCTAAGAAACTGACTTCACATCCGGCTATCTACTCACTTACGCTGGCTATTTACTGTACTGCTTGGACCTTTTTTGGCTCTGTTGGTGAGGCTACTCGCAATAACTGGAATTACCTACCCATATTGCTGGGCCCTATCTTGTTATATTTATTTGGATACCGCTTTTTATTAAAACTGACAAGAGTCAGTAAAAAACAACATATCACCACCATTGCAGATTTTATCTCGTCCCGTTATGGTAAACGTCAAACGGTGGCTTTATCGGTTACTCTGATTGCATTGCTTGCCTCCATTCCTTATATAGCGTTGCAATTAAAAGCTATCGGCTCTGCTTTTTCACTCGTCTCAGGGCAAAGCAACCCCATTACTGTAGTGCTGCTGGCAAGTATCTTCATAGGTTTGTTTTCTATTTATTTTGGTACGCAGCGCACGGATGTAACCGAGTATAGGCGCGGTTTAATGCTGGCTATTTCCTTTGAGTCCATCATTAAACTTGGCGCTCTAATTATAGTGGCATGGGTTGGTTACTTAGGTTGGAATGAACATAACCAAGGTATGATTTTGGCAAGTTTCATCACCACTGATGCACTTAGTACTTTTCATTCAGGCGCATTCTTAACCCAAACTCTTATGGCTGGCGCTGCAGTAATATGTCTGCCCCGACAATTTCATGTGGCGGTAGTAGATAACCTTAGTTTGAGTCATCTAAAAACTGCACGCTGGTTATTTCCTCTATATTTGGCCCTAATCGCTATGGTAATCCCCATAATATCAGTTGCTGGTCAGGCGATATTTGGTATTAGTGATGGCAGTACTCAACCAGATAATTACGTAGTGGCCCTAGCAATTTTATCGGACTCAATGGCGCTTCAGATATTGGTGTTTGTAGGCGGGTTATCGGCTACAACGGCCATGATCATTGTGGCCACACTGACGCTTAGTACCATGTTAACCAACGACGTCATATTGCCTAGATTACTGGCTCATCGAACGCAACAGAAAAACAATACTGACTACACCAAGATCATTTTAATGATTAGGCGCTTAGTGATAGCGTTGGTGCTAATGCTGGCCTATTTGTATCAGCAACAAATGACCAATAGTCGTTCTCTGGCCTCCATTGGGCTAGTCGCTTTTTCATTGGTTATCCAGTTACTACCGGCTATAGTCGGAGGCTTATACTGGAAACGTGGTCACGCCCATGGCGTGTATGCCGGACTTATCCTGGGTTTGGGGGTCTGGTTATTATGGTTGATTTTACCGCTGATTAATGACAGTACGATACAAAGTCTACAAAACGCCATCATCAGTGAAGGAGCAATTTATAGTCTTGCTGCCAACATTCTAGCTTACATAGTATTTTCTTATTTTAGTCAGCCCAGACTGATAGATCGTATTCAGGCAGAAGCATTTGTGACCTCTATCGACGCTAGAGGCGAACATTATGACAAGCCCGGCTTAAGCACCAGTGTGAGGGATCTGGTTACCCTGCTATCGACTTTTTTAGGAGAGAGCCGCTGCCAGCGCTTAATTGAACAATATCAGCAGCACCAGAGAATACGGCTAAAGCTAGATGAACCTCCGCGAAAAGATTTTGTTATTTTCAGTGAACGAGCACTGGGTGGCGTCATTGGTGCATCCAGTGCCAAAGTGCTGGTAGATAGTGCGTTAAGCGGTAAAAGTCTTAACTTTGAAGAAGTCGTTAACTTTTTTGATGACACAACCCAAGCAATAAAATTCAATATCAGCGCACTTTTCACCTCACTAGAAAGTCTGGAGCAAGGCATTAGTGTGGTGGATAAACAACTTAATTTGGTGGCCTGGAATAAGAGTTATCTGGATTTATTTAATTATCCACAAAACATGATCACTTTAGGCACCCCAGTAGAAACACTGGTTCGGTATAACGCTCAAAGGGGCGAATGTGGCGTGGGTGAAATAGAGGATCTGGTACAACGTCGTCTGGAACATATGCGCAGTGGCACTACCCACCGATTTCTGCGTCAAAGGTCTGATGGAAGGGTCATAGAAATGGTCGGAAACCCTCTGCCAGGCGGTGGTTTTGTGACCAGTTTTAACGATGTTACCAGTCATATCGAAAGCCAACAGGCCCTCAAGGAAGCTAATATTGATCTGGAAAAACGTGTTCAAAAACGTAGCCAGGAAGTACAAACTATTAACGCTGAGTTACACCAAGAAATAGCCAGACGTGCTGCTGCGGAACAAGAAATGAACAACGCACGTAAGGCGGCGGAACAAGCCAATGCCAGTAAAACTCGTTTTTTAGCGTTGGCCAGCCATGATATATTACAACCCTTAAACGCGGCAAAATTGTATCTTTGTGCACTTAACGAAACCGACCTGCCGGCGCCGGTTGAAAGCATAGTCAATAAGCTAAACGACAGCGTTAATGCCAGCGAAATTCTGATCGCCACTTTATTGGACATTGCCCGTTTGGATCAGGGAGAAATGAATCCTTGCAGCGAGGCACATAGCCTACTCACTATTCTCTCACCATTGTTAGAGGATTTTAGTATGAAGGCGAACAATAAAGGCCTAAGTCTACGTAGCCGTTTACTAAATGTATGGGTCATGACCGATCGAACTTACTTGCATCGTATTATGCAAAACTTACTGTCAAATGCAGTGAAATACAGCCAAACAGGCAAGATATTGCTCAGTACTCGTAAACGTGGTGAGCAATTATTGATCCAAGTTAGAGACACTGGCATGGGCATAAAGGCAGATCAGCAAGACAAGATATTTAACGACTTTTATCGTATAGACAATCATCACCAGCAGGGAGTTGGGTTAGGATTGAGTATAGTTATGCGTCTTTCCCAACAACTTGGCAATCCAGTCAAAGTTGTATCACAGGATGGAAAAGGTAGTTGTTTTTCTATCATGGTACCCCTTTGTGCAGCCGCAGAAAAACCTGTTAGTAAGGCTACCAATAATCACTCTCGCTTGCAGGGTCTAAGGGTACTGTGTATTGATGATCTCGACGAAAACTTGGACGCTCTGAGTACTTTATTAGACAAATGGTCGGTTGGTGCAGAACATGCCAGCAACTGGCAGCAGGCATTACACAAAGCTCAGCAGCAGTTACCGCAAGTGTTATTGGTAGATTATCATCTGGGTCATGAGGCAAACGGTCTCGAGCTGATCAAGGCCATTCGACAACAACGGGGCGAGAACATACCCGCAGTGTTGATCACCGCTAATCAGGAAGAATCTATAATTCATCAATGTAGTCGCTTTGGTGTAGCCTATTTAAGCAAACCTATTAAACCAGCCAAACTTAGAGCGTTGTTACAAAGTATGCAGCAGGAAAAAATAGCACCCATTATTTAGGTTGAAATTTCAAAATCAGTCACCTAACATTTTGACTGGAATGCAGCTGTCTATTTTTATCTCAGTGTTAAGGGCTAACTGTTTTGAAATAGCCCGTGCAGCACTGCGATAACTTTCTGCCAATTCAGATTCAGAATAAGCCAGCATAAGAGGCTCACCGCCATCTGCATGCTGGTGAATACGAATATCCAAGGGTAATTTACCCAGTAATTCAACGTTATACTTGGTGGCTAATTTCTGGCCTCCACCCTCAGCAAAAATATGTTCCTGCTGACCGCAATTGAGACACTGGTAGTGGCTCATATTTTCTATCAGTCCCAAGACAGGAATATTGACTTTTTCAAACATAGCAATACCCTTTATGGCATCGGCTAGCGCCAAGTCTTGTGGTGTGGTAACCACCACAACAGCCGTAACGGGCACTTGTTGTGACAATGTCAATTGAATATCACCGGTACCAGGAGGCATATCAATAATCAGGTAATCCAACTCAGGCCAGATGGTTTCGGTTACCAGTTGCTGCAATGCTCCACTGGCCATAGGGCCGCGCCAGATTGTTGCGTTTTCAGCCCCGACTAAGTAACCAATGGAATTGGCTACCAACCCAAAAGCTTCTATAGGGAACATGTTTTGCTGATCTTCGCTGCTTGGTTGCGCATTAGGGTTACCGAGCATAATGGGCACAGACGGGCCGTAAATATCTGCATCGAGCAGACCTACCATGGCCCCTTCTTGCATTAGTGCAAAGGCCAAATTAACACTCGTGGTCGACTTCCCCACGCCGCCTTTACCAGAGGCAACTGCTATGACATTTTTGACTTTTGCGAGTCTTGGGACTTTAGTCTGTTTGGCGATAATACGGGTATTAATGGTCAGTTTTTTGGGGTCAATTCCCGTTGCTACCAGTTTGTTAATTAATGCGGATTCTAGCGTCTTGGCCGCAAAGGGCAGAGTAATCCGGATGGTCCCTTTTTTTACCATACACCAATAAGAGGCCTCTGCTATTTCAACGTTAAATAGCTTGGCTAGTTGTTCACAACATTTACGATTAAGCTGGTCATCTTGATTAGATTTAAAAAACACTCGAGTTACACCTTAAGTTTTGTTGTATTGGTTAATACAAAGTTTTTCTATTTTCAATCCTATTTTCAATCCTATTTTTTCGACACCTTCACAAGTCAGGTTGATGATCTTAAACACATCAGGATTAATATTTGTTGGGTAGACTGGGTATTACGTTTATATTTACTGAAGTCAACATTGTTAAAATAACC